>Ga0208643_1000522_pt1 | contig 25256 bp, 37 predicted proteins | sample VirMetDEL_Nov_12_FD_184516 | JGI IMG/M metagenome (GOLD analysis project Ga0208643, IMG submission 184516) | Aqueous microbial communities from the Delaware River and Bay under freshwater to marine salinity gradient to study organic matter... | ecosystem: Environmental > Aquatic > Marine >... | reverse complement strand
AATAAAGTGGATTATGGATTTCACCCTCAATTAGATGAATTGACATTAGGGGAATATATTGACTTAGATACTTTTATTGGAGATTGGGAAAATATGGAAAAAGCTATGAACGTTCTTTATAGACCAGTAACTATCAAACTTAAAGATAAATATAATATAGATGATTATAAGTTAGGAACTGAATCAGCTTTACTAGATATGCCTATGGATGCTGTAATGTCCTCTATTTTTTTTTTGTGGAGTTTAGGTCTAGACTTATCGAAAATTATGACGAACTCTTTGGAAAAGGAGGAGACAGAAATCTTGACGCAGTATCTCAGTTCTCAAGAAAGTGGGGTTGGTATCAATCAATTTATGGACTCGCTCAAGGGGACATTAGAAGGTTTGAAAATATCACTAAATTAAAAATGCACGAATGTTTTATGATGCTATCATTTATGAAAGAAAAAACAGAACTAGAAGCAAAAGAAATTAAAAAGAAATTTAAATGAGTCAACAAGGAATAAGGGGTTTTTATCAATTAACGGAAACTATCAAAACAGAATTATTGCAAGATGTTAATATCAACACAGTAACCACAGGAGATATTACAGATGTTAATTTAAACAAACAAGATATATTTCCATTAGGACACATTATCATAAATAATGTTATAGACCAAGAAAATGTATTAAGTTTTAATATTAGCGTATTAGCTTGTGATATCGTAAACCAATCTAAAGAACTAACTATTGATAGATTTACAGGCAACAATGATGTTCAGGACATCTTAAACACACAATTAGCAGTTTTAAATAGACTTATACAAAGACTAAGGAAAGGCTCTCTATACACAGATATGTATCAATTAGAGGGTAACCCATCTTTACAACCATTTTACGATAGGTTTGAAAATCAATTAGCAGGTTGGACTGCAACTATGGACATATTAATATACAACGATATATACATTTGCTAATGGATAATAAATATCTTAAAGAAGTTTTAAATGCATACGGTAAATCTGTTGTTGAAGAAGCTAAAGAAAACCTAACAAAAGAAAAAAAGGGAAATGGAGCTTTGTTTAATTCTATAAAATACATATTAGAAACTGAAGAAAATTTGTTTTTACTAGACTTTTTAATGGAAGATTATGGCCCTTATGTTGATGAAGGTGTTCAAGGTGCAGACCCAAGTTTAGTCAGTAGTAATATTACAGGAAGGGTAGGAATACAAAAAGCCCCATACAGTAGATTTAAATATACATCTAAAAAACCACCATTAGAAATGTTGGTTAATTGGGCAAAAAGCAAAAATGTAAGATTCAGGGTTAAGAAAGGTCAAAAGGGTGGTGGTCAATTTAAGAAAGGAACTTATCAGCAAATGGGTTTTTGGTTACAAAAAAGCATATACGCACAAGGATTAAAACCAACTAAATTTTTTACTAGACCATTTGAAAAACAACTGAAAGGATTAGGAGATAAATTGTTTGATGCTTTCGCTTTAGATATAGAAAAAGCAATAATACTAGGACAAAAAAAATAAGAAATGGCAAATATAGCATTAAGAAATCCACAATATAAAAACATAGTAGCAGCAGCATCAGGGGGTGCAACACCACTATCAGTTAGTTGTAAAATTACAATTGATGGAACTTTAAGATATACACTAATAAAAAACAATCCAGTTTTGAACAGTAATGTTCAATTTGATATATCTGAACTTGTTAGAGATTATTTAAACATAACTTATCAATCAGCTTATGCAATACAAACAGTTGCGATAACAACCGTAGTAAGTACACATTCATTAGCAAATGGAACAGGAAGTGTTTTCAATACTGCTTCTACATCTGATGTAGGGTTTGAAGCTTACGGAACATTTGATGAAGGTGCAAATCCAAGTGTACCATTTATATCAGTTCCAAGTGCAGAGTTTTTAATTGCACCTAATTTTTCAGGAAACGCAAATGGAACAACACCAGCTAAATGGCAAATATATTATCCAACTGGTCAAGCAGGCTATGTTCATTATATTTCACAAACAGGAGTTACAGCAGTATATAATTTTAATGGAAGTGCAACATCTCAAGCAGGTCAAGGAAGTTTAATTTGTGTTATAAAAAGAATAGATTGTACTAAATATGGAATTGGTACAAAAATTATATTCATAAATAAATATGGAGTCCAACAGGATTTATGGTTCTTTTTAAAAGAAACTAAACAAGTCACTAGAACAAATGAAAACTACAAAGCTAATACAATAGTTTACCCAGCTTCAGGTAAAGCAACTTATGATATTAAAAACGCACCAAATAAGTTGTTTAATACACAAGGAAAACAAACTGTATCATTATCTTCAGGGTATTATCCAGAACAAGCAAATGAAATGTTCCAACAATTATTAATGTCTGAATACGTTTGGCTTGAAAGACCTAAAAACTCAAACCCAAGCACTAATGAAATAGTTCCTGTAATTGTTAAAAATTCTAGTATAGATTTCAAAACATCTGTAAACGATAGGTTGATTGAATATAAAATGGAATTTGAAAATGCGTTTGATTATATAAATAACATAAGATAACATACATTTAACATAGATGCAAAAACTACAACTATATATAGAAAATGAAAGAGTAGATTTATTTAAAGATGAAACAGTATCTCTTACTCAAACAATTCAAAATGTAAAAGATATTGCTAAAATATTTACTGAATTTACTAAAACATTTTCTTTACCTGCATCAACTGTAAACAATAAAATATTTCAACACTATTATAATTTTGATATCCTAAATGGTTTCGATGCAAGGAACAAAGTCGCTGCATCTTTAGAGTTAAATACAATACCGTATAAAACAGGCTTTGTAGCTTTACAGGGAGTTGACCTTAAAAACAATTCACCACATACTTATAGAATTACTTTTTATGGTAATACAGTAAATTTAAAAGATATACTAGGAGACCAACAGTTAAGTGGATTAGCGACACTCGCCCAACTTGATACTGTTTATAATTATAATAATATTAAAAGTGGTTTACAATTAAACCCTGCAACTTCTACTGTGAACTTAATTGTTCCTTTAATTACCCATACTAATAGAATGACTTATACAGGTCTAACAAGTAATGGAGAAAATGGAAATGTATTTTGGAATGGGTTTGCTACTACTCCAAATGGTATTCAATGGAATCAATTTAAATTTGCTATCAGATTACAATATATTATAGATGCAATAGAATCACAATTTGATGACATAAATTTTAGCACTTCTTTTTTTAATAATTCTTCTAACTCTGCATTTAACAATCTTTTTATGTGGCTACATAGAAAAAAAGGTAGTGTTGATGCAGCAGGTCAAATATCAACGCCTTGGACAGAATTAAATGATTTGGTCTTTCAAGGTTCTGGAAACCCTTCAGGTTCAGGTACTATAAATGGGTATTTGTTATTGGATAATAATACAAACTATTCTAATACACAACTAACAATAACACCAACCACAAGTAATGTACCGTATGATATCAGAATTATGAGAAATGGAGAAGTATATGAACAAAGACTAGGGGTTACAACAGCAGTTGTTTTCTTTGCAACTGGCTCAACTTTATCTCCAGGACCATTACAAGGTGGTACTTATGCAATACAAGTAAGATGCACATCTACAATTTCTTTCAATGCAAATGGTTTTCATTGGGTTATTAATAATTTACAGCCAGGCCAACAATTTCAAGATGAATATAAAAATGCAAGTGCTTTTTCATCTAATAGTGACCAACAATTTATTATTGCACAACAAATTCCTGCGATGACAATCTTAGAGTTTTTGACTAATATATTTAAAATGTTTAATTTGACTGCTTATGTAGAAAGTGATGGTACAATTGAAGTGAGAACTTTAGATAGTTATTATAGTGCAGCTTCTACAACTCCAACAAATATTGATAGTTATTTAGATGTTTCAAAGTCATCGATAAATATAGCTTTACCTTTTAAACAAATACAATTTTCTTATAAAGGACTTGGAACTTTTTTAGCTAAACAATATGAGCAATTAAATAACTCAGGTTGGGGTTCTTTAAATTATAGTACATCAGGAGGTGAATTTTCAACTCCATCAGAAGTTTATAAAGTAGAAATTGGATTTGAACATTTATTATATGAAAGGCTTATCGACCAAAGACCAGCAGCAAATTTAGCACCAACATCTATTCAATACGGTTATTTTGTAGATTCAAATCAAGAATCTTATTACGGTTTGCCTTTAATATTTTATGCTATAAAACAAACAAGTGCTACCAATATAGCTTTTAGAAAATATGATAGTACAAATAACACAGAAACAGTAGGATTAAATAATTACATAATTCCCTCAAATTCTAAAACATTATCTGCTTCATCAAGTACAACAAATATTAATTTTAGAGATGAAGTAAATGAATATACAGGTGGCTCAGGTTTTACAGGAACATTATTTCAAAATCAATATTCTAACTATATCATTGATGTTTTTAATAGACAAAGAAGATTAACAAAAGTTACTGCATATTTACCTTTGAAAATATTTTTTGACTTAGAATTAAATCAAATAATACAAATAGGTCAAGATAATTATAGGATTAACTCCTTGACTACAAACTTAACAAATGGTAAGAGTGAGTTTGAGTTATTAAATACAGTAATATCAGAAATAAATTAAAAATATGATAAAGAATATATTAGACTTGCTACAATTTGCAAAAGGAGAAACAGAGAATATTAAAATAGCACAAGGTAAAAACGCTTTACCTAAAGACTTAAAGTCAGGTTTTAAACTTATTAAAAGAACATTAAAATGGTTGTAAAAGATTATACCTTAAAGCTATCTACAGAAGAAGCACAAAAAAATGTTGAAGACTTAAATAAAAATTTAAAGATTCAAGAAGATTTACTATTTGATATAGAAAAAGAAATACGAGGTTATGAAAAACAATTAAAGAAAACATCAAAAACAGACCTAGCTGCTAGAAAAGCAATAAATGATAAAATAGCTAAAACAAAAGAGAGATTAAATGACGAAAGGTTTGGATTAAAAGAGCTTAATAAAGAGCGTAAAAAAGCCAACGAAGAGCTAGAAGAATCTATTGAAAACTCTGCTGAATATAGTGGTGTCTTAGGAATGTTAGACTCTAAAACTGGTGGTCTTATTTCAGGAATTAGTGGAATGACAAAATCAGTTGGTAGTGCTACTAAAGGTTTTAACCTTATGAAGATTGCTATCATTGGAACAGGTATTGGTGCTTTATTAATTGCCTTAACGTCATTAAGCGCAGCTTTCACATCCACAGAAGAAGGTCAGAATAAGTTTAATAAAATAATGGGCATTATTGGTGCTACTGTTTCTGTGTTTACAGACAGGTTAGCAACGTTAGGTAGTTTCTTAATAAGCGTTTTTGAAAATCCAAAACAAGCACTCATCGACTTTAAAGATGCGTTTGTCGAAAATATAACCAACAGAGTTTCTAGTGCTATCGATACGTTAGGGTTTTTAGGAAGTGCTATTAAAAAGGTGTTTAGTGGCGATTTTAGTGGTGCAATGGAAGATGCAAAAAACGCAGGTAACTCTTACGTTGATACTTTAACAGGGGTAAAAGATACTGTTGGAAAAGTAACAGAATCAGTTAAATCATTAGCGACAGAAATAATAAAAGAGGGTGTAGCTGCAGGAAAAATAGCTGACCAAAGAGCAGCAGCAGACAAATTAGACAGAAAGTTAATTGTAGAAAGAGCAGAAGCAAACAGAAAAAGAGCAGAATTATTAGAAAAATCAGTTGATAAAGAGAAATTTACCACTTTAGAAAGAGTAGAATTTTTAAAACAGGCAGGAGAACTAGAGGATGAAATAACACAAAAAGAAGTAGCTGCTGCAAAGTTAAGATTAAAAGCAAAACAAGCTGAAAACGCATTAGGGGGTTCTACAAAAGAAGATTTACAAGAAGAAGCACAATTAAAAGCTGATTTGATAAACCTTGAAACTGCTCGTTTAATGAAACAAAGAGAAGTTACTGGTCAAATTATAGCATTTAAAGCAGAAGCAGCAGCAGCCGATAAAGCAATATCAGACGAAGAAATAGCAAACGCAAAAGCAGTACAAGACTTTAAAGATTCATTAAAAGTTAAAGATAAAGAAAACAAATTTGCAGAAATAGAAGCTGAAAAAGCAGCTAATTTATTAGCATTAGAAGAATTAAAACTTTCTGAAGAAGCTAAACAACAAATGATTTTAGATGTTGAAAACGCATTTAAAGAAAAGAAAAAAATAATAGAAGATGAGGAAAAGTTAGCCTTAGCAGAAGAAAAACAAGCGTTTTTAGATGCTCAATTAGGGGAAGAAGAATTATCCTTAGAAAAGCAAAAACAAATGGCTTTAGATGAACTCGCTAGGTTTGAGGGTACACAAGCTGAAAAAAATGCTATCATAAAAAAATATAATCAATTAGAAGCAGAAGATGAAAAAATTAAAAGAGATGCAGAAATTAATATGGCTGCTCAAACTTTTGGAGCTATCGCAAACTTACTTGGAGAAAACTCTAAAGCAGGAAAAGCAGCAGCAATTGCATCAGCCCTTATAAACACTTATCAAGGTATAACTGCAGAGTTAGCAACAAAAACTGCTACACCTTGGGGAATAGCACTTAAAATAGCCAACATCGCAACTGTTGCATCAATTGGTTTTAAGTCTGTTAAAGATATAATGAAAACAACCCCAAAACAAACAGGTGGAGGTTCTACATCAACACCTTCTTATTCTGCAAGAACTGGGTCAGAGCCTGTTCCACCAATGCCACCTTCGTTTAATATAGTTGGCTCTAGTGGTTCAAATCAAATAGCTGATGCTATCGGCTCACAAACACAACAACCTGTACAAGCGTTTGTAGTGGCAAGTGAGGTAACAACTGCACAAAGTTTAGAAAGAAACACTATTGAAGGGGCTACAATAGGATAAATACAAAATTGAATTTTAAATACGTTATATAGTTATGAAGATAATAGAATTAATATTAGACGAGGAACAAGAAGACTCAGGTATTGAAGCAATATCTATTGTTGAATCCCCTGCGATAGAGTCTGATTTTGTTGCTTTAAAAGGAGAGGAAGTTAAACTTGCAGAAATAGATAAAGAAAAAAGAATATTATTAGGTGCTTTATTGATACCTAATAAACCAATTTATAGAAACGGAGATGAAGGAGATTACTACATTTTCTTTTCTAAAGACACAATAGTAAAGGCATCACAAATGTATCTTAAAAATGGATATCAAAACAAAACCACAATAGAACACGAACAAACACTTGAAGGCTTAACATTAGTTGAAAGTTGGATAGTTGAAGATGAGGTTCAGGACAAGTCTAGAAAGTATGGTTTAAATGTTCCAGTAGGTACTTGGATGGGTGCAGTGAAAGTTAATAATAATGAAATATGGAGCGAGTATGTTAAAACAAATAAAGTCAAAGGTTTCTCAATTGAAGGTTATTTTGCAGACAAAATGGAAAGACCTAAAGAAACTGTGCAAGAAGATTTGTCAAAAGATGAAAAAACTTTAATAAAAATTAAAGAACTTTTAAAGTCTACCAATGAGACAAAATAATAAAAACAACGACAAAAACTTTATACCTAGTAGAACTAGTCCTACAGGAAGTAGCCGAGCTTGTTTATGTTGGGATAAAAACACCTATTCAATAGAATGTTGTGATGGCTCAATAAGGGCTCAAGGTATAGGGGTTATTACAAGAACTTAAAATGAAAATACAAAATTGAATTATTAATCCGTTATATATATAATATGAAATCAACCGAAATGTTAAATCAAATCAAAACACTTTTAAACATAGAAGTAAAACTAGAGGAGATGAAATTAGAAAATGGCACTATCGTAAGTGCTGAATCCTTTGAAAAAGGTAAAGAACTTTTTATCGTTACAGATGATGAAAAAGTAGCAATGCCAGTCGGCGAATATCTTTTAGAGGATGGAAGACTTATAGTCGTTTCAGAAGAAGGTATTATTGGAGATGTTAGAGAAGTTTCTGATGAAGTACCTCAAAAAGAATCTAAAGAAGGGGAAGAAATAACTTCTGACCTTAAAGATGATGAATACGAAGAAGATGAAAAAAAGATGGAAGATGAAGAAAAAGAAATGGCTGAAGTAGGAGATTGGGAAGGAATGGAAAAAAGAATCCAAAACTTAGAAGATGCAATCTCTGACCTTAAAAAAGACAAAGAAGGTAAAATGGAAGAAGAAGACAAGGAAGAAGAAATGTCAACTGAAAAACCATTAAAATCAAGAACTGTTAAAGAAGAGTTTGAAGCAGCATCTAAACCAATTAAACATAATCCTGAAGGCGAAAGTAAAACAAAAAATAGAGTTGAATTTGCTAAAGGAAAATTTAACACAACACTAGATAGAGTATTAAATAAATTAAATAAATAATATAAAAAATGAGCACATTCAACTATTTATCAAATGATGTGGAGCGTAATCAAGTTTCACAAAAAACATTATCTGCATCAGTTTCTGTACCTGCAGGAGATGCTGGTATTGACCATAATATTGCAACAGATGCATTAGTAGTAAGTTTACCAAAAATTCATTCAGAAAATTTAGGAATGACTTTCTTGTTTAGAAATTCAGGAGCAGATGGAAATAACATCATTACACTAAGCCCTCATTCAACTGATGGTTTTAATGGTAGTATTGCAAACGCTTCTGCAGATTCAGTAGCAAGTGGAGTTGTAAATAAAGATTGGATTAACACAAAAGCAACAGCAAACAAAGGAGATTATGTTGTAATTAGAGCAGTAGCTTTAACACAATGGTACATAATCGGTGGTGTTGGAATCTGGGCATCTGAATCATAATATTAATTAAATAAAAAAAGAAAAATGAGTAATTTAAAAAACGTACAATTAGCAACTGCGACTAATATAACTACTTCGTATGCAGGAGAATTTGCAGGGGAGTACATCGCAGCAGCTTTATTATCAGCTTCAACAATTGATGATGGTGGATTAACTGTAAAAGCAAACATTGCTTTCAAAGAAGTAATCAAAAAACTAGCAACAGGTTCTTTAGTAAGTCCTGCAAGTTGTGATTTTGTTCCCAACTCATCAGTAACACTTACTGAAAGAATTATACAACCAGTTGAATTACAAGTAAATTTACAGTTATGTAAGTATGACTTTGTAAACGATTGGGAAGCACAACAAATGGGATATGGTTTAGGTCAATCTTTACCTCCTAAGTTTTCTGACTTTATGATTGCTCACGTAGCAGCAGAAGTAGCACAAAACACAGAGTTCTGTATATGGCAAGGAGACACAGCATCAGCATCTAATAACTCATTTGATGGGTTTGAAAAACTAATTGCAGCTTCAGCAGCAGCAGGAGATATTCCAGCAGGTCAGCAAGTTGCAGCAATTGGTGGTGGACTTAGTGCAGCAAACATTATTGCTGAATTATCTAAGGTAGTAGATGCTATTCCTTCTTCACTTTACGGAAAAGAAGATTTATTTATTTACATTCCAAGTAGTGCAGCTAAATTCTATGTTCAGGCATTAGGAGGATTTGCAGCTAACGGATTAGGAGCAAACGGAACAAACGCACAAGGAACACAATGGTGGAACAATGGTTCACTTACTGTAAATGGTGTTAAGATATTTGTTTGCCCAGGAATGAGTAATAACAAAATGTACGCTGCTCAAAGAAGCAACTTATACTTTGGTACAGGAATCCTTAACGATACAAATGTTGTAAAGGTTCTAGATATGGCTGATTTAGATGCATCAAATAATGTTAGAATGGTAATGAGATTTACTTCTGCAGTTCAATTTGGTATTGCTTCTGACTTAGTTGAGTACGCTTAAAATTAATTAATCAATAAGAATAGGGTAGGTGGTTTATCTACTTACCCTTTTTTTTTAAAATAAAATATAAAATTATGGCTTGTACATTAACGACAGGAAGAAAAATACCCTGCAAAAGTGCCTTTGGCGGAATCAAAACTGTATTATTTGCAGACTTTGGAACTATCGCATCAGTTGCTCTTGCATCAGGTACTAATATTGCAACTATTACAAATGGTTCACCAGCACCAGTATGGTTTGAATATGATGTAAAAGGAAATTCTAGTTTAGAAACTACTGTAACAAGTAGCAGAGAAAATGGAACTACATTTTACACACAAACATTAAATTTAACACTAACATTTTTAGATTCTAAAACACAAGCAGAATTACAAAAATTGGCATTAGCAAGACCTTATGCAGTTGTTGTCGATTACTACGGTAATAGCTTTCTCTGTGGTCTGGAAAACGGGATGGAAGTAACAGGTGGAACAGTTGTAACAGGAGCAGCAGCAGGAGATTTATCAGGGTTTACTCTTACATTTGAAGGAATGGAAGAACAAGCACCTTATTTTCTAAACGCTATACCAACAGCTTCAACTGAGCAAGTTGACCCAACTCCAACAGGAGTTCCAGTAAACCCTTAATAATTAGTTTTTTTAGTTAGAAAATCAAGCATCCTTATGGGGTGCTTTTTTTTTGCATAAACAATTCTACAAATCAAGTGTTTTTTTACGTTATATAAGTAATGATAATATTAACTACTACGGCTGCGGCTCAAACAATTTCAGTTATACCTCGACAGTATGACGATAGTGCCTTTACATTAAGGGTAAGAGATGATAGTACAAATGTTACAGTTGATTATTTAAATCAAACAGGAACGACAGTAGGAAACTACCTTCAGTTCAATCGTGCATTTAGTCCTGTATTAGTAGAAGCTCATTTTTATGACTTATATTTGTTTATAGACTATAATTTTTGGAATACAAATAATAGTTTCTGGAATCTTTATGATGTTTTGTGGCAAATAGACTCAAACTTTAAAGAAGATATATTTAGAGATAAAATATTTTGTACAGACCAAGATATCGACCAATTAAATGACAATGACCATTATGAATTGAATAAAGGTCAATACACATTTTATGATGGTTTTAATAATACTTATACAGTAAGATGAAAAAAACACGATTAAGAAACGAAAAAGGACAATTTAAAAAAGCATCTAAAGTTTCAGAGTTTGGCTTTGTGAATTTAAGCACATACACAAGCCCTGAAATAAAGGAAGTTAATGGCGAAGAGTGGATTGAATATGGAGCAGACAATAACTATTTTCAGTATTTAATTGATAGGTATAACGGAAGTCCTACTAATAACGCTGCTATTAACGGTATCAGTCAAGCAATTTACGGAAAAGGTCTTAATGCTACAGACGGAAATAGAAAGCCTAATGAATATGCTCAAATGATTTCTTTGTTTAAAAAAGATGTAGTTAGAAAATTATCTTATGACCTTAAATTAATGGGTCAATGTGCAATTCAAGTTATATATACTAAAGACAGAAAGAAAATAGCTCAGTTAGAGCATATGCCTATTGAGACTTTAAGGGCAGAAAAATGTAATAATGAAGGGGAAATACCTGCATATTATTATTTTAAGGATTGGGTTAATATAAAAAGAAGTGATGAGCCACTTAGAATACCTGCTTTTGGTATGTCAAAAGAAAATATAGAAATATATTACATAAAACCATACAAATCAGGGTTTTATTACTATTCTCCTGTAGATTATCAAGGTGGTTTACAATATGCAGAACTAGAAGAAGAGGTTTCTAACTATCATTTAAACAACATAATGAATGGTCTTGCGCCATCTATGCTTATTAATTTTAATAATGGAACTCCAAATCAAGAGGAAAGACAATTAATAGAATCTAAGATAGCAAGAAAGTTTTCTGGAACAAGTAATGCAGGTAAGTTTATACTCGCGTTTAATGATAATAAAGAAAGTCAGGCAGAAATTACTCCTGTACAATTATCTGATGCACATAATCAGTATCAATTTTTATCAGAAGAAGCACAGTCTAAAATACAAGTTGCCCATAGAGTTGTATCGCCTTTCTTATTAGGTATAAGAACAAGTTCAGGTTTTTCTAGCAATGCAGATGAAATTAAGACTGCTTCACTACTTATGGATAATACTGTTATAAGACCTTTTCAGGAGCTTTTAATAGACGCCTTTGATAATATATTATCGTACAATGATATTAGCTTAAACCTATACTTTACGACCTTACAGCCACTAGAATTTACTGAGGTTGATAGTTCAATACAAGACAAAGAAGATATTGAAGAAGAAACTGGTGTTGAAATGCAAAAATTCAATCTAAAAATGATAGATGGAAAACAAGCGTATAAAACTAAAGAAGAAGCAGAAGCAAAAGCTGAAGAAATGGGATGTGGTGGTTCACACGAACACGAAATTGAAGGTGTTGTTTATTATATGCCTTGCGTAAACCACGAAGAACTGAAAGCACCTTGTTGGGATGGTTATGAGCAGTATGGAACTAAAAAGAAAGATGGAAAAGAAGTTCCAAATTGTATTCCTATTGAAGCCTGTGAACATACTAAACTATCTAAAAAAGATGTTGAGGTTATTTTAGGCTCACTCGCAAAAACAGGGGAGAAAATTGAAGGGGATTATGAGTTTGTAGCTGAGTTAGATGAAGATAATGAAATATCAACTGAAGATTGGGCAAATTATTTAATTAAAGAAAAACCAAAAAGCACTCTTTCTAGAATAAAAGATTTAATTAATCTCACACAATTTGTGCCATCAAAAAAGAAAGGCTCATCTTATAGTGATTTAGACTCTAAAAATGGTTTATATAAAATTCGTTACAAATACGCAGAAGGAATGACACCATCAGGGCAGTCAAGGGATTTTTGTAAAAATATGATGAATATGAGTAACTCTGGTATAGTTTGGCGTATTGAAGATATTGATAAAGCAAGTTATTTTGAGGATGTGAATGTTGAGTTTAGACATAAACCATCAATGCCTTACAATATTTTTGAGTTGAAAGGTGGAATATATTGTCAACACAAATGGGTAAGGGTTTTATACAGGTTAACAAGTAACACAGAAAAGTCAGAAAATTTAGCAAACTATCAAAAAACAGGAACAATACCCTCATACGCAAACAGAAACCCTAGAGGTTGGAAAAAAGCTGCAAAAGCAACTGATAAAATGGATGGAAGAGGAGCATACCCTAAATAAAAACAAAAATGGCAACAGTATTATTCATAAATAGAACAGACTTAGTGAGGAACTCCATAATTGATGGGAATGTAGATACAGATAAGTATATACAATTTATTAAACTCGCTCAAGAAATTCATATACAAAATTATTTAGGCACAAAAATGTATAACGCATTAACAACTGCAATGCCTAATATTGACCAACCTGCAAATAGTAGGTGGAAACTTTTATTAGATGACTATGTTGTGCCTATGCTTATATGGTTTGCTCAAGTGGATTATATTCCATTCGCTAGTTACCAAATCCGCAACGGAGGTATGTTTAAACATCGCTCAGAAAACGCTGATACAGTTAGTAAAGAAGAGGTTGACTATTTAGTCGAAAAAGCAAGAACAAATGCGGAATGGTATTCTAGGAGGTTTATTGACTTTATGAGTTTTAATCAAACTACATACCCTGAATATACAAGCAACACAAATGACGATATATATCCAAGCTATGATGCAACTTTTAATGGTTGGGTTCTATGAAATATAAAGTGAAAACAACAAATATTGAGAAATTAAAAATCTTTTTAAAGAAGATAGAAAATAACAAAACAAAAAAATCAAAGAATGGCAACTCTATTTAATACTAAAATATCACAAACTTATCAAGGTCTTTTAAAGACTATTGATAATGCAGTTTTAAGCGCAACTCTAAGGGAACTTACGGATGGTTCAGGGAATCAATCAGGTCTGTTTTTAAATACAGCAGGTGATTTTAAAGTAACTGCTATTTTAGAGTGGGGTTCTTTAAAAGACACAGGCACAGGAGTTACTATAACTCAATTTGTAACACAAGCTAATGGAATAGCAAATTTTGACAATGATACTACAATACCAACTTCAGCAGCAGTAAAAGATTATGTAGATACTAAATTCTCGCAGACAGATACTTTACAAGAAGTTCTAACATTTGGGAATACTACAAGTGGAAGAGACATAGCAGTTAGTGCTAATGATGACATTACATTTACTGATTCTAGTAAAATCTTAATGGGTGCAGGTAGTGATTTACAAATCTATCACGATGGCTCAAATTCTTTTATAAGGGATTTAGGTACAGGAAATTTATTAATTGATTCTAATGGTGCAGAATTAAAATTACGAGTTAATACTACTGAAAACGCATTAATTGCTAATAGTGATGGCTCTGTAGAATTATATTACAATAACATTAAAAGATTTGAAACTACAACAGCAGGAGCAGAAGTAACAGGAAACCTAGTCGTTACAGGAACTATCACAGGTTCAGGTGGTTCATTCTTGCCACTTGCAGGGGGTACAATGACTGGAAATATTGTTTTAAACGACAATGTTAAAAGTATATATGGAACATCTAACGATGGTCTTGAGGTATATCACGATGGTACACATTCTTATATTGAAGATTCAGGAACAGGAGATTTGAGAATAAAAAGTAATAGCAGTATTGCTTTATTGTCTAATACAAATGAAGATATGATTTTTGCAGTACCTGATAGTTTTGTTAAATTATATTTTAATGGAATTGAAAGGTTAGCAACTTCGAGTACAGGAGTAACTATTGCAGGTACTTTATCTACTACATCAAATGTAACAGTAGGAGCAAATGCAACTTTTGTAGATAACGGAAAAGCTATATTCGGTGCAGGGTCTGACTTACAGATTTATCACGATGGTAGTAATTCTGTTATAAAAGACTCTGGAACAGGCAATCTTGTAATTAATGCAGGAAGTTTTGTAGTAAGTAATGCAGCCGATACCCAAAATATATTGATTGGTGTTGATGGAGCAGAAGTTCGATTATATTACAATGGTAGTAAAAAGTTTGAAACACTTACAGATGGTGCAAAGGTTACAGGTAATTTAGAAGTAACAGGCACAATTACAGGTAGTGGTGGCTCGTTCTTACCTTTAGCAGGTGGGAATATGACAGGTAATACTACTCATAATGATAATGTAAGGGCGCAATTCGGAGCAAGTAATGACTTGCAAATATACCACGATTCAAATGTAAGTTATGTTAGAGATGATGGAACTGGTGGTTTCTTTTTTACTACAAATGGCGATGCTATGCACTTTCAAGATAATACTGGAGAGTATATGGCAAAGTTTGTTAAAGATGGAGCAACAGAACTTTACTATAATAACTCTAAGAAACTAGCAACTACAAACACAGGTATATCAGTAACAGGAAATGCAGCATTATCAACAGGGTTTTCTATTGTAGATGACCAATATGGTAAATTTGGAAATAATGATGATTTAATTATAGGACACGGAGGTTCTAGCCTTATAAGAAGTTTATCAGGAGATTTATACATTGACCAAGCAGCAGTAACTCAATCAATCTTTTTTAGAGTATCAAATGCAAACGCACTAGATACAACTGCCTTAACTATAAATAGAGAAGGCGATTTAACGACAGGAGCAGATGTTACTATTGCAGGAAACTTAACTGTAAACGGAACAACTACAACAATAAACACACAAACACTAGCAGTAGAAGACCCATTAATAGAACTATCAAAAGACAATGCTGCAAACTCTGTAGATATAGGTTTCTATGGTAAATACAATGATGGAACTGCTAGATACTTAGGGTTGTTTTCTGATGCATCGGATAGTAATAAATTTAGATTATTTAAAGGCACAACAGTACAACCTACAACCACAGTAAATATAGCAGGCTCAGGATATGTAGCAGCAGATTTACAAGTTGCAGGATTAGAAGCAACGACAATAACAACATCAGGAACTGTATCTGTCGGAAACACTTTATATGTAACTGAATATATACAACATTTAGGAAATACAAGTAACAATATAAGATTTACAACAGATGCTATTGCTATATCTGCTAACGCAACTTTTGCAGGAAATGTTATTTTAGGCGATTCAAGTCAAATACAATTAGGTACAGGTAATGATGCACAAATAGACCATACTGGTTCACATTTATTTATTGATAATAGTGTTGGAAATACATATTTAAGAAACACATCAACTGGCAGTATTCTATTAAGAAATAGTACTGGTGGAGATATACAATTTGATAATGAATTTGCAGGAAATATATTATTTAATACAAGCAATGTAACAAGATTAACAATAGACAGTTCAGGAAACTCAACTTTTGCAGGAGATGTAAGTTTAGCAAATTTAAAATCAATATACTTTGGAACAAGTAGTGCTTTAAGAATTTATACAGATAGTGCAGTTGCTTATTTAAGGGGAAATGATATAAGATTAACAAATGCTTTAAATCAATCTATTTTTAGAGTAAATACAAATGTTGCAGAGTTATATTATAGCGATTCTAAAAGGTTTGAAACTACAGCAGGAGGAACTGTAAACACAGGAACAATAGATTCAACTGGAACAATTACTGTAACAGGGGCAAATGGAAATGTAGGTATAAATACAGATTCTGGTAAATTATTACTCGGTGCTTCGTACGACCTTCAAATATATCACGATGGAAATGATAGTTATATTTCTGATGCAGGAACAGGGTTATTATTTATAAGGGCAAGTAGTGCTTTAAGAATACAAGGTGCTAATGGCGAAAGTATGATTGATGCTAATGAAAATGGAGCAGTAAATTTATACTATGACAACTCTATAAAGTTTGCAACTACAAGTACAGGGGTTAGTGTAACAGGTGAAGTAAAAGTTTACTCAGGTTCAAATCTTGGTTATTTTGGAGTAGATACAGGTAATTCTTATGTTTATTTAGGTTCAAATACATCAGGGTATAGTTTAGCACTTCAAACAAGTGGTACTAATGCCTTAACAATAGATTCTTCAGGAAACGCAACTTTTGCAGGAACAATTAACTCAGGAAGTATTACCTCTACAGGAGGTATAACTACTACATCAGGGGATGGAGTTAATGCTCCACTGGGTGTATTTTCAAGTGCTTCTTTAAATACAAATGTTTTAAGGTTTATAAAAACTGGTAGTGTTGGTTATAATTGGCAATTTCCTGCAACAGATTCAATCAGGTTTGGTCCAGATACTGGTACTGATAAAAAATTATCATTTACAAATAGTGGAGCAGGTAGTTTTCTTGTAGGAATAGGCACTGATAATCCTGCAAGAAATTTAACAATATATGAATCTTCTGGAAACGCAGTATTACAATTAGCTAACAACACATCAGGTGTAGGTGCATCAGATGGTTTTCTTGTTTTTACTGATGGCGTAAATGTAGGTTTAGAAAATAAAGAAAATGGATATTTATCGTTATCAACACAGGCAATAGAAAGGATGCGTGTATCAGCAGATGGAAAAGTTACTATTGGAAATACTGCTGCTGTACAACCTTTGACTGTAGCAGGGAATGTATTATTTAGAACATCAACTGCTGATGGTTTTGAGAATAGATTTCAGTTTATACCAGGAGGTTCTGGAGATGCAGGTAATTTTTATGTTTATAATGCAAGTGAAACAGCCACAATTAGATTAAATTCAGGTGGAGATTCTTATTTTAATGGTGGAAATGTAGGAATCGGAACTGCAACTCCTGCATATCAAATGACTTTATGTAGTAATCCAAATTTTCACGAAGCAGGTTTAAATACAGTTATGACAACTGCTGCAAACCAACAATTAAGAATTATTAGTGATGCACACGGTGGTGGTGGTAGAACAAGCGATATAGCTTTTTTAACTGCAAACACTACTACTCCTGTAGAAAGAATGCGTATAACATCTGGGGGGGATGTTTTAATTGATACAACTACTGTGTTAACAACTAGTTCTACTTATGGTAATCTTACTTTAGATGGTTCAATGACAGTAGGACCAAATCTTGGTGCTTTAACACCAGATGCTTCAATAAATGTTAAAGAATTTGGTGGAAAACAAATATCATTCTTTTATGGTACTACTAAAGTAGGAGGAATCACTTCTACAAGTTCTGCAACTGCTTACAACACTTCTTCTGATTATAGATTAAAAGAAGATTTACAAGACTTTGCAGGATTAGATATGGTTTCTAAAATACCTGTTTATGACTTTAAATGGAAAACAGATGAAAGCAGAAGTTATGGAGTTATGGCTCACGAATTACAAGAAGTTTTACCTCAAGCAGTTGTAGGAGAAAAAGATGCAGAAGAAATGCAGTCAGTTGATTATTCTAAAATCGTTCCTTTATTAGTTAAGTCAATACAAGAACTAACTGCTAAAGTTGAAAAACTTGAATCTACATTGACAAAATGCAAATGTAATTGGAAATATTAGTATCTTTATAACTTAACTTAAATATAATAAAATGTCAAAAATTAAAGAATCAGAATTAAAAAATTTACAAGAACAAGAACAAAAGAAAGGTGCAATTTTGCACGACTTGGGATTACTACAAACTCAAATACATAGTTTAAACCATATGTATGTTGAACTAATGGTAGAACAAGATAAATCAAAAAAAGAACTTGAAGAAGAATATGGTAAAGTTAATATCAACCTTCAGGATGGTTCTTATGAATTAATACCAGAAAAAGATGAAGAAAATAAGTAAACATATTTCTTATAAAGAAGCAACCCATTCTAATTATGCTAAACAATATGGCATAGACAATAAGCCAAAAGCTGAACATATTAAAAATATGGAGTTGATTGCTGAAAAACTATTTGAGCCACTTAGAGAGTGGGTTGATGCTCCAATAAAAATAAATAGTATGTTTAGGTCAGAAGATTTAAATCGTGGGATAAAAGGTGCGCCAAGGTCTCAACACTTAACTGGAAATGCTATTGATTTAACTTCAATGGGTGGAAAATCTAATTTAGAGATGTTTCATTACATAAAAGACAATTTAGACTTTGACCAGTTAATTTGGGAATTTGGAGTTGAAGACCCTCAATGGTTACACGTTTCTTATAAGAATAAAAAAGACAATAGGAAACAAGTTTTAGTTACTCGAAGAAAAGGTAGATATTATACTTGGTCAGATTGTAAGAGTTGCTAATGAATTTTGAATTTGCCATAATAGACAGGTCATTAATTGGATTGTTAGTTGGTTTCAGCTTTCTACCAAAGAATAATGATATGGATTATAGTGAATTAAATATTTATTTATTAATAATTGTTTTACATTTTAAATTTTATTAGATGCCAATACCAAACAAAAAAACAGGAGAAAAACAAAGTGATTATATGCTTAGATGTGTTCCTCAACTAATGAGATACCACGATAAATCACAAGCTATCGCTATTTGTTATCGTTCTTTTCAGGGTAAAATGATAAATTTAGAAACTTATAATGACTATCCACAAAGTGCATCAAATAATGCAAAAAAAGTATTAAGATGGAGAGATAAACATAAAGGGGAAGTAAAGGGTATGACTCAAATTGGATGGACTAGAGCCAATCAATTAGCTAAAAAAGAAAACATAAGTCGTGCTACAATAGCAAGAATGAGTGCTTTTCAAAGACATAAAAAAAACGCAGAAGTTGGTGCTGAAAATAAAGCTACTCCTTGGAAAGATGCAGGTTATGTAGCTTGGCTTGGATGGGGTGGAACAAGTGGTATTAATTGGGCATCAAAAAAACTTAAACAAATTGACAAAAAATGATACAAGACTACAAAACGATAGCCATAAACCTCGGAAGCTTTGGGTTATCTTTAACAAATATTGATATGGTTCTTAAAATTACGCTTCTTAGTGTAACTATTGGATATACAGTTCAAAAGTGGTATTTAATGAATAAGAATAAAAAGTAATGTCTAAAAAGAAATTTTCAGAAACTAAATTAGGAAAATTCTTACAAAAGGTAGGTTCATCTATAGTTGACAAAGCTGAAGATATATTGCCAGATTCAGGTTTTTATGGAGTGATTAAGAACTTAATTTCTACAGATAAACAACTTACACCACAAAATAAAGAAACAGCCTTAAAACTGCTTCAAATGGACTTAGTTGAGATGCAAGAGGTTTCTAAAAGGTGGGAGTCTGATATGAAGTCTGATAGTTGGCTATCTAAAAACACTAGACCAATGACTTTAATCTTTTTAACAATATCAACTGTATTTATTATATTACTAGACTCTTTAAATATAGACTTTGGAGTTAGTACAGAATGGATTGATTTACTTAAATCACTTTTAATTACTGTTTATGTAGCTTATTTTGGTTCTAGAGGAGCTGAGAAGTTTAAAGCTATTGGTAAATAGAATAGAACACCTACCTCATTATTTTTATATACTTTTTTTTGTTATATTTTGATAGAATTATTATTATATAATTTTATAAAAAATTTAAATTTATTATTTTTTCTTCAATTAAAAAAACTTTTTTTCATATATTTAGCAAAAATGATATGAAATATTCTCAAGAAGAAGTCGATAAAATCTATAATTACACAACAATATCAGACCGAGATAAAATAGATAAATTGTTACAAATAGATGCTACGCAATATACAAATTGTGGTTCAGATAGCACAAAAAAAGAACGAGAAATAGTCAAAAAAAATAGTACATATATTTACAAAACTATAAAAAAAATTAATCAAACTTTAGGCGAGACATTTCTAAAGCACCAAGATTAATGGCAAAAAAACTAACTAGAAGTAAACTTGTAAAAAAGTTAGATACAATATTCAGCCAATATATTAGACAAAAAAATTCAATAGATGGTATAGCTACTTGCTTCACTTGTGGTAAAAAAGACCATTGGAAAAAACTACAAAATGGACATTTTCAAAGCCGAAGGCATTATTCAACAAGATGGGATGAGATTAATTGTCAAGTCCAATGTGCAGGGTGTAATGTTTTTAAATACGGAGAACAGTATGTATTTGGAAATAAACTAGACCAAAAGTTTGGTTCAGGAACTGCAGCTAGATTACATATAAAAGCAAAACAAATGATTAAATTAGCTGACTTTGAAATTGAAGATATGATAAAAAGGTATAAAGACTTTGTAGATAAAATGTAATTCAGTATATTTGACTGTCTTGTTTATTGTTAATTAAAAGAGGGTCGGTGTAAATTGGCTCTTTTTTTTATTTATAATTTGTTTTATTAAATTTTTTGTTTATATTTGTTACTCACTAAAAACAATAGACAATGGCAAAAACTCAACTAGATGACGTAAAAGCTGATATTAGGCTTTTAGAAATTCAACTACAACACGCAGCTTTATTTAGCGATGCGTTTTCACAATTGCAACTCTACAAAGAGTTACAAGAAAAAAAATCACTTTTAGACACTTTACAATGGATGTAGATAACATAAGAACAAGTTATTCACATCAAGGCAAAAATCAATTAATAGCATATTATATTGATAGATGTGAAGCATTAGAAAGTAAAATACAATTTTTAGAAGCACAACTAGAAGTATTAAATAATCAATTATATAAACATTAAACAAAATGAACAGAGACAAATTAGTAGAACTTTACAAAAAGTATGATTTAACTAAAGATGATGTTTTTAAGCATCAGCACTATGTTATTATCACAAGAACTGGAATTGATAAAATCCAAGGTATAGAACAGATTGACATAAATTATGAAGTAATTAAGTGTGAGCCTAATTTTGCAGTTATGAAGGCAAACGCTACAAAAGAACAAAAAAGTATTCAAACTTTTGGTAGTGCTTTAAAAGGTGCTAACTTTAAAGATGGAAATTGTAATAGCTGGTATGTTGCTGAGATGGCTGAAAAAAGAGCAATGTCTAGGGCAGTATTAAAACTCACAGGATTCTACGAGTTAGGAGTTTTTGGAGAAGATGAATCAGATAGTTTTAAAAAATGAATAAAAAAAAGTTAAAACCATTAAATAAAAAAGTTAAATTTATTCCTTGTGATGAATTTAGCCAAACTTATACTTGGCATAAATCAAACAAGAACAATAAACTTAATAGAATAAAATAAATTAGTAACTAAATAAAATCAATTAAATATGGGTGCATTAATCACAACATCAATCAGGGTAGATAAACTACCAAAAGAAAAATTTGTAAAAGGCAAAGATGGAGCAGTTTACTACAACTTTACAATATCAATTTCAGATGAAACTAGGTATGGTAATAATGTAGCTTTAATGGATAGCCGAACACAAGAAGAAAGGGAAGCAGGAAAACAAGTTGACTATCTAGGTAATGGAAAAGTAATTTGGATTAAGGATGCTGAAAACGGAGTTGGTAAAATTTTACTTGCAGAAAAAGAAGAAAAACTTGATATCATATCAGGAACTGAATCTGCTCACGTGGTAGAAAAAAAATCAGACTTACCATTCTAAAAAAATAACTTTACTAACTTAAAAGGGGTATGGGTTTTTAATTCATACCTTTTTTTTATTTATATTTATTCAATGACAAATAAACAAAGACAAAAACTAGAAGACCACGACTTATTAATGCAATTTATAGAAGAAGATTGCTATGTGGATTCACACGAAAAAATTGATTATCCACCAGTTGCTATTTCTTATGGCGAAAAGCTATTAAAAAACAAAAAAGGTGATGACTTAATCGCTATTCCAATTGGAACATTTGGTAATCTAAGCGTTGTAACTGCTCCACCTAAAACTAAAAAGACATTTTTTATATCATTACTTAGTTCAGTATTTTTAAGTGGGCAAAATGTGTATGGTGGTAAAATAAAAGGACATAGAGGTAATGGTCACTTAGTTCATTTTGATACTGAGCAAGGTTTATGGCATTGTCAAAAGGTTTTTAAAAGGGTTTACGATATGGATTCAACTATTAATAAAGATATATACCACACGTTTGGGCTTCGTGCAATAAGCCATAAGACACGTTTAGAATTTATTGAATATTACCTATCAAAAAAAATAAATACGCCTTCACTTGTAATTATCGATGGAATTGCCGACCTTGTGTCTGATGTTAATAGCCTTGAGGAATCAAATGCAGTAGTTCAAAAGCTAATGGAGTGGTCAGCAAATTATAATTGCCATATAATAAATGTAATACACCAAAACTTTGGTAGTTCAAAGTTAGGCACTGGGCATTTAGGTTCATTTTTAGAAAAAAAAGCAGAGACTGTTATATCACTAGAAGCTAATACGGTCAATAAAGATTGGGTTACAGTTAAGTGCGGAAGGAGTAGGGGGTATTCATTTGAAACATTTAGTTTCCAAGTTAATGATTTAGGAATACCTTGTATTGTCGATGACTTATACGACCCTTTGAACTAATATGATTAAAAAAAAAATGATATTAATCGCCAAAAAACATCACACTTGGGTTGATATCGTTTCTACTTTTGGTTGCACTCAGCAACTTGCCGAAGACATAGTCCAAGAAATGTATATTAAAATACAATTGACTTTAGAAAAAGGCAAACTTGATATAATGTATAATGATGAGATTAATTATTATTATATTTTTAAAACCCTTAAGACTTTATTTTTAGATTTAAAAAGAAAATCCAAAAACATACAAATTTATAGTATTGATGACCCTTTAAAATTAGATATTATTAAAGACTACGACACCCAACATAGTGATGTAAATTTTGAAGAAGCGTATGAAATAATTAAAAATGAGTTATCTGGAATGTATTGGTATGATAGAAAGGTCTTTGAAATTATAAATGAAGGGGAGAGTATAGCAGAATTTTCAAGAAAATCAAAAATCAAATATTATGTTTTGCATTGGACTTACAGAAAAGTAAAAGATAAATTAAAAAAATTAATATGAATTTAACATTATTACACCCTTGCCCTGTATGCATAACTATAACTGTCGTGTCATATTTAATCTATAAAAAATATAAAAAATGAAATTAGGAGACATTATTTATTACATAACAAAATACACAGGTATTAAATATTTAGTAGAAAGTTATCACGCATTTAAAGGCACTAAATGTAATTGTGATAAAAGAAGAAAATCGCTAAATAATCTAAAAATTAAAAGATGGTAAAATTTGAAAAAAATGATTTTAAAGACTGGGAAAAATTTAGACTGGGAAAAAACGATGTCATATCCAACGATGAATTTTCATTGGTGTGCAAACTCCACGCAAAATATCACAAGCATAGTTTTTATAAACCCTGCACCTGTAACCCAAAAACAATAAATAAATGGATAAGTGATTTGAATCTCATTTGGGATAATGGGAATAGCAAAGATTAATAAATGGGAAAAGGCAGTTGTAATGTTACTTAACCTAGATGGGTGGAATTTACAATGGACTGGAAAAGGTTTTGCTCACTATGATGCTATGGGTAAAACACCAAAAGGATTTGATTGCGTAATTGAAATGAAGTTTCGTAACAAATACTATGAAGAGAAAATGCTTGAAAAAGACAAGTATGATGCATTAATGAAATTGGATAAAAATATAATCAAACTATATTTTGTCAATGACCCCAAAGGTAACTTTATGTATTGGCTAAACACTCTAGTGATGCCTACACCTATCAAAAAGTATTGTCCAGACACAACTATGTGGACTAAAAAAAGACTTCTTAAAGACGTTTATTTACTCAAAGAAAACCAAGCAAGTCGAATCAATATAAATATTTCCTAAAAATAAGTTATTAAATGTTTTGTTTATAACTTAAATAGTTTTATATTAGCTATATATTAATAGTTAAAATAAGACAAAATGGAAAATAGTAAACTTTTTAAAAACTGGGAAACAAAAGAATTAACTAACCACCTTAATTTTTTAGAGGGTCAGGTTTGGACAACAAGAACACATTATCAAGTTCACGATATTAAAAAGATTTTAAAGGATAGAAAAACATTTAATGAAAAATTAGAATTATATAAAGACTTTTTTTAATATGACGTTATCTACAGACACTCTAGTCTCTATAAAATCTGAAATAGAAAGATTATCTAAAGTTGACCCATCAATAACTGATGTAATTATTTCAATCAAGTTAAAAGAAAAAAAGGGTAATAACGAACATTTTATGTATATAAATTTAAAAGAAAAATAATGAGATATAAAATAAAAAACAAACAATTAGTAATAGACTGGTTTAACAATTTTGCTGATTGGATAGAAGAACACGACTATGAAGCGTATCAACAAGCTATTGATTATGCAGATGACCAAGAATGTGAGTTTTGAAAAAACAAAGACAATATAGGTCAAGGCAAGGTAGGTCAGACA
>Ga0208643_1000515_pt1 | contig 25505 bp, 25 predicted proteins | sample VirMetDEL_Nov_12_FD_184516 | JGI IMG/M metagenome (GOLD analysis project Ga0208643, IMG submission 184516) | Aqueous microbial communities from the Delaware River and Bay under freshwater to marine salinity gradient to study organic matter... | ecosystem: Environmental > Aquatic > Marine >... | reverse complement strand
TTGGGCCTTTACGTGAATAAGCCCATTTACTTTACAGAAACAAGTTATGAGGATGAACATGACTGAGACAATGTATACGACGGAGAAACGTCACCCGCAATCGACCAAGCTATTCAACGGTAGACCCCTGACTAAGGGTAACTACGCTACCCGTGCGGAGTTGGAAGAGGTAGTGCTTGACCGACATAACCGAGGGTATGGTTACAAACGCATCAGCAGGGTAGTGGGTGTGAGTGACGTGACTGTGGCTAACATAATCAAACGATGGAAGGAGAAGCAGAATGCGAGTTCTTTATGAAGATTGGGATAAGGCTAGGGTCAGGTACCAGCGACAGAAGGATGGCGCTGAATTTAGGGATAAAGAGAGGAAACGTATGAGAAGTCCTAAAGTAACAAATATAATGGCACGCCCTCGTGTCCAGAATAAAGAGTCCTTTCAAGGTAGTAACTTGTTCGGACAATGGATGACAAAGCGCGACCAACCATACAGCCGTTACGTAGTGTACAGCTACGGGTATCACTGGCCGTTGTTTGTCTACGAGAATGGTGTGTGGTACGAAAACGCAGACAAGTTCAGCGTTACAACGTCCAAGCATCGATCGCAGGTACACCCCCATGAAGATACGTTACCCATGAGCGTGGAGAACATGCGCGTGCTTGTTGACTATGGTATCGCGGGTGTGGCAGTAGGAATGGCAGTTTAAACAATGTTAAAACTAAGTCTGTAGGAGGACGATAATGGGTATACACAGGAAGTTAGTTTCAGAACTAGAAGCGGTAGAAACAGGGTCTGTAGCGCCGACCAATATCAATGATTATATTGCCCACCATAAAAGGGAAGGCGAGGGTGCGTTCGCTACGTTCCTTGAGGCACTGGCAAAGAAGTTACCGACATGTAAGTTCTCACCGTACGGTAGTAACGAACAAAGTTTGTATGTATATCTCCCGAACGACCTGTATGCGCTGGGTTGGATTGGATACGGTGACTACCGTATTGAGGGAGAAGGTACGCACAAGACTATCGCGGTATATTCTCACACCATCACGAACGAAAAGTACAGTAGCTACAGCTTTCAGCATCACACGTTGATGAGCACGAACCCCAAGCGTGCACTGAAGAATGCGTTGGCACACCTGCGACCATACACCGTCAAGGAACTGAACGATCATTTTGCTCACCCCGTTGTAAGTAAAGTGCGTAATGTGAACGACGAGAATAGAGAGAAAGTCACCAAAGCAGAGGGTGCGATTACTAGGCACCCACAACTGCAAGCCGAGCTACGTGCGATGGTTGCCAGTGGGTATCAGTTTGTTGATGCCGATTTCAGTAGCAAGGTGACGGCGTTTCTCAATGAGTTTGACGAGTACGCGTTATCGACCCCTGCGGTACACATGTTTTTTGTGCGTGCATACATGCTCAATGACCAGCAGTTGTTTGATGTTTCGTTCCTTGAAAATGCACATAACACTTGGGACTATAAAGTTTCTAACGAACCAGCAGATCGCTACACTTCTGACACATTGCCCGAACATCTATCCGGTAAGTTGTCTGTGTTAATGATGTGCGAACTAGATGAGTATGTGGACGGTGTAGGTATACGCATGAACAATGGAGTGTTCTATGTCAACCAGTGATACCCAACGAGATCCAATGTACCGTGTGATACTAGATGGGAGTGGAGAAAATTCCATAAAAGTACAGTGTATTGGAATGTATTGTGTTGACAGTGTTGTGGATGGATCGTATAGTGGGGTGGAGAAGTTACCCCAGTGGATGCAAGAGAAGGTTGCCCTACTGATGATGACTTCTTGCGATCCACCAACCACACCTATACAAGGCGTAGGGCAACGTATTAACGAGGGTACGTTTTGGATATACGATTAAAGGGACCAGCGGTTGCTAATTATTTTGGGCACAATAAGGGCAAAAGGGGTCGTCGGTTAAGGGCTGCCAGTGATTTGGACCTTTCTTACATGTACGCACAGGAGGTCTTTGAAGATATCTTTAGCGATGATGTACCCGATGATTTACCCGATGACTGGTTTGAATTTCCAGAGGAAGATAATACCCCCTACCAGTACCAAGACCCGTTCGAGTTTAGTTCTGAGTTAGAAGTGCGTGCTGGTTATAAGATGTTAACGGGTAAGGAACCTACTACACCGGAACAATACATTTTCTATAACCGCCATATCAGGGAGGTGAATGAGTATATTGTTGAACAATGCAGGATTAAAAAATATCGGGAAGAACGCCGGTTACAAGAAAAGAAAGAACAGCAAGAATTGTACAACGCTATTTGTGAAGAGTTCGATAAACAACTAACCGAAGATATGGATAACTTATTACTGAGATTGGAGATGAACGATGGATGACGAACGGGAAGACAACTTAGAATCTACTATGCGATCTATTGCCAGAGCGTTGTGGGCAATTAACGATAAGATTCCTGACAAGGAACACATGAAGGAGTGGAAGTCGGGTGTTCTCGGTATGCACCAAGCGTTGTACCAGATATCTTGTATTTTGGATGAATCCGCAATACTTAATGAGTGGAGCGCAGATGATGAACGATGAGCAGACAGATAACTTAGTGCGTGCGGTGGAGAACATGTCGCGTAGTTTGGAGAGCATAAGTCAGAACATCGATAGGCTGTTTGGGCTACTCGAACAAAAACTAGAAGATGAATGATTTGTGTGTAACAAGTCATAGAGAAGTACATGAAAAAAATTCATACAGCAGATTTTAAAAAATCGTTTTTATCCCATTTCTGCAACACTTGATACCAGTTCCCAAGGAGAACGCATGACCCCCGAGGCCAAAGTCAAACGCAAAGTAACCGACCAGCTTAAGTTGATCGGCGCGTATTATTTCTTTCCCGCAACAGGCGGCTACGGTAAGAGTGGTGTACCGGACATTGTTGGGTGCTACAACGGTAAGTTTTTTGGTATTGAATGTAAGGCTGGGAAAAACACACCAACAGCTTTACAGCAAAAGAATCTCGATGATATTGCTGCCGTGGGTGGTGTTGCCGTCGTGATAAATGAGAGTAACTGGACGGATGTAACGTTCTTATTAGGAGCTGAGTCCAACGACAGTAAACAACTACCGTTGGATATATAAGGAGAAGGATGTGAGTAAAAGAGAGAAGGTACTTGAGATAATGGCGAAACACCCTAGTTGGAGTGTGCCCTTGGTGGCAAAGAAGGCTAAGTGTAGTCCTAGCTACGCGCACTTATTACGTCAACAAGTTAAAAAAGCAGAATATAATACTGCTAAGGCAGAGCTGGAAGAAGATGCACCACAGGAACACAAAACGTCGGTGTTGGTAGCGGCAACTGGAATAAGTGCAGAGGTGAAAAGAAGTTATGTAGAAACTAACGACCTACCTCCGGCCCCGGTCGAGGTAGTGACCCGAAGCAAGATTCTTAGTACCGCCAAATCGTATATCACGAGGGATAGACAAGCAGACCACGGTGATGCAGAGGATAACTTCTCGCGGATCGCAGGGTACTGGTCATTGCATACCGGTGTTACGTTAACTGCTACTGATGTTGCAGTGATGATGGCGCTATTAAAGGTAGCTAGGATCAAGCAGAACCCCCAGCATGTTGATAACTGGGTGGATGGTGCAGGGTATTTCGCCTGTGGTGGTGAGATAGCGAACCAATAAAAATAGTCCGACCTTTCCAGTGTGTTAAAGCAGACTCAAAATGCAAGTATAACTGACACCGAAGGGGTGCGAAGCCCCTACTTATTAACTTGTTACCGGATATGATATGGATCTTATTACAATAGATTTTGAGACGTTCTACTCTCAGGACTTCTCGTTAAGCAAAATGACTACCGAAGCGTACGTTCGTGATCCTCGTTTTGAGGTGATCGGTGTGTCCGTTAAGGTGAACAATGGGCGTACTGAATGGGCGAGTGGGACACATGAGCAGCTTAAAAATTACTTCAGTGGTTTCGCGTGGGAAGACTCTATGGTCTTGGCTCACAACACAATGTTTGACGGCGCTATACTTTCTTGGTTATTCGATATTCATCCTCGGGTGTGGGCTGACACTTTGTGCATTGGCCGTGCTGTACACGGGGTGGAAGTTGGGGGTAGTCTCAAGGCGTTGGCCGAACGATATCAGATCGGCGTTAAAGGTACCGAAGTTTTAGATGCCAAAGGTAAGCGGCGGCTAGACTTTACCGACGAAGAGCTGGATAAGTACGGCGACTACTGCATCAACGATGTCGAATTGACATACAAACTCTTCGGGATTATGGGTAAGAAGTTTCCTAGACAAGAATTACGTGTCATAGATTTGACACTACGTATGTTCATTGAGCCTATGCTGGATCTTGATCTTGGTTTACTAGAGCAGCACCTAGAAGACACTAAAGACATTAAAGATAAGTTGTTATTAGATGCCGGTGTAGACAAAAAAGACCTGATGAGCAACCCCAAGTTTGCCGAATTGCTTAGGGGGGTAGGGGTCATACCACCCATGAAGACCAGCCCGACTACGGGTAAAGAAACGTACGCTTTCGCCAAGTCTGATGAAGCGTTCAAAGCCTTGTTGGAGCACGAGGACGTACGGGTGCAAGCCTTGGTCAACGCTCGGCTCGGCAACAAGAGCACCCTTGAAGAGACACGGACGCAACGGTTCATTGACATATCGAAGCGTGGGTTGTTACCTGTACCGGTAAGGTATTATGCAGCACACACTGGACGTTGGGGCGGGGCCGACAAGATTAACTTGCAGAACTTGCCCAGCCGTGGGCCGAATGGTAAGAAACTCAAGAAGAGTATGATTGCCCCTGATGGCTACGTGCTGATTGACTGCGATTCAAGTCAGATCGAGGCCCGAGTGTTGGCATGGTTGGCAGGGCAGGGTGACTTAACAGAAGCGTTCCGTGTTGGTGACGACGTTTATAAGAAGATGGCGATGTCAATATATGGCGTCAACAGAGAAGAAGATGTCACTAAAGACCAGCGGTTCGTAGGTAAGACCACTATACTTGGTGCCGGTTACGGTATGGGAGCGGTGCGGTTTAAAGAGCAGTTGCAGTCTTTCGGGTTCGATATGGATCTAGATGAAGCTCGCAGGGTTATCTCGGTGTACCGTGAAGCTAACTTTAAGATAACGACTTTATGGCGTGACGCTGGCTACATGCTAGAGAATATGGCGCGAGGTGACAGCGTTCAGTTTGGGCTTGACGGGGTTGTTGCAGTTGACGCAGCCAAGAAAGCCATCATGCTACCGTCTGGGTTACTCATGCGGTACGACGAGTTGGCCGGTGAGCAAGGTGAAAGAGGTGTGGAGTATACCTACAAAGTTAGACGAGGCCGAAACCGGATCTATGGTGGCAAGGTGATAGAGAACGTCTGCCAAGCAGTTGCGCGTTGCATAATCGGAGAGCAGATGCTAAAAATTGCTAAACGATATCGGGTCGTCCTGACGGTTCACGACTCCGTTGTTTGCTGCGTTCCCGAAGAAGAAGTAGTAGAAGCGCAAGAGTATATCGAGAGTTGTATGCGCTGGACACCTCATTGGGCAGCAGGGATGCCCGTTAACTGTGAGTCCGGTATAGGTAAGTCTTATGGAGATTGCGAGTGACTGAGATACTAGACTTCGAAGAACACAGAACTAAGCACGCTAACAGGAACAAGTTACACATACACTACAAATCTAAGCCTGCGATGCGGGAAGATGACCGCGAGATGGTCGTCAGCTCCGTTGGGGTTGCCTCGTTAGGGGATGATCCTGAGTTGGTTATTATGATTAATCAGATGGAAGGTGGTCGGTTGGATACGGTGACGTTCAGCGTTGAAGAGATACCGTATCTTATGGACGCACTACAAGACGCGTACGACTACGTTGCCGAGGAAGAGTGATGGAGGTATCTGACTGGTGGCCTTCCTGCGTACCCGAAGACCAAAGACGGGCTTGGATAAGGCCAGCCGTTATGAATAAGTGGTTTAAGGTAGATGGTATACAACCCACGAGTTATATATCCCGTGCGGAACGGCAAAATAAACCTATAAGGTACAAAAGACAAAAGCATAGCGTTAGGAAGGACTGTATCATAGGCCCGAAAGTATACAGGGTCTTGGACTTAGTGGCCCGTGCTAAGGGTGAAGGTAAAAAAATAGAACCCGCTGATGAGTTGTACCATGAACATGCTATGGACGCACTTACCCTAAAGCGGTATCGCTTAGGAAAAGAAATAGAACGGTTCGAACGGAAAGTAACGCATCTTGTTGAAAGTAGCGTGCTTAGCAATACATTAACAGACAAGCACATGGTGCTTGAGCAGGAGATAGTGGCACAGGCAGAGTCTTTTGAAAACCAATGCGGTGTTTATTTTTTGGTAAAAGGTAACCGCGTAGTTTATGTAGGTCAATCAGTACAGATATCCGCTAGGTTAGCAGATCATTCTAAAAATAAAGATTTTGATTCGTATGCTTTTATACGTTGTGATAAAGAAAAGTTAAACGTGTTGGAGAGCTTATATATACACGCCCTATCTCCTAAATACCAAGGCCGTAGTGGCCACAAAGGAGCGCACATTGCCGCGCCTTATAGTTTTGAACAGCTTGTAGCTCTAGGAGATGGTAAATGAGCATAGCACCTTGGTCGTTCAGTAAGATAAAAGCATTCGAGCAATGCCCTAAGAAGTTTTACCACTTAAAGATTGCTAAGGATTACTCGGAGCCTGAGACCGAAGCGATGTATTACGGTACCGCGTTCCATGAAGCAGCCGAAGAATACGTACGTGATAACGTACCACTACCACCACAGTTTAATTACGCCAAGGCCGCGCTAGATGCTTTAAACGCTAAACGTGGTAAGAAGTTATGCGAATACAAGATGGGGTTGACTGAGAACCTAGAACCCTGCGACTTCTTTGCCAAAGATGTGTGGTTCCGTGGGGTAGCTGACTTGGTTATCCTAGATGAAGAAGACAAAAGTGCTTGGGTCATAGACTACAAGACGGGCCGAAACGCACGCTATGCTGATAAGGGGCAGCTTGAACTGATGGCGATGGCTATGTTCAAACACTTCCCAGATATAAAGAAGGTACGAGGAGGGCTACTGTTTGTAGTCTCTAATGACCTAATAAAAGATACCTACGAGGCGCACGACCAAGGGCCGTTGTGGGAAAAATGGTTGCGGGACTACATGAGTATGGAGACCGCGTTCGATAAAGATATTTGGAACACTAGCCCTAGCGGGTTATGCAGAGCGCATTGCGTGGTGTTGGAATGTCCACATAACGGGAGAAGTTAGATGCCTTACAGAAATAAAGCAGACCGAAAGAAGCAAGTAAACAAAGCACCAGATAGTCCAGAGTTTAAGGCACGTATGGAGCGGCAGAAAGCTCGGCGTGAAATGGACAGGACAGGTAAAGACGCGAACAAGAATGGTAAAGCAGACAAGCGAGAAGGTAAGGATGTTAGCCATAACAAACCACTGGCACGGGGTGGCAGCAACAAGGACGGCGTGAAGGTGGAGAGTGCTAGTGCTAACCGTAGCCGTAACTTAAAGAAACCACCTGTTGCGAGACAGAAGAAGTCTACCAGACGTTGAGCCTGATGCGTCTTTAAAGAACGTACCCTATATCCTCCAGTTATAGGGTGCAAAAATCAGGTTAGTCCAGAGGTAGTTCATACCGATATCGCAGACCTAGCCCTATCTGTGGACTAAGCAGGGCTTTTCTAGCAGGAAAATATATGAAAATTTTAGATAACAAGGCGCTGCTCTTGCGGCTTCGCAACCCTAAAAAAGTAACGACGGTCATACCCAAGAGCCAAGAACTACCTGATAACAAGGTAGTGGTTAAGTGGGGTATCGACGAGGCGCATGTACTGAAGAACTTAAACATCAAGGTGCCATCCCCTATTGAAGGGAAGTATAAGTGGACGGGTAAGTATTCTCCGTTTGAGCACCAGAAAACAACCTCTGCCTTTATGACCATGAACAAGCGAGCGTTCTGCTTCAACGAGCAGGGTACGGGTAAGACAGCTAGTGCGATCTGGGCTTCAGATTACCTTATGAATGTGGGTCGTATTCAACGGGTGTTGATTATATGTCCTTTGTCTATCATGGATTCCGCGTGGCGTAATGATCTGTTCACGTTTGCAATGCACCGAACGGTCGATGTGGCCTATGGATCAGCGAAGAAACGCAGGGAGATCATTGAGGGTAACGCTGACTACGTGATAATAAATTACGACGGGGTTGAGATTGTGTCGGACGCCGTAGCAAATGGTGGTTTTGACCTAATCATTGTGGACGAGGCGACCCACTATAAGAACCCCCAGACCAAACGATGGAAGACGCTCAACGCGTTGATGACCCCTGAAAAATGGTTATGGATGATGACCGGTACCCCTGCGGCACAAAGCCCAGTGGATGCGTACGGCTTGGCTAAACTCGTTAACCCTGCGGCAGTGCCCCGTTTCGCCGGTTCGTTCCGCGATCAGGTTATGTTTAAAGTTACTAACTTTAGATGGGTACCCAAGGACAACGCCACCGATACCGTGTTCCGTGTGCTGCAACCAGCCATACGGTTCACCAAAGAAGAATGTTTAGACCTACCACCGATGGTGTATGTAAAACGGGAAGTTGAACTTACCAGACAGCAGAACAAATACTATAACTTGTTACGAGATAAAATGATTATGGACGCAGCAGGTGAGCAGGTAACTGCGTCTAATGCAGCAGTGAACATGAACAAGTTACTACAAATATCCTGCGGTGCAGTCTACACCGATACTGGAGACACGCTAGAGTTTGATATCAAGCACCGGTACAAAGTCCTGCGCGAGGTAATCGACGAGTCTAGTAAGAAGGTATTGGTATTCGTGCCTTTCAGGCATGTTATAGACATTCTTACTGACAAATTAGAAGCTGACGGCATCAGTACAGCAGTCATTCGTGGTGATGTACCAGCGGCTAAACGGACGCAGATCTTTAGGCAGTTCCAGAATTCTGATGACCCTAGGGTGTTAGTAATCCAACCCCAAGCAGCAGCGCACGGTGTGACCCTGACGGCTGCGAATACGGTGGTATGGTGGGGGCCAACCAGTTCACTAGAAACGTACGCACAGGCCAACGCTCGGGTACACAGATCAGGTCAAGACCACAAGTGTACCGTGGTTCAGTTGCAAGGATCGTCCATAGAAAAACGTGTTTATGCAATGCTGGACAATAAAATCAATATCCATACAAAAATGATTGATTTATACAATGATATACTTGCGTAGGACAGCCAAGTATATTATATTCAACAGTTCGGCAAGTTAAGGAGATGTAAATGGGCAGCGAAACGGCTATACCTTTAGACAAGTTGGTCAAGACCTATATAAAAATACGGGATCGACGGTCTGAATTAAAGGCGGAATTCGACAAAGAGGACAGCATTCTTGTAGAACAATTGGACGCGGTGAAGGGCGCTCTGTTGGAACACTGCAAAGAACATGACGTTAGCAGCGTCAAGACTTCAGAAGGTCTATTCTATCGGACGGTTAAACAAACGTATTGGACTAGCGACTGGGATCAAATGCACAAGTTTATTCTTGAGCACGGAGAACCTGCACTGCTGGACAAGCGCCTAAACCAGAAGAACATGAGAGAATTTCTTGAGTCGAATCCTGACTTGTTGCCGAAAGGTCTTAACTCAAACTCCACATACACTATATCCGTTAGAAGGAAGTAACCATGACACCCGCATTAGTTTCAATTAGAGAAGTCGCTCAACACTTTATGGTATCTGAACGCTTGATCCGTAACTGGATGAAGCAAGGGCGTATACCGAAAAATACTTACATCCATATAGGGCAGACCTACAGGTACGACTTGAATGCCGTATCGCAAGCACTACTTAGTGACTTGAACGAAGATGCACCTGACACAACATGGGATGAAGTAAGTCCAGAAGATGATCGGGTCGAAGTCCCTGACTTGGATACAGACGAAGATTATTAATGGAAACTAACGTTAAAAGAATTGGTATTAAGGACAAGAAGTTTGGTGGTATACCCACCGAGGGTCTAGATTCTATCGAGTGCATCATCATTGGCGTTGCTTATACGTCTAGGATGTATTATAAAAATGAGTACGACCCCGATAAAATAGTTGCACCGACTTGTTGGTCTAACGATACCGAATACCCTGCTTTAGACGTACCAGATACCCAACGGCAGTCTGGACGTTGCTTAGATTGTGTTCAAAATATTAGAGGTTCTGGGAAAGGCTCTGGGCGCGCATGTCGTTTTGTGCAGCGTTTGGCAGTCGTTTTAAAGGATGATCTGGAAACAGTTTATCAGTTACAACTACCCCCGACTTCTATATTTGGGGACGCGGTAAAAGGGGAAATGCCCCTACGTGCTTATGCACGGTACCTTGAGGCGCGTGAGACGCCTTTCATCGCTGTCATATCGAAGATTTATTTCGACGAAGGTAGCGATACACCAAAACTCTTCTTCAGACCGATACGTCCGTTAGAAGAGCAGGAGCTAGAGACTGTCAAAGAGATGCAGGATCACGAAGATACTATTAACGCAATGACTAAAATTGTTGCGCCGGTAGAAGATCGGAGTGTTTCCCCATTCGATGAGGTTGACGGTTTTAAATTAAATGACTAAATGTTTGGAGAAACATATATGAACTACCTTATAAAAGGTGTTGAAGTACTATACCCACGTATCAATAAGACCTACCGTTTTGATAATACGGAGAACAGAAGTGTGCCGTGTGACCCATTCGACGACGGTGCTTCTTACTCGATGCAGTTTAAGATGGACGATAAACAGGCTAAAGAATTGATGGGTGCTATGGCGGCTGCATACGCTGAGAAGCGTGAGGCTAAATGGCCTGAGAAGATCCCCATGCCTTTCAAGAAGACTGATGACGGTATGTTTATTGGTAAAGCCACGTTGAAAGGGGCGTACGGTAAAGATGCTACCAGCAAGCCTAAGCAATATGACGCAGGGAACAAGGAGTTAGATGAAGATTTTGCCTTGACTACCGGCAGTGTTGGTAACATTGCGGTCGTTCTTTTCCCATACAACATGCGAGAAGCAGGGGTATCACTACGGTTACGAGCAGTGCAAGTCACCAAGTACGTACCGCTACAAGCGTCATCCCCGTTTGATGCAGTGGAAGGCTTCACCGTTGGCGGAGAGGTAAGTCCTTTTACAGACGTTACCCAGTCTGCCCCGGTGACAGCCGAGGAAGTTGATGTAGTAGAAGTTGATGTAGAAGATGTCGAAGAACCTGTAAAAGAGCCGAAGAAAGTGGCGAAGGTGAAGTCGGCAGCACCGAAAGAAGCGGCAGATTTGAGTGCACTTGTTGATGGATGGGACGACTAGTCCTAATTACTTTGGGTATCTTCGAGAAGAAGCCCATTCCTAAAACAATACCCACGGCTAGACTAGTCGAAGAGGGCGTAATAATGCCCCTGCCGTGGTGTCGCTCGGATCTACGCTTATGGATACAACAACATTTTTAAAGGAGGTTCTATCGAGCAGTGGGCTATATTGTATTTTTGCGTCCAACAGTTCCAAAGATAAAAGAAGCCAACAGTTTTATGGTTCCATAGACCAATTAGTCAGTGCCGCCAAAGACCTAGATGATAACGACTACGATGTTTATTTTGCTTTAGCTACGTTCAACGAAGGTAAGTCGCGTAAAGTCGATAACGTAAAACATCTTAAGTCCTTCTTCCTAGATCTTGATTGCGGCCCATCCAAAGAATTCGCTTCTCAGCAAGAAGCCATGCAAGCACTAAAGCAGTTTTGTAAGACTTATTCGTTACCACGTCCCACCATCATTAACTCTGGTAGGGGTGTGCATGTGTACTGGCCACTCAAAGAGGCAGTGTGCCTAGACGACTGGCTACCTGTAGCAGAACGCCTCAAGGCTCTTTGCGCCCGAAGTAATTTCCCTGCCGACCCTGCGGTTACATCGGATGCTGCACGGGTCTTGCGTGTACCCCAAACACACAACTACAAGCCTGACACTCCTGTAGCAGTGGGCTTTATAGGGCCAACGGTTTCGGCGTTAGTTGACTTCGACAAGTTCTCAGACCTCGTTGGTGGAGACTTGATACCAGTTCCTAACAAAAGAATAGAAGCCCCTAGTGCGACGATGCTCGCTGCGCTGGGAAACCAAGAGTATAAGTTCAAGCACATCTTACAGAAATCAAACGAAGGCGCAGGGTGCGTCCAGATCTATAACGCCCTAAAGAACCAGAACGGCGTCTCAGAACCTATATGGCGTGGGATGCTATCGATTCTTAAAGCGTGCAGTGATGGTAGTCGGGAGAAGGCACACAAGATATCCAGTGGGTACGAAGGTTATAACCCCGAAGAAACGGATGCTAAGTGGGATAACTTGACGGCTGATAAACGGTACACCTGTAACAAGTTTGAGGAAGAGAACCCTGAAGCATGTTTGGCTTGCCCTAATCGGGGTAAGTTACGTAGCCCATTGCACGTTGGGAAGACACTACGAGAGGCTACTGAAGAAGATAACGTAGTACACGTCCCTGCCTTAGACCTACCGAATGCACCTGTTAACACGTACGTAATCCCGAAATACCCGTTCCCATACGTGCGCGGTGCAAGTGGTGGTGTGTATGTACGCAACAAGAACGCAGACGGGGACATAGAAGAGAAGCAGATTTACCACAACGATGTCTATGTGGTGCAGCGCATAGTAGATGTGGAAATAGGGGAAGCGGTGGTAATGCGCTTGCACCTACCGAAAGACGGTGTTAGGGAGTTTACAGTACCCCTGACAGCGGTAACGTCAAAAGAGGAGTTTCGCAAACAGATGTCAATGCGGGGTGTTGCAATACCCAACATAGATGACTTGATGCGGTACGTAACAGTATGGATTAACGAACTACAGGCAACCGAAATGGCAGATAAAGCACATAGACAGTTTGGATGGACAGATGATACAGCATCCACTTTTATTCTGGGCAACCAGAAAATACGTAAAGACACGATTGAATTCAACCCACCATCAGCGCAGACAGCCGGTATGTTTCCTGCGTTTGAACCCAAGGGTACGCTTGAGGAATGGAAGGCGTTGATGGAGTTCTACAACAGACCGGGATTTGAACTACACCAGTACGTAGTATGTGCAGGGTTCGGGTCAATCCTTATGGAGTTCATGGGTGGTATTGCGTGCTCGGCCATCCATCTACACAGTAAGGATTCTGGTTTAGGTAAAACAACTGCGATGAAAGCAGCGGCATCTATATGGGGTGACCCTGAAGAGCTTATCTTGGATGATCGAGATACGCACAACAGTAAGATGAACCGTTCAGAAGTACTACACAACCTACCGTTGTTCATTGATGAGCTGACTAATGCAACACCGAAACAGTTGAGTGAGTTGGCGTACCAGTTTACTTCAGGGAAGCAGCGGGGTCGTATGGTCAGTGGTAGCAACGCTGAACGGATACGTGGTGAGTCGTGGAGTCTTATGGCAGTGACCAGCGGTAACACCAGCGTTATAGAACGTATACGTTTGGCGAAAGAAAACCCAAGTGCAGAGGCGCAGCGGATACTAGAAGTTCGGGTTGACAAGATATTCAAAAGCCCTGACAGTAAAGCAGAGACGGACGTATTTGCAGCCAACATTGAAAAGTGTTATGGGCACGCTGGGCCTATTTATGTACAGCACATAATAAATAACCTCGATCAAGTCAAGCAATTAATCGGAAGCGTTCAGCTCAAAGTTGACAAAGAAGGTGGGTTAACGTCGGAGAATCGTTTTTGGTCGGCAGGGCCATCGCTTGCATTGTCTGGCGGGATACTGGCTAAGAACCTTGGATTGATTCAGTTCGATATGGCAGCGATACATCGTTGGATCATAAAAGTACTCAAAGACAACAAAGATAAGAGTAAAGATATGGCGGTTTCCATAGAGCAAACTCTAAACGAGTACATCAATGAGCATTACGATAACATCTTAAGGATAAAAAGTACGAGTGATTTGCGTAAGCAAGACGGTACTGTACTGGACTCTTTGATCCAACCTGAGACGGTGCCTAGGAATAAATTAGTGGCCCGATACGAGACCGACATTAAGAAATTATACCTTGTGCCGAAACCGTTCCGTATGTGGTGCGGTGAACAGCAGATAAATTACTCGGCGTTCGTACAAGAGATGATGGATAAGCTCAAGGCCAAGAAGATGAAGATGCGTTTAGGTAAGGGCACCCACTTTAGGATGCCGCCCACAGACGTACTGGTCGTTCAATTTGCCGAGGAAGCCGATGAGTCGGGGAGTTCTGAGAACGTATGATCTATGTCCTGACGGGGTACGGATCGTAGTGGAATGGAGTGCGATGGCAGTAGGTACATCTATTTTTGTACCCTGCATCAACACTGCAAAAGCAATAGCGGAAGCTAAAACAATAACCGCAGGTAAAGGTTGGGATATAGAGGTTCAGGTAGGGGTTGTAGGCGATAAATGGGGAGTTTGTATATGGCGCGTTCTATGATATATTGGCACAGACAGCGCGTCCCCTTCTCGCAAACAACGTACTGTCGTCCTCCTGCTCTAAGAAGCACCCCCCTCTTCGGAGGGGGTATCTTAACTCCTGCCACAGGAGTATCTAATGGAAGCAACTAAAAACGAACTACTACTCGCGTGGATGACGCTGGTTAAACTGCGCGACAGTAACGTACTAGATGCAGGTGACGATCAGATTATACTGAGCGCCTTAAAGATAATCGACGAAGAACAGTCGCACACCGAAACCTAGGTTATATCCCTAGGTCGCTCATAAGGTCTGGGGTATCGTCCCATCCAGCCGCTTGCGCTTTGAGTTTAGCCGCGAGCCTAGGACTTAACGTAACACCATAGTGCATGTTAGAAGTTGTTTTCATGTGCTGTCGCATAGACCGTTTAATCGTATCTGGTGTTATGCTCACTTCAGGGTGCCGTTTGTTGAAGTCCACAAGATCTTCCATTGTGCGGTCAACAGCTCCCCCGTTACCTTGACGTATGCTGATGTAGTACTTACGTAATATTCTGGTTCTTTCTTCGTTTATTGCGCGGTCTACTTTCTTTAGAGAGGCATTCTGCTGCAACTGCCGGGTGTACTCCGCAGGTGCGAACCCCATGAATTGAGCAGCAATGTGGCCGGGGCTGATGTCTTCTGCAATAAGATCCCCGCGTAGAGTTTTTGGCCCTTCGTTTGCAAAGCGTACGCTTTTGAATCCGTTTCGTATGGCGGCTGGCATGGCAGCTTCTACACCACGTAACACCTCACCTCTACCCCATAGGTCATACCCACGTTCTAGTTGCAGCAGTGACCCTAGCACTGGGCCTCCTACCTGCTCCGCAGCGGTAAAGAATATACTTTGATCCTTCTCGATTAGTCGGTCACGGAATATTAGGTTAGACAGACCCATTCTGCTGGCAACGTCTACCCCGAATAGATAGTTGAACGCACCACCGTATGCGCCTTCTCCTAAGTATTTACGAGTGACGGTTTCAAAATCTTCTTCGTCATCCCCTTTAAACATGTTAGATAGCATGGCAATGACGCCAAAGAACGGTAGCCCCTGTACCCCAGCAACAACAGCAGCCCCACCAAAAACACCCATAAGCTGGTTTCTTGCCATCTTACGCATCTCTGGTTTGTCGCTGGATATTGCAGAATCGATCAAGTCGTAGAGCATGAAGTACATGGCTGACCCGTACCGCTTGAACAAGAAGGCAACTTTACCAACGCCATTTTGTGCTAGACGTGGCGCGGCAGCGGCAGCGATACCACCGTTAGTCATTTCTGTAACGTTGATTGCGTCTAACGCCAACGCGTTCCGTTCTTCTATATCCAGCTTCTCCCATTGGTTGGGTTGTAACCCTTTATCCTTAAGTTTTTTCTGGAGGGCTAGATCATACGCAGCCATCATCGCTATTTGACGGTTCATCCGTTCGCCGTGGTGGAATATAAACCCAGTTACGGCATTCACTTGCGACATTGGACTGTCAATAGAATCGATCTCGACCGTATCGTAAGCGATAGAACGGTTAAGTTGCCCTAATGAATCGGCCAGTTCAGATAACGTCTGGAACCGCCTTATATCGTTTGAAGCCTCGTCAAAATTGATGTTATCTAATGACGGCATCGCGCTGGTAGATACTTTTATTTTCCCTTTACTATCATTATCAAAATCTGGCCCCCAACTTTCTATTTCACGAGTCCTGCCACTAGACAGGAACACTCTTTTCGCGTTCCATATCGCCTTCATGCTTTCTGTGTACCCGTACTGGGCACCGAGGTAAGGGAGTACCACCATTGGGATCTGCGACAAGTTCACAAGGGCAGAAGATATATTCAAACCTAGCGTCATGTTAAACCCAAAACTAGTCGCCAGACGTGCCCAAGGATCTACATTAGGACTAGCGGCCCAGTTTGCGCGCTCTACTAACTCTTCGGTCAGCAAACGTATGGTAGTTTTTTCGTCGTCGGATACAAAATCTATACTACTTGAAACGTCTTTCTGCCATGCCGTTATTTCATCACCATAGGCACGCATTTGCGCCCCATATTCTATACGTGCTAACTGTTGGCCGATGCTTGCAGCACGGTTCTTAAGCCCTGCTAACACATCATGGTTAGGGATCTGACGTTCCGTAGGTGTTACGTCACCCACTGCACCACGGGTATTCTTTCTATGCCTAAACGAATTAGCAAAAGAACGTTCTGGTAACGTGTCCAGAAACAGCCGCATGATTTGATCTTGTGCAGGGTTCTTGTCGCTTATCCCATTGGCTTCTAGGATATCTAATACGCTGTTAACAAACGAAGAAGAAGGCGCATTCTTTTTGTACTTGCTGTCTTCTACACGAGAAAACGCGTTAACAGCACTGATAACTTTTATTGCTTCTGCACGGGTCTTGGTTTTACCAGTAGGGCTGTCTAATTGGGCAGCAATTTGCGCTTCGACCAGTGCTTTATTTTCTGGGCTAGGGTTATTCCAATGATCTTCAACCTGCTTCATTGCAGCCTTCCGGTCTTTAACGCTATCAAATGCTTCCATGTAGTATTCGATATTACCGTTGCTAGGGTCTACCGCACTGTACTCTAACCAGAATTTACCAAAGCGCATCAGCGGGAAGTAAGGATCAATAACGCCGCCTTCTGTAAGTTTAGCGAACAGCTTATTGGCTACCAGCTTACTCTTCTCACCGTTCTTCATTTCAGCCCCTAACCGGACTTCCATGATTCTTCTGATATCGTCGTACATAGACTTATACAGGTTACGCCACGACTTATAGAAACCCCTACCTTCAGGGCTTAACTTGTAGAAGCGTGTATTTAACGACTCCCACTCAGCAAAATTCTCAGCGCTGTACTTCTTTTTTGCATCTTGTTTGGTCAATGACGGGTCTATATGCAGGTAGGTACTGCGGGTGAGAATCCTGCTTAGTTCCTGCATCTCTTCTGCGTGTTTGTTAGCCCACGCGCCAGTACGCTGTGCAAGGTTCTCTATGCCGGTGTTCAGCTTGTTTATGACGCTGCTTTGTTTACGTACGATATCAAGCAGCTTGTCTACGCCGGGGATCTTACCTTCTGCTAGTTTTGTTATGGCGTTTAGATCCAACATACCCAAGGCAAAACGTTTTGCTTTATCCGGTACCGGACTGAGTAGCGTGTTTAATATACCGCGCTCTCCGATTTCTTTGAACGTAGGTACGCTTTCGTAAGTGTCCTCAAAAAAGTTTTTAGCCTTGTCCATAGTCGAAGCGTTGTACAACGTACCCGACCCACGCACACCTGCATACGGCGCTAAGATACTTTCTATTAACTTGTCAGCAGTACTTGCCGCATCGTTAGGCAAACCAAAAACTCTGCGTAAGAACTTCTTCATGATATCTAGGTAACGGGCTAACCCTGTTGTAGCGCCCTTATCAATTGGTATAGACGCAAGTTCTTGGCGGAATTTGTAGTTACCGCGTACTTCAGCTACAAACTCTTCTACCGATTGTGTTCCGTAGTAGCCGCTCAAAGCGCCTTTAACTTCGTTGTACAAGTTGGTTAACTGTTTAGTAACGGGGCTAGACGGGTTCTGTAGCTCTTGTATAGTCGTAACGTGCGACATTTCATGTATTAGGGTATGCGCTGTTACACCCGTATTCTCATCAAGTAGTATAACGTTATCTATGGCAGGGTCTGCATCGCTATATATGAATGCACCCTTCGTATTTGGTTCTTCGTCTAGTGCTGCCCGATACCGTTTACCCAGTGCGTCTGTAGGCTTGGCAGGTACGATAACAACACGCGTATCACCCGCGAATTTAGTAAGTTGGGAAGCAATCTTCGCAACACGGGGGTTGTCAGCAGCATAGGCTAACGCAGTCAAGGCACCCTTTAGGTTACCTTCTTTGATATTCTTGACGACGTTGTTGTCTAGTGGCGCGTCTAAGTCAGGGTCAAACTGCGTCTGTATGTTAAACAAACTACCTCTAGCCCGTACATCCCTTAAAGCAGCTCTACGTAAGGTTATTAGTTCTGCAGCTTCTAGGTTCGCTTCACCACCAGCGTTTTTAACTTTGTCTTGGTACACTTTGTCAACCGCTGCGTCAAAGGCTTTCTTCCTAGCTGCGGCACTATCTGCTTGCGCCGCTTTCTCAGCTTCTTTAGTTGCAGCCGCTTGGTCGGCAGCCGCTTTTCTTTTTGCGGTAGCGGCGGCAGCTTGCGCTTTAGTTAACGGTTTTTCACCAGAACGACCTGCTACCGTTTTCTTACCCTTCGTGACTTTACGGTCACTGGCTTTACCGCCAAACTTACCAGCAGTAGCGGTGATAACAGCCTTTGGCCCTGTTGTTTCAGGGGGCGCGTCCACAGTTTTTTTACCACTTACCGCTTCAGGGAACGGTATGTTTAGTGGGTCAGGTGTTACTGCACGACTATCTAAGTAATCTTTGAACACGGTATTAGGCAGCCCAATCTTACCCGCCATACTCTCGTACAGCCTACGCATACCTGCAGCCACTCGTGCAAAGAACTTATCGACAATCGTTAACGGTTTTTCAGATGTTACGGCCCAACGAGACACTTGATCGGCAAACCATTCCGAGGAACTAAACCAATACGCCCCAAGTGTTTGTGCTGCAGGTCTGTCAAGCACCTCACGGTTGTTTGCTATCGCTGCTTTCGCTGACGTACGAGCGCGTAGGGAATTGTAAAGTTCCCCCACAGTACCCTTTCGAGCGTTACTACGCCATTTTTCGTATTCAGCTCGTATAGCCTCTTGTACTCTGGGCGAAGCATTTTGATATTCAGTCGCTTCGAATACGTGACCTATTTCATGGGTAAGCGTTTCTATCGCTTTAGACCTACGATTTTGCGGCTTCAAAACAATTACATGGTCACCGTTGGTTAGCGGTTGCGTATACCCTTGGGTACCTTCACCCATAGATTCCGCCCCTGCTATACGAGCAAATGGGCCGTATAAGTTTTTAAGTTTTGCTTCTTCGGGGTTAGAAGCGTCTTCAAAAGTTGTTACGTATACACGGGCTTTGATACCCAGCATCTCTATAAATTGTTGTGCCGTATTAGCAAGTTCTTTAGGTAAGTTAGTAGAGAATGCTACGTTAGATCCTTCTTTGAAAGGCCCATTAACTTGACGATTGTACGCCGCTTCATCTATAGCAACGGCTTTTCTTTTCGCTTCTCTTAACTCCGCAAGCTCCGCTCCACTAAATACTTTGCCCCAAAATACTGGGTTTGAGACATCTCGTGGGTTTCCACTAAAACTTTTTACCTTGCCGTCTTGTTGTTTTATAGGTATGTAAAGAACTTCGTTCGTTTTTTGGTCATAGCCTATTCGCAAGGCAATTTCTTTGTTGCCCCAGACAGGCTCATACCCTGCACGTCTAACCCAACTAACTTCTTTGGGATCGAACTCTAGTGTTTCTTCCGGTTTTGTTTCTACTGGTTTTTCTTCTGTAGCTTTTTGCTTTGCGTTGAAGTCTGCGAACGCCTTTTGTAGGAACTGAAAGGTTCCAAGGGTACGAGTTTGATCTTCATCTAGGTCGGCAGTAGCTACAAACGTACTACCTTGTTCGTCCTTAGCGGCTTTTTCTGCCGTTCTTTTTGCAGAATAAAACCGAGTAGGTTGCCCTGACTTAATTACGGCGTAAGGTTTGATCTCGCCTTTCCGAGTTAACGGGTAGGTGTTACCAGATTTTTTGGTTAGCGACTCGACCTCGGGTTCCAGTTCTACTACGTACCCTTGTTTAGGTTGTTCGTCTTTTATAAGCTCCCCTAGCTCGGTTTCTTCAGGCGCAGCAACTACTTCCGGTTCAGCCGTTGGGGTAGTAGGAGGTGCCGTAGGCGCAGGTGGCGCAGGTGGCGCAGGTGGCGCAGGTGGCGCAGGTGGTGTCGTAGGCGCAGGTGGTGTCGTAGGTGGTGTAGGTGACGCAGGGGGCTTTTGACCAAACAGACTTAGTTGGTCTTGCGATACGCCTTCTAGTTCCTTGGCTACATTCTCTCTGGTTTCGGCCTTAACTGTTTTATTGTTAACGAACTTTATGAAGTCTTGTCGGACTTCTGGGTCATTAAAATCTTGGCCTTCTCTACGCTTACGTATTCCTGCTTGAGCAGATATGCCCAGCCTGTCTAAGAACGCCTTGTCTATTATTCTTGGTCCTTCTACTTCTGGTTCAGATTCAACCGGTGCTTGCCCTGCGACACGCTTACGGCTCATACCCGGAAATGATGCTTGCGTAGGATCTTGGCTTACTGGCGCACGTTCCGGTATCTCTGCTTCAAGCTCTGCGGTACCGACAGAAGTATCTTCAATAGTTTCCGTTACCATCGGCCCACGAGACTGTACTTCTGAGGGTGCTCGTTGTACGTTAACTGCGCTGACAATGGTATTTTTTTCGGCTTCTGTTACAGCAGTGTCTGTAATCCCTGCTTCTGCTAATCGTCGAGCAAAAGCACCTTGTAACGTGTTGTAGTTATTAGTTGGGGTATCTTCAATAACTTGTTGTAGGAGGCTGTACCGTTGCTTTTGTTCTTCGGCAGCTTGTTCCGTCGTTACTGTTGGTACTGCTATCGCTGCGGAATCTTCTTTTTCTTCTTCGCTAACGATTGGCGTTGTTGCATCTTCCGCGTCACGACCAGCTTCTAACTTCGCTGCTTCAGCAGCTTTGGCGTCTTCCTCTGCTTGTACCCCTTCATAGAATTTTTCTTCTTCTACAGCAGCTTTGGCGTCTTCCTCTGCCTGTACCCCTTCGTAGAATTTTTCTTCTTCAAGTTCTGCTTCTGCTGCAGCGGCTGCAGCTTCGATTTCATCTTCCGCAGCTTTTCTTTCAGCGTCTACTTCACGAGAATCTCTACTAATACCTGCAGCACCACCACCTAACGTACCACCAACTAACCCAGCAGCAACGGCGGTTTCAGTGTATATGTCAAAGGCTTCGTCACTGTCCAGTTCTAGCCCAGCTTGTGCACGTTCAATTAGGGTTTGCCCCAGTTCTGTAGGGACTTCGGATATAACACCAGCACCAGCGCCTCTAGCGGCACGAGTAAACAACCCTCCAGCACGTATGGCTTTAGGTGTTAAGAACTTACCAACCATGAACCGTTCAGCAACGGCATCTAAAGTGGCTTGGGGTATAGCAGATAAGAACGCCGCGCCTTCATCCATCTCGACGCGAAGCCCCTGCTCAATCGCTTCTTTTTGAGCTTCACGGTTGTTGCCGTAGAAGAAGGGTAGTTGAGATATAGCAGCACCAGCAAGAGCACCAGCAGCAGTACCAACAGGGCCGAATACACTGCCTGCCAACGCACCAGAAGCAGCGCCAGCACCTAAGCTAAGGCCAGTCTGTGGGGCGGTTTCGCCAAGGGTTTCAAGGAAGAAATCTAGACCAGTGTTAACACCTTCTACGTCTTTTAAGCGCGTAGCCATTGCTTCTTGTTCGGCTAGCTGGGCTTCGTTCTCGGCAACCATTTCAGTACCGAATTCTTCTACGCCTTCAAAACCAGTTACTTTACCTAGACCTTGAAGGGCAGAACCAAAGCCCCGACCAGCAACGTCGATACCACGAGAAAAACCGCGACCTAATGCGGTACCTTCGTCACCAGACGGGACGAATATTTCTTCTTCTTCTTCTTCTTCTAGAGCTTCTTTGTACGCAGCAACAACGATTTCAAAGTCTTCAGTACCTTTTTTATCTTCGTTATCGACTATCCATACTGCGTATTCTTCTGCAGTTGCCATTCTATCTACTCGCCGCTATCACAGCATTCGCCTTTTCTTTTGCAGGGCTTGCCCCACCAGCAGCCCCACTAGTAGGTATAGCAATACCTGTACCAGATGCGATTGCATTCAGGCTTGCTATAAGTGCATCTCTATCTGCTTGTATACCGTCAACTGCGGTTTTTGTTTTTTCAGCTAACTCATCACCCGTAAAACCTTGCGCTCTGAAAGTGCCAAGGAGACTTAGTTCCGCTTCCCTTGCAGCATTTTGTGCAGCAATTTTGGCATCTGCAATTTCAACCATTAAATCTTGCTTAGACGCGTCTGTACGGGCTTTGGTTGCCTTATCTTTAAGATCTAATTCTCTAGTCTTGAGTGCAGCAGTATCACGTCTATAAGCTGCTTGAGCATCAAGATCCATTGCTTTAAAAGCTGCCGTTACGGCAAATTCTCTAGAAGATTGTGCTAACGCGTTTGCATACCGTTCGGTATCCATGTTGAGTCTTTGAGCATCGTTTTCAAGACGCTGCAAGTTAATCCCTAGATTATTCGCTAGTTCCGTAGACTTTAGATCCAACCCTCGTTCCCCTTGTTCTATTTGGGCTAGGGCTTGTTTTCTTTCTAGTTCACTTCCTAACAGCTTGCTGCGGCGATCTCTAATACCGGCTAAACCTTCTTTGCGTTCTGCTTTTTCGGCACGAACCGCTTCACTAATGCCTGTACCAAAACTAGCAAGTGCACCTCTGTTCGTAGTAGAAGCAGGTCTTTTAGACGCGTTAACAGCCGCATCAGTAAGGCGGTCAAGCAACCTTCTGGTGTTGCTTCTGGTGTCTTTTAACCCTTCTTCATCTCTTTTAAGGTCTGCAAGTTGTTTTCTTCGTAACGCTTCGTATTCTTGTTCTAGCGTTAATTCTTTTTCAGGTGCACGACGTAGCATCTCTGGCGCACCGGGGAGTGGGCGACCTCCTTGTGTTGGTGTTAAGTTGCTTCTATCTAAGGTCTCTAGTCCACCAGCAGGCATACCCATGTTTAGCCTTGCTTCGTTTGCAGAAAACGCCGCACGTTGCCTATCACCTTGCCTTGCAGCTTGCGCTGCTGGGTTTAGTAAGTAATCGTCAACAGGTTTGGCTTGTGCAAGAGGAGCGTCAGGTGCAGCAGAGTCGTCAGGAAGGCCCAACTGCTTCGCCCGTTCCATTGCTTGTTCCAGAGTAGAAAGTTCGGTTTCATCTGCAGCCGCAGTACCCGCCTCTTCACCTACAGCACGGGCTTCGTCAGCAACAGTTTCTTCGGCAATAACCTTTTCAGCAGGAGCTACTGCTCCCGTATACTCCATTCTTTCTGCCGCTAACGGTTCTAGTGTAGGAGATCCCATACCCATACCCAGACCCATACTCATAGGATCAGGTGCGCGACCCCTATCACTAAGGTCAGCAGTACGGGCAGCTTTTAGTTTTCCTGAAAACGATTCACCAATCTCTTGTTCTATTTCCGCATCACTTTTACCCGTAGTACCGTACATCTTCTTGCGGTATTCTGCCACTTCAGTAGGTCTTGCTGTCTCTAGCCTAGCTAGTATCTCTTCGTCGCTTAGGTTTCTAGCACCGGCTGTTTTTTTGCGATACTCTTCAATTAACGCCTGTACCCTACCACCAGCCTCAAAAGCAACAATACCGCCGCCTTCAAAGTACCGTGGATCTATATTCGGTGCAGCTTGGGTCATAAGGCCACCGGCTGCAGCCATCATTGGTTGACCCTGTGGGCGTTGCTGTTGTTGAGGGGGACGCTGTGGCTGCTGCCCCTGCTGCTGCATACGTCTCTGCTGTTGCTGTTGTTTCTGAGCAAGGGCACCGCCTACGTCTTTAGTGCGTTCACGCAGACCTTTAATGCCTTGTAGACCTTGAGCCATTTCAGCTTTTTTACCCTGAAGAACTTCTTGCTGCATCTGATCCGCGACCGTTGCAGGGTTCTGTTGGGCTTCCATCTGCATACGCTGAGAGCGTTGCTGCTGTTCTTTGGAGATCTCTTGTAGGGCTAATAGGTCTAGTAGCTGTTTGTTCTGCCCATAGCGTTGCTGTAGTTGCTGGGGATTATCCTTGAACTGCATTTTACGTTGTTGTATCTGTTGGTCGATACCGCCCATAGGATTCATAGCCATTAGTCCCCACCCCACCCTCTAAATAAGTCTGCAATACCACCAGCACTAGCAATGAATTCGCTTAATCCACTGGGTTCTTGATAGCTATACTGCTGTGCGCTAATAGGTAGTCCTTGGAGCAGCGACTGTTGATACTGTACTTGTTTGTACGGGAAGTCGCGTTCTTCTTCAAACTGAGCCAGATCCGCAGATATACCCGCTTGTTCGATGGCACGTTCTTGTGCACCAAGATTAGCTTGTGATGCCAAGGCTTCCAGACCATACCGATTGGCTGCGTCTTGTGCAGTTTGTTGTCGCCCTTGTTCAACGTTGAACTGATTCATGGCTTGAGTATAAGCATCTTGGTAACCCTGACCGGTAATGGCTGCAACGTTTTGTCCAAGGTTACGGTTTAATTCAGACTCCATAATGGCCTGACGTGACCCACCATAGGCACCAGCCTGAGTCAATCGCCCTGCATCAGCAAGACGAGTAATTTGTGCTTGGCGTCGAGCTTCTTCGATCTGAGGGTCTAACGCAGCCTGCACATAAGGGTTCATATAGTCTTGAGCCGCTTGAGCAGTAAACTGCTGCGGTTGAAAAGCGCCCATCTGTTGAGTTGGTACTGCTAACCCTGCTACACCTTGGAACGCTGCTTGTTGCCCAGCAGATTGCCCAGCGGTGAGCGGCCCTGTATACCCTTGATACCCTTGATTAGCGAGTGCCTGACCTTTGCCAAGCATACCCGTTACGTAGGGTGCTGCCCACGGGGCTAACGAACCCGTTTCTGAAGTTGGATCTCCGACTGCCATAATCTTCTACCTGCTTGGTATGAATTTGTTAGGGTTTATCTCTTTACCCTGTTCTTTATTACCGGTACGGGCTTGTCGAACTTTGTCCATCATACCGTATAGCGTGTTAGCACCAGCACTAGAATTGCCGTTACCTAGATGACTAACAACATCTGCAGGGATAACGAACTCCCCGTCGCTTAATCTGGCTTCTTGAGTACCATCAATTGTAGCAGGGATCTTGTCAGCCATTCCATCCGTCGAGCCACCTAAATAGTAACCCCTACCAGTACTCCCGCCAGCCGAATATGGATGGTATCTACGGTTGTATGCAGAAGCAG
>Ga0208643_1000514_pt1 | contig 25526 bp, 50 predicted proteins | sample VirMetDEL_Nov_12_FD_184516 | JGI IMG/M metagenome (GOLD analysis project Ga0208643, IMG submission 184516) | Aqueous microbial communities from the Delaware River and Bay under freshwater to marine salinity gradient to study organic matter... | ecosystem: Environmental > Aquatic > Marine >... | reverse complement strand
TTGAAGCAGTGGGTAGTCAGAGATAATGATCTGCTTTAATTTACGCAAGTTAGCAGGGTTATCCATGAACTCCTGAGCATGAATATCAAGCCCATGTTTTGTTAAGATATCAATAGCAACAATATCAGGGATGATCGCAAAGGATCTATACTGACGACCATTGTGTGCTACTGAATCTAGCTCTCTTTGTTGTGCAGCATAGTCTTTATACGCACCAACATCTTGTTCTAGCTTGAAGTCCGAGGTATCCTCTTTAACTGTAAAACTTCTAGCATTATTTTCTTGTGATCTGTATCCCATTGTGTCTTCCCGGTTAGTTGCTCATTGCGACAGAGAATGCTCCGTCAATTGTTTTGCAGCCATACTCATAAGTAGCAACTCCAGCACCCTTAGCAGGTACTACAACCACCACCAAGGCACCAGCTGTAGCATTAGCACCATCATAGTAAGTTACACCTGTAATCCGGCCACGAATAACTTTAGGTGCCGAATAATCAGAGCCTGCATCAAGTGTATCTGCAGCTGTATTAACTGATACGACATAATTGTCTGGGACATATTTCTGCGTACCATCAGTAGCAGTAATTTTTAGCATTTCCATATTTGTTTCTCCAAATAAAAAAGGGAGAAAGATTTCTCCTTCTCCCTTTTAGTTAGATCTTAGAGACCTGACAGACCGAAAATGAGGCCTGCTCCCTTAGGGTTACGGCACTCTAATGAACCTTCTTCAACGATTTGACCGATGATCGAATCACCCAACTGACCCAAGTCAACTTCTTGCAAAGGACGGAGGGAAGCATAGCTGAACCACATTGGGTCATACACGAATGCGGAGAAGTTAGCAGCTTGATCGAGACCAGCAACTGAAGTGTTGGAGATACCCATCACGTAGTTAGGTACAACCATGATGTCACCGAAGTCAGACATGTAGATTTCAACTGACTGACGGAGTTTACCATCAGCATCGATGTTACGACGAACGTTGCCATCACCAGCGTTGGTAGTAGAAGAACCAGCGGCTTGAGCCTTAGCCGAGAACACGCGACGGTTAGCAGGCGACAGCATGAGCTTAGTGGCTTTACCACCATTCTCATACACAGCTTGCATGACAGTGTCGATGTGCGACAGGGCCAAGCTAACTTTGTCAGCAGAAGTAACAGTGGTGAACACACCACAAGTACCACCACCCATGTTTGTAGGTGCAGCGTACTCGGAAGGAGTAGCCAACACGTTCAAAGCAGTAGCAGGTGTGGTAGAAGCAGCTGTGTAGTTAATCCAAGCTTGGTAACCACCGAATGTACGGGTGCCTGAACCATTGCTAGATTTCCAGCTATTAACCAAGTCAAACTCGACGTCACGACGAAGTTCGGTACCGCGCTTTTTGAGCTGGTATGCGTATTCGTCAGCAACACCTGCTTGGTCAACAGCACGTTTGGTGCCAGTGACGGTAACAGTTTTGCTGTTGATCTGAGTGTAGTTACCCAAACGAGTGCGGAAAGGTTCAGCACCTTGAGCAGCATTTGTGGTGGCGTAAGACACGCCTTCAGCGACAGCACCGGATGCAGGAGCAGCCAGTTCGTCGGTTTGCCATTCGTGGAACACTGCCGTAGCTTTGGTTTTACCAATGGAGCTAAGGAAAGGTGTCTCATCACGAGAAATCATGGAGATGAAGTTAGCGAGGTCTTCGCGTTCACCAGCATTGACGGAGTTACCAGTAGCACTGGCAGAGCGAGCAGCAGCCTTAGGGCCACCAGTTGCGAAATTATTTGCAGCCATGTTATATAGCCTTTCTATAAGAGTTTATTTATTTCAAAGTTTTTTGCTCACTGAAGAAATACGTTTTAGAAAATCTAACTCGTCTTGTTTAGATCCTTGACCTGAAAGAACTTTACCACGGGCATTGTTTTCGGATTCGCGAGCACGTTGTGAAGCTGGTTGCCCTGATTTAGTAGGGATTGACTTCACTGATGCTGCAGCTTTACGCTTAACTTCGCCTGTATCTTTTGCTGTTTTCAACTTACGGTAATCGTTGATGAACTTCACGACTGTAGGGTCATAGATAGACTCTAGCAGTGCTTCAGGAATGCCTTCCTTGATTGCGAATTCTCTAACGCTTTTAGCAACTTTGTCTGAATAATCAGGGATCAGTTTACTGATATTTTCCCCATACGCTTTCAGCATTTCTTGTTGCCGTTCCACTTGTTGCTGTTGAATTTTACCTGCAATACTTTTAGTTTTCTCTTCACGGCTATTCCTAGCCTTCCAATAACTTTCTTGCACTTGCTCACGTTTCTCTTTCAAGTCGCGAGCTGTATAGGTATCACCTTCTTCACGGGCCTTCTCGATATCAGCCGTTAGTTTGTGGTATTCATTACCAAGATTTGTTTCTACAGCAGTTAGTTCTTCATGAACTAGATTGCCCATATCAACAAGCTCTTGCAGCTTTTCTGTTCTTTCTTGTTCGATCTGTTTCTTCAGTTCGCCAAGTTCCCGACCTTTACTTGACAGATGTTGGTCAGTGGAATAACCCTTGCGGATTTCTTCCAGGGAAATATGTTCTGTTTTGCCATTAATGGTTACAGGTACTTTGTATTCCCAATCAATATCTTCTTCTGCTGGTAAGTCAGAGTCAGGGGTAGACGTATCATCCTTGCCTTCTTCTTTATCATCATCTTTAGATTTTGAATTATCTTCATCTGTATCATTTTTATCATCAGAACCATCGGGAACATCATTGTCCGATTCTGAATCTTGAGTTTGGACATCCTCATCCTCTTCTGGTAGAGACCCCTTGAGACCCAACAGTTCTGCAACTGGGGAGTTTCGCATGATATCATCTAGGCTGGCTGCTTGACTCTCTGCACTATAGGAACCGTCATCAAAGCTTGTGCTCGAAATTTCCGAGGCAGGCGTACTGGTAGAGAGTTGGCTACGTGTGTATTCATTAATTTTTTTTTCCTTGTGTCTTGTTTATTGTGCAGATTTAGCTGCGCGTACTGCTGCCATACGATCTACCTTAGGCACATCAGCACCTTCAATACGATCGATAGCTTCAATAGCACCTTGAATATTTACTAGTTGTGGGGCATAAGCAGCAGCACGACCAGTGCCACCAGCTTGTCCACAGACAGCAAGTTCTCGAAGGATTTCATCTCGTGATTTGATTAGCACATTTCGTGCTTCATTATACTTACTCATTCATTTCCCCTTCTTGGGATTGTTTATTTTGATTTTGATTTTGGATGAAGGCCATATTAGCACCATACATCTCGATACCAACCATTTTAGCTTTCACTGATCCAAGCGCCATAGCAGAGGCATATAAGAAATCTCGTTCCTTAGTAGCATGCGGCTCAGTCTTAAGCCATGCAACAAAGAGATCAGTAAGGATTTCCCCATAAGCATCTGAAAAGAATTGCTCACGCTCTTCTTTGGCAAATAGCGATTTGACAAGAGCCATTTGGGATTCTTTGAATGGTTCAATCTTAACTTGTCCCATCCCAGATGAATAATCCATCTTGGGTTTAATACGGTCAGTAAAACTCTGTTTATACTTATCCATTGTGTCTTTCATAGAGAATCACCACGTACCTTCGCAGAGGTGGTGACCATGTTTACATTTGTTGTTCAGGTGCCATTGCTGGGCCAGGCTGATTGGGTGGTGGTGTGCTACCTTGTGGGGAGCTTGCATCACTGATGTCAGACTTAATAACCGCTTTAGCGATACCAAGCAATTCTTCAATACTCTTATGCGGGGGTAACTCAACGCCCTCTTTAGCTGCAGCAACATAGAGTTTCGCCCACTCTTGTTGGGACTTATCCAACGCAACCATAAGTTGTTTAGCATTATCCTGCATAGCGTTCTTAGATTGGATATTAGTCAGGTCAAGGGTTGCTTGTCTCTGTGCCATATCCAACATAGCTTTCTGCTCTTCAAGTTTCTGTTTCTTCTCATTAGCAGCAACTTCGCCCTGACGCGATTGGTCAGCTTGCTTCTTGAAATCATCAGTTGTGTAGTCTACCAAGAAATCTAATGGGTCTAAATCCATAGCTTCAAGAGTCTTACACGCAATACGAACGGCTGCTTGTGGGTTAACTGCCCCACCAGCACCAGCTTGCATAAGTGCAGGGATAAGCTTTGCGCCAATCATATCCATTTTCTTGATAACATTACCATTACTATTTTCACCCAGATCTGCGTCAATGGTCATGAGCATATTGTCTGGGAGTGTAGATGGGTCAACTGATTTAAAGAAGTCATTCTGATCGTAGTACTTAACTGTTTTACCTTTAAGCTTAGTACGCAGTGTTTTGTAAACACCATTAACTAAACGAGTAAATCCTGTCTCAGCAAACCTACGAGCCATGTATTGGATACGCATTTGTGCAGCAGACTGAGCACGAGCCATCTTTTCATCTGAATTACCTGAAACATACAATGTATCATTCAGTCCCTGAGCAGCTTTAGACAAACCAGTGGCTTGTTCTTTATGCTGTTGGAGTAATTCGAGAAGTGGTACTGTGCCTTGGCTAATAGTGTCAGGAGTCAGTGAAGCAACAGCACCTTGTGGGTTACCGTTAGTCGCAATGATCTGCTTGGGCTTCATATTCTGCAAAGCAGAGAAGTCAACAACATTAGGGTCAGCAAGCTTAGGCGAGTAGTTAGTCAAATAAACATTTTCAACAAATCCACGCATAATAGCTGTAGTAGCCATCGTAGCTGGACGGATCATGTCTGCAACGGATAGCCCAAAGAACTCATGTGGTACTTCAAACGGGCAGAGGGTAGCGAGAGGGATAGACTCACAGTCTTCCTCAAGTAAAATGGTGGAACCAGCAATAATAAAATGCTTAAGTTCAGCAATACCGTCGCCATCCCGATCAACACGGAGCCAGCACTCAATAACAGTGAGCTGCCTATTAGCTTCAGATGGGAAGAGTTCACGACTGTTACCACCAAGCCAATATTCTTCACCCACAAGGCGCTTACGAGCAGCTTGTTCTTCAGTGTACTTAGTCGCCCAGTCATAGCTACCATCTCCAATCTGATCCCAGTCAATATCTTGTGCAATATCAGGAAAGAACTTACGAACCTCTGAACGGGTCATGTCAATCTGGATACCAACGAAGGCAGCATCATCAAGAGAGTGTGCATCGCGGGTAATACGGAAGCATTCTGGATGAACATTCTTAATGAGAATACGGGTCTTGTTGTGCTTACGTTTTAGACGCACATCTTTGTAGACTGTAGCATATTCTGCATTACCTGTTTCTGGATTTGTTGTTAATTCTTGCTCATATTTGAGCTTTCCTAACACTTCTAGCTCATCATCTGCTAGTAAAATGTCCAAATTCTCTTGAGAAATTGTATCATATTCTTCAAAAGAATAGTCGAAATCTTCAATAAATTCCCACCGAACTATACTGTTTTTCCACAAAAGAGCTGATTTTACCCATGTATTTAGGATTTCCCACCCATTATTCTGCTTGAAAATAGTATAGTTAACCAGATCAGAAGCTATTTTAGCGTTATGATAGTCAGATGGTAGCGATCCTACAGGAACAAACTTAGCTAGCTTATTATTGTTAAACATTAGTTCAGCAATGATAGCGAGATATCCTTCAACAGCTTCCACGGTATCAGAAGATACAATCTGAGACACACCTTGTGGTGTCAAGTGGAACTGCGGGATCATCCCGTATTCATAGGTGGCCTTCTGTCGCTCACGAGCTAAGTCAGAGCTGTTCAAGAAGTCACCAACAGAGTTCATTACACCCTGTTCGATCATAGCTAGGAGTTCTTCGTCTCCTACATTCTCTTTAAATCTATCCGTAAAACGGACTACTTGATTTGTTGTTCCCATTGTTAACCTTTCATAAGAGCGATCTCACGCTCGCATACAATCATTCAAGCCAACAATGGCTATTTATTAGTGTAACTACTTTTTCCATCACGAGTCACCAGCAACTGACACAAAGGGAATCTCTCTCTTTAGGTACCGACTAATTTAGTAGGTACGTGCATTAAAATCTTTAGGAATTTTATCGCCAATCTTCTCTTGAGGATTAACTAGCTTATTTTCTGTCTTTGGTTTAATCAATCCTTGAAGTACTTTACGTTCTTCACTGGACATCTTTTGATTTATAGCCATGTTGTTTTAACCTCTTGGTATTGCCCCATCTTCTGAGCGAAGGGTACATTTGTTGTTGTTAGTTTATCACCATGAGTTCTGATTACTTCAAGAGCAATAGCTAAGGCAATCACAGTATCATCATTGTATCCTGAACTTGCATTAGTCTTCCCATTATCAGTTGAGACATAATTCATAAGTTCACCAATGATAGTTCTTGAGGGAATCATCACATCACCCTGCTCAATAGCATTCTTTAAGAAGCCAATAATAGCGGGTTTACTGGCTGAGGTAGTCCTCCAACCAATACGGTTACCTTCTTCTTTAGATACATTAGCCATCTTAGTCTGATAGTACATGTTCAAATATTTCATTTGAGTTAACCTATTCAGCGTAGCTATACCCATCGAGTTTGATTCTACCGCAAGAAGGGCATTATTATAGTATCTGCCCAGATAGAATAGTAGATCACCAAACTGAGAAGGATCAATGGTATTGTTTCTGTATACTGCACATACCTCCCGTTCTGCATTCATTACAACGCATGATGAATAATCTTTACCTACACCTAATGATACATCTGCTCCAATAGCAAAAGAATGTTCAAAGGTGGGATATTTAAAGATCTCGATAGAACCACCCCTAGCATCCTCCATCATACGAGATTCAAAGTTGAATTCTCTATGAGCTAGGATTGGTTGTGGTATTAGTTGAGATAACTTTTCAATGTTAAATACATTCGAGCCAGAGACAAGAAATGCTTCCTCGGGATTAGAAGGATACTCCTGACGGAACTTATCGTATCCACCTTCAGCAATCTTAAGCCTTCTCCAGTATAGCTGGTCTTCAGTAAGTGAATACCTTGTAACAAGAACTATCTCCTCAGCTGTCTGTTCAAACCCTTCTGGAGCCTTACGGGAGTACTCTGGCATAAGAAACCAAGCAACAAAGATAGGGATATAATCGTTTTCGCCCTTCTCAGCTCCTAGCCATAGCCTATGAAACTCATTGCCGATACCATTAGCTGTGGACTCCAGAATAACCTCTGTGCCGGGAGCTTCAGAGATACCTTGGAATAATCCTGAAAGAATCTTGGTGTCATGATTCCAGAATGCTACCTCAGAAAGGTGGCAGATGGTTGGTGTTTGACCACGACCAGCCTCTGGTGCTCCAGCAGTAAATAGGCGGTATCCCGAGTCGTTATGCTGAAACATAATTTCTTTAGCATTAGACTTCTTAAACTCTGGCTTAAACACTGGTGTCATGTAATCAATAATATTACGGGACATCGTGAAGAGCGAGTCAGAAGTAGCTGCATCATGAGCCATGACAACTGACTTGTGGTAGGGATTCAGATATGCCTTCCAGAATACTCTGGATGTGGTATATGTGGAAAGCCCCATCTGGCGAGCCTTTAAGATGATAGCTCTGACTTTACCTTTTTCCTTTAATTGTTTCTCAATAGCTTCGTTAACAATATGTTGTGCTGTATTGAATTCAAAAGGTAGGAATCCTTTGGAGGAATCCTTGGGTAAAATCTTGATCTGCTCTCTGGCGAATAATTCGAAGTTGTCTTGGTAAGCTGCTAGGCGTTCTCTCTTCTTGAGTTCGCGAAGTGCTTCTAGCTTGGTGTTGTTTGTAATAGCCAATTGTGTCCTTTGGGATGTTAGTGTGGGTAACTCTCTAATAGGTACCGACTACTTCAGTGGAGGAAATCCGACTAAACTTAAGCTCATAAATTGTGAGCTGAATTTGCTCCTGGAAAATTTTAATAAATTTTTGGGTAGTGACTTATTGAAATTCTCTGGGGTGAACCCTGTCTGTGTGTGTCAAAGAATCAGGTGTTGTTGTTGGCTTCCCCTGTTTTCCTTGTCTGGCCCCCTTGTTTTCCTTGGGTGCTTTCCTTGGGCGGTGGTCGCTGTTCCTTCCTTGCGTCTTTCCTTCGGGTCTGCTCGCGTTCGGGTTGGTTCTTCTTTGTTCTCGTTGGGCGTCTTGCCCGTGTCTTTGCGGTTCGTCCGCTGGTGGTTTTGTTATGGCTTCTTCTTCTTCTTTCGCTTCTGTTGTTTCTTCTTTCCCTGTTGTGGGTGCTGCGTCGTTGCTCCGTGCTGTTGTTGCTGCTCCTGCTGCCTGCCCTCTGGCCTCGGGTGCTGGTGTCCCTGCCTCGTTGTCTGTGTCGGGTCGCTCTGTTGCTTCCTCTCGCTTTGTTCCCGTGTCTCGTGCTCCCGTTGTCTTGCCTGCTGGTTCGTTGTCGTGGGACGCGGTTCGTGGTGCTGTTGTTCTCTCTGTTCCCGGTGTTGGTGTGTTGCGTTGCTTGTGCTCTGGCTTGGGGGGTGTTGGTTCGCCTGCTGCTGTGGCTCTTGTCGCTGCTCTTCGGGTTGCTGTCGCTTCCGGTGCTCCCGTGTCCTTGTGGGGTGCTCCCGGTTCTTCGGGCCGTGTGTGTCCCGGTTACTTCTGTGGCGTGTCTGCTGCTTAATCGTTGTTCTCGTTGGGCGTCTTGCCCGTGTCTTTCTTCTTGGGGTCTGCTATGTCTGCTCGTTCTGTTTCTTTTGCTCGTTCGTTGCGTTCTTCCCGTGCTCGTCGCGGTGCTCGTTGTTCTGTTGTCCCTGTCTTCCTGCGCCTCCGTGACGGTCGGGTTGTTCGTGCGCTGTATACTTGGCGTAGTGGTGCTGTTGCTATTGCGCCTTTGTTTGCTTAAGGGCTTTCCCGGTTGGCTCCTCTTCGGTGCCTTCCGAGAGCGTCTTTGCTCTGTTTTGCGGTTCGTCCGCTGAAAGCTTCCCAATGAATACATCACAACAACTCCTCGCTGTCCTTAACTTCGGCGACAACTGCCTGCGTCGTGACTACTCGGACTGGGCTACCTCTGCTGGTGTGGTTGAAGGCACTAGCCTGTCTCCTGGGCAGCACGCTGGCTGGTTGGCTTTGTTTACACCCATCCGGCAGTCTGTGTTTGAGACTATGGACTTGTTCTTTGATGCGTCTAACGAGGACGGTCGGTGCTCTGATGGTGAGGCATACGCCTCGGCTCACATGCTGGATGACGTGTGGGAGTTGCTTATCAACTTGCAGGCTCCTTCGTGGAACACCTTGGAAGAGGTCTTGCCGCATGTTAATGCTGCGTTGGTTTGGTACAACACAGTGAATCGTTCAGCTGTTGCTCACTCTGACGACATCCCTTTCTAAGGGTCGGTCGTACCGATCCTCCTTAAGAACCCTGCCTATAGCCTCTTGGGGCTATGGAGAGTGCTCATTCTGAGACCTCACAACTGGAGACTACCATGTCTAAACTCTTTCACATGATCCTTGGGATCACTTGGTTCTACACTGCAATGTCACTCCTCGAGATCATGGAGGCTGGTGACTTTGGTCTCTTGCATATCTTGGCTATGTTCTTCTGTGGTGGTATTGCTGCTACACAGATCATGCGATTAGTGCAAGAGATCATTGAAGATCATAACTCGTTATAAGGAGCTACCATGTGTTACTACATCTACAAGCGTACAACCAACAAACTTGTTCGCAAGACAACTGACTTCTGTATACTCCGTCTGTATAGCAACAGCGAGTACCAGGTTGTTATTGGTTAATACCTAACCACCATTCTCTGGAAGAGAGACCATAACAAGGGGTATGTTCCTTGTCCTTTAAACTAAACTAGGCTACTATCATGACTACATCTTTCACACCATCGTTCAAGTCCATCAACAAGATCAATGTACCATTCGTGACTAACAACCCAACGATGGCTGACAACATGAGTGACCAAGTAACAATCGTTGAGTTGACATTCAATGAGATCACTCGATCTATCGAAGCTACATGCTCAGACAAGCGTAAACGTCAATGCCGTATTGACCGCATGAGCAGTGACCGTGCTATTGAGCTGCTGACTAAAGCACTGCAGGTAGCATTTGATACCAAGCAGGAGATCCGATTCATCGCTGCTGGTGGTGCTAGTGCCAATGTCTGGTTCTATAACATCCTCTAACCACAACCTATAGCATAGGGTATCCTCAACATACTCTATGCCTCCTTGACCCATTAAACACAACCTAGGATACACCATGAAATACCTTCTCCTCTCACCTATCGACATGTCATCTTTTGAATCAACAGAAGAATTCACCGAGGCTCTTGAAGAGTTCGGCTTATCGTACATCCACTCAGGAGACAACAACTACATCACTTGCAGGTCACTAGATGCGCTCACTCAGGCAGCATTCAATCTGGATCTTCCGGGGAATATCATCGAGTATGGCGCTGTCTACGAGTCATCAGAAGAGGAAACAGAGACCATCAAAGAGTAATATAGGTATATACTGAATGTTGCCTGTAGATTAAAGACAAAGAGAAAACAAACAACCACAGAGATTTACCAGTAATACTCTATTGCTGGTGCCTCTGATTGGTTGTGTTTGTTACCTAAATATACTTTAATGAATACTCTAAAGTATTATATTTAAAGTATAATACAAAACAAACAAATAACATAAGGTAGTCTACAACCAGTATATTCACCAATACATTACCTAATATTACTCCCGTAGGGGAACGGGAAGTAGTTGTACAACGATCAGCAATAGTTGATTAGATCAACCACCACCGTCTACCTAGGCTCACATTGTCAATTAAGACTGTACACACCCCTACATATGTGTACTGCTACTACTAGGCTGCTGTGACTCTATCTACATACGATGTATTACCATGCGAATATACAGATAGTCCACTACAACTACTTCCCTGAAACCTTTCCTAAAACCTTCTCTATTAGGTACCGACTAAAACTACAGCCAGTACACTCCCTATTAGGTACCGACTACTCGTTAGTTGGTTATGATGACTACATTCTATATAACTTTTAGATATATGGGATGTGTTCTTCTATAGGTACCGACTAAAATACATCAGGAAAACTGTAGTATCTGCTGAAGATACATCAGGTTAAACTGCGGTTTACTGTACAAAAGTTCACATTGATAGTGTTTTTGTGTGTGACTGCTGTGTTAGACTAATTATTTGATCGAAATCTACCCGAAAACGAACTATTTGAACGTTACCACAGAGGTCTACACCAAATCCACTACCCAAATATCTACCCACAATCCACTACCCAATCCATCCACTCCAGAAAGCCACCATGCAAGTAACTCACATCCCATCACACACAGAATACAACCCAGTCCACATCGAAGCTTCCATCAAGCTCATCCTCACAGAAACAGAAGCACAACACTTCGCAGACCTCATCGGTAATAGTTCACCACTATCACGCCGAGATGCATTCGGAGAATATAGTGACTCAGATATACTTGTGGATATATTCCGTGTAATTAGAAAGCATTTAGCGCCTAAGAAGGATCGGTCTAACGATCCGACCCATAACTGGAAATAATATGATAATAGATAGCATAGAATACCAATCAGCACCAAGACTAAGAGGTTGTGTGGGTTGTGCTGCTGAAAATAATAGCGAGTTATGTCGTCAATTAGAAGATTGTACAAGCGTAATATGGCTAAGGAAAATAAAGACAGACATGCAAGTAATTAAAGAACCAGTAACAATAACCTCATACACCTACAGCATAACCCTAAAAGAAAGTGATGTAACAACACTACTAGATATCCTCATAAAGCAAAACAAACTACCAACATTACAACACAATCTAACCATAGCACTAACATCATGAGTGATTATTCAGACAGACCACATAAGAAGGATCGGTCTAACGATCCGACCCTTATTGTAACAACCACAGCCAGAGCAGTCTACAATGACCTCATCGCAAGGTGTAAGGCCCATGTAAAAGCAAAAACATCAGTTGTATTTGATCCTTCAACAGGTATTCAGAAGACATTTGTTGATGGTAAGATTACTGAAGTTAAGGAAGTAAGGGTCGGTCGTAGCGAAGGAGATAAATAATGGTGGATGAAGTATTCAAGTGGACAGTAACAGTGATGTTCATTGGTTGTGCAATTGGTATCTATATGCTGTTGTATGTATGGCTAAGGGAACTATGGGAAAACAGATGAATAACCAAATTGATGTACTGGCTTTACAAGCAACTGATAGCAAGGGTGGGTTAGATAGGCACAAGTTCGCTGAGTTGATTATTCGAGAATGCGTTACCGTGTTAGAAAAGTATAGTAAAGCAAACATGGAATCAGATAGTTGGGTTGAAATGATTGACCTGATGCAAAGAGATTTACTAAGTATTTTGGAGTAACAAAATGAAAACACCACACAAACAGTGCGCCGTTCCCATCGGCAGTCGTGTTTTTTTTTTGAGGGAGTAAAGATATGAATGCAGTTAACTACAACGGGCCAGCGTTTCCAGTAAATGAAACGCGCTTTCCTGATGGCGAATTAAACCAAGAGTCCGAATACGGTATGACCTTGCGTAATTACTTGGCAGCGAAAGCGATGCAGGCCGACATGATCAACAGCCTACATGAAGATATTTTGCCTTCACTGCTGCTCGGGCATACAAGATGGCCAACGCCATGCTGGAAGCGAGGGCAAAATGACTTGGCCCTTCCCGTTAACGCTGCCCGTGAAGCAGCCGAATGCACCACTGCCGAAGTTCAATCCCAACAACTACGAAGACGCACCGTTATGAAAGCCAACCGCATACAGGAACTTGCTGAACAGGCAAGGTTGCACGCTTATTACGAAGCGCAAGCCAGTCAGATACAAAAGTTCGCCGAGTTGATTATTCGAGAATGTTTAGATATAGGTTATAAACATAAAGCATACGCATCGATGGGTGAAATTATGGAACACTTTGGAGTAACAGAATGAACACACCACACAAACATCAAGCGCAATTAGAGCAGGAGTGGACACCTGAAGACATGACGTATCGTCCCGGTGGACTAGCGCAACCAGAGCCTGTGCTTATCAATGGTCTGACCGAATCTGAAACTAGCGCGTCAATGTCGGTCATGGGTTTGTCGAAACTAGAGCAGGAGACAGATTGGGAAGGAATAGCAGCAGATCAAGCCATGACGATTGCCCTAATGAAGTCCGAGCAGGAGCCTGTGGCTTGGCTTAAAGTTGTGAACGATTGGAGTTGTATGCCAGTATTGGCTATTGCCTACCCAAACGAGCCTAAAGCAAAGCCCGTCTACACATCACCACCAAAGCGCGAATGGGTGGGGTTGACGGATGATGATATACACATGGTTTTAGGTAAAGCGTACACGCTGCAAGCCTCATTCTTTGCTAAAGACTTTGAAGCCAAACTTAAGGAACTAAACACATAATGCCACAATACACACCACAACACCAAACAGATCCCCTCAAAATGGCTGGTCAAATCATCAACCCAGTCGGTCACATCCTATCTGAAATAGAAGAATTCCTATGCAAGTCTACAGAGTTGAATCCCGCACAAACCCTAAAGAAGGTAGAACAGGCGACCTATGGAAACTCTCCCGCCATTGGATTGAGTTACCATGCCCAGAAAATGACGGGCTAGGTTACATGCACCCAAGCCAAGTATGTGGTGCTACAAGTAAAGCTCAATTCTACCGTTGGTGGTATAAAAGTAAGCTCAAACACATCATCAACAGCAAGGAAGCTAGAATAGTGGTTCTTGATATTCCCAAACAATATGTAAAGAAAGGAGAAACCCAATGCATATTCCCACGCCATAGAGCAACCATCATAGGTACTCTAAATGATCTAGGTCGCACAATCTACAATAGGAAATAAAATGTACATCTGCATAGACTCATGTGGTGAGATAGTAATGGATGAGACCATAGAATTAGCTTATGAACTATACATAAGCACCTTTGGTGACTCCGATACAAAAATAGAAAACCTCACCTTCCACGAGCTAGGTAAGCCAATCACAGCTCGTTTCTCATTAATCATCGATGGATCACTATAACATGAACAACCAATCAGTAACAATCACCAAATGCTCTAACGGTTACCAACTCCTTGTTGAGTCTGGTGAAGATTACACCTCAGAGCTGTTCATCGCCACAATCATCGAAGCACCACCATACAGTATGCTGCGAGGTGGTATCACGATTGTAGATGTCCTGAAGCAGATCTTCGAGACACCAGCAAAAGAATACGACCCGCTCTCAGACCGTCCAGATTCAGTCGGTAACTAGTCGGTACCTAAAGATAAAGGTGTAAGCCCTTCAGAAGCAATCATCAAGCGCAACTCATCGTCAGACATTTCTGATGCTCTAGTTGTAACTGATGATTCAATTCTCTGTAATTTAGGTGCTTCAAACTCAGCAAGCAAGCCAGCATACCTAGCAGCATCTTCCCAATTATCCTTAGCAATAGCAGTGTGAACAGCCATTCTAAGTACATCCAAAGAAGACAACCTAGGTAGGTCAGCCATGATGTTCTGAAAAGCTTTAGCATTCAGTTTAAACTCCTCTTGAATAGTCTTATTCAGCAGTTTAGATTGTTGACCTTTAGCTTGATTCATCCTAGCAGTCTCAGAAGTAATCTTCTTGAGGTTAGCTAGTGTATTAGGGTGACATCCTTTACGGACACCACCAGTAGCAGCAAGCATCTCATCGCGTTTCTTATCACGGGAGGCATTAGCACCATCACCATTATCATATGACATAAAATATCTCTCTCAAATAACCATCGAAGGATGGTCTCTAATAGGTACCGACTAGTATGACACTAGAAAGTACCACCCAAAGAGATCTCATTGATCTCAAACTAAACTTAAGGTAAATAAAATGACTACAGCTACACAATCCACCACCGAAATGACAAACGCTATCATCAAGAACGTCACATTCAAATGGGTCAAAATTGATACACCAGTTGATAACTACTCCGGTGACAAAATGATTTATGACATCCAAGTTCTTGTTCCGGCTGCTCGTGAGGCAGAACTCTCGATCTACCGTAAAGTGCGTGACATGGGTGAGGGTATGGTTGGTATCAATCTGAGCAAGAATGCATTCAAACAGGATGGTACTGAAGCAGCTAAAGTACGTTGTGTTGATAACAACAAACTTGCACTTGACCCAAAGATTGTTGGTAATGGTTCAGTAGGTAATGTTATGGTATTCCAAAAGCCATATGAAATCAAAAATCCAAAGACACAGAAGGTAACTAAATCAGGTATCAGTACTACACTGAGCGCTATCCAGATTGTTAACTTGGTAAAATATGAAAAGAAAGCTGTTGGTATGGACTTCGACATGGAAGATGGTTCAGCTCCAGCTTCAAACGAACCTAAAGCTGATGACCAGTTCTAAATAGCAAATCAAACCCCACAAGGTGTCGAAAGACTCTTTGATGGGGTTGTTTTATTCCATAAACGACAAAAGGTAATCATAATGAGTTCAATCACAATCGTAGTCTCCGGTACAGAATATGAAACAGTTCAAATGGAACTAAGCAGTGAGCAAGTAGTTGATCTGTATAACCTCCGTAAAACACAAGCTACAAAGATTACCGAACTAGAAAAGAAAATCAAAGATACCGAACTGTCACTCAAATACGCCCAAGACGGTAAAACAAAAGCAGAAGAAGAACTACAGCAAGCACATGCTTTAATGTCAGCCTTAGGAATTGTCGAAAAGTCAAATGAAGAAGAAACCTACTACCGTAAAGCGTTAACACTGTCAACCCGTATTGCCCTATACTTAGCTAAATAACATGAAAATCAAACCAATTGTTGAATATGAAGGTAATGCATTCTTTTATGACCATGACGGAAATCCTGAATGGCCTGTAGCAAGTATCTACGCGCTAGACCACCCAATACTAGGCTCGCGAGTAGTGAGAACATCACTCATCCTACACAAGCATGATAACGGTGACTTCGAGACCCTGAATACACTCTACAGGAAAACAATATGAACGGTAAGCTAACCCTATTCCTTGACAACTACGGATCAGTCGTCCTCGCCCGTAACCTTCGTCAATTGCAACAACAAGCAGGTGGTGGGCGTATCTCAAAAATGTACCGTGATGGTAAAAATAATAGAGCAGTACACATTGGTTACGTCATCGGTTCCCGTTGGTTCACAGCATACACTCCTTTTGAAAGCATAGAATGAATCCTAAAGTTAAAGCACTCACATTAAAACTCCTGCGTAAAGATCTAAAAAACCTGATTGAATGTCAAAAACTAGACAGAGCACTTGTATCAGAATACTGGGATAAAGCAGATAAAACAACATCAGCAGGTGCCTTCTATTTCAACATCCTAAACATAGAGAAGCAAACAGCTAAAGAAACCACACGTAAACTCCAAGTAGTTCGTGCAGCACTCAAAGAAATCAAAGGAATGTAATGGCTAAGTATACCATCTACCGTGATACAATAGCAAGTGAATACTTGTACTTCAAAAATGATAAAACAGGTGAAGATGACTGCGGTGGTATGTGGTTCAACAACAAGGAACTATACGACTATGATGGCTGCTTCGAGATCCCGATGAAGATTATCGAACAGCTTGAGTCAGAAGGCTACAACATGGATTACGCAAGGGATGGTACTGAAGAATGACTGATATCGAAAAATACTACAATGCTATTTGCAAAAAGTGGTCTAATCCAATGCCACCATGGAAAGACCTTGATCCACAACGACAAATGATGTTCATCCAATCCTTTAACATGCTAATGCAGGTACTATCATGAACAAATACACCTACTACACCACAAATGACGTCCAGATAGAATGCTGGTATGAACTTGAGGAAAAAGAGGAACCAGAATTCGTAGATAATATACAAGTAACATCAGGATATCCCGCGTATGTCGATCTATATGAAGCGAAAATAAATGGAGCAGACGTCTATGAGATACTATCTGACTCCACAATCCGTGCAATTGAAGCTGAAATCCTAAAGGAGAACTCTGATGAGTGATCAACTTAAAGAAGCTGTGAAAGAATTCTTTGCATACCTTGATATGGAAGAAGAAAGCGATAGTGGTCGTATATTCCACCCAATCAGCATCTCATGCTGTAGAGTAATGCTGCATGAACGTGTAAATAGTTGTCTTGAGAAAATGAAGGAACTAGCAAATGACTGAACGTAAACTAGCAACCATAAGAATGATCGACCAAATCGTTCCAATCCCTGATGCAGACTACGTAGAACTAGCCCGTGTTGGTGGTTGGGATGTGGTAGTTAAAAAGGGTCAATTCGAAGTAGGCAATCTAGCTATCTACATTGAAATCGACTCATGGGTTCCACTCAAAGTAGCACCATTCCTAGCTAAGGGTAAAGAGAAAACATTCAATGGTGTGGTAGGTGAACGACTACGAACAAAGAAGCTTAGAGGTTTCTTCTCTCAAGGTTTACTCCTAGACCTAGTTGCAGATGATGACTGCCCACCACCTGATGTAGATACCGACCTCACTGAATACCTTGGCATCCAACTCTATGAAAAACCCATCCCAACATGTCTAGCAGGTATGGCTAAAGGTAACTTCCCACCATACATCAAAAAGACAGACCAAGAACGTATTCAAAATCTCAAAGCTAAATACGCACAATGGCAAGAAGAAGGTACACAATGGGAGGTCACTGAAAAGCTTGATGGTAGTTCGATGACAGTATACCAGCACCAAGGTACGTTCGGTGTATGCAGTCGTAATATAGACCTAAAGCAAACTGAAGGAAACACATTCTGGGATGTAGCAATCAGAGAAAACATCCACATGGAAATGTTTAATAAGGATGAATCGTGGGACTTCGCTATCCAAGGTGAGCTGTGTGGGCCGGGTATCCAAGGTAATCAATACAACCTGACCAAACCTCAGTTCTTTGTGTATGACATCTTTGATATCCAAACACAAGAATACCTACTCCCGCATGATAGAAAGGTTTTATGTGAAGAACTCGGGTTAAAACACGTACCAGTTATCTGGGAAACAGCTGGAATTAAGCAAGAAATGAGCGAAACCCTCTACCAAGCACAAGGAGAAAGTGAGCTTAATGGAACTCATCGAGAAGGTCTTGTATTCAAATCACTCAGCAATACGGGTGAATCATTTAAAGTAATCAACAATGAATGGCTATTAAAATATGACTAAACTATACGAACTTCACCGTAATACCCACTTCAAGCTAGTGGGTGAATCAGCAACACCACCAGGTGGAGCAGAGAGTACACAAGGAGACACTTATTTGCTAAAGCATATCGATGGTATGTACTCGTACTGTTTGGACTCTATGGGCAACGTAGTGCATCTAGCGGCATGGTCTGAAGTTGAAGAGGTTAAGGTATGATAATCGCATATAAACTATTCAGATTACGAAAAGACGGTACTTTAGGGCCATTGTTCATTAATCGTAAACAACGGCTACAATTGTACCAAACCTATGAGGCTGAAGAACACCGAACAAAAGGATTTGCATTTAGACCGGGATGGCATTGCTGTGCTGAACCATTAGCACCACACTTATCAAAGAAAGGTAGAGTGTGGGTTAAAATTCGAGCAGTAGATTACACTGTACACCAACGACCAGCGTCACAAGGTGGCTTATGGTTCACAGCTAAATTCATTAACCTACTAGAGATTCTATGAAACACTTCCCACATAACCAGCATGTATACCTAGCAGGGCCAATTGAGGGTCTCAACTACAAGGAATCAACAGAATGGCGTGATGCAGCAACATTAACGCTAAACAAATATGATATCGATACATTAGATCCAACCCGTAGAGTAGCATTTGTAAATGATGAGAGTGAACATGCATCAGCACGCATCTGGAAATGTGACCTACAGGATATCTCACACTCGTCAGTGGTACTAGCCAACCTATCGGATGAACTACCGGGAAAGAAATGGGGAACAGTGGCTGAAATTGCTCATGCTCATACCAAAAATAAAATTATTATTGTAATATTGGAAAAAGGCCAATTCAAACACCCATTCGTTATGCAGTATGCCACCGAGGTTCACTACACAGTGTCTGATGCTGTAGAAGCTGTAAGGGAATACTTCCGATGATAACCTACATGGCTATGGGTGCTACTATGTTGTTCATTTGGTGGTTGTACTCAGATGATGATGACTCAGGATATCAAGGATGATCCCTGTATTAGCAATTGTTTTCGTTTATTCTCTTTGGTACTACATCTCATTCAAATGATACTACAAATCTGGACAGCTATTCTCTGCTTTGGTTCACTCTGCATCATTGCTCAATTATTCCAACCTAAAAGAATCCATATCTAATGCCTTATATCAAAAAAACCAAACGCCTAGATTTCCAATTACAACCACTTGATGAAATCTACATCAACAATCCCGGAGAACTTAACTACCTAATTACTTACCTGTGTGATCAATACTGGCAACAATCTGGAAACTACCAAGGAATTAATGATATCGTAGGTGCCTTAGAAGGAGCTAAAATGGAGTTCTACCGTAGAGTAGCTGCTCCATACGAAAATGTAAAATCAGCTGAAAACGGAGATGTATACAATGTCTAGAACTAAGGAAATTGGAATGAACGAAGATTACAGTGGGCCAGCTCACACACCAACTATGGCAGAATCACTTGATAGGGCATCAACAGCTGATGACTTTTATGATCTGCAAATGGATAGGATGTTCTGGGCTAAAGGGCCAACAACACCTAAGCCAGATGCTATCAACCCAAGCCACTACCAAGGCTACATCATGCAGCTACAGTGGCTAGAAGCTATGCAGTATCTACCTAATATGCGGGATCCCAATAACTTCAAAGCTGCTGTAGAGCTACAGGCTAGGAAGTACATTGATCGATTGGGTGGTAAAGATGCTGAGTTACAAGAACTTAAGAAAGCAATCTGGTACCTCAAGTTTCTTGCAGCATATATAGCTAATGGTAATGAGCCAATCCGAGTAGCCGATATCAAAACACTTTTAGGGGAATGAATATGAGTTATGACACAAAGTTTATTATTGAAATGAAATTCGAATTAGCATCAACAGTGTTCTTCAAGCAAGATCGTGATATCGTTGTTAAGGCACAAATCCGTGGAGTTAAAGAAGATATCTGCTTAAGTGGTGATGCAGTACCAAAAGTAATCCGTGAAACACTATACACAATCAGAACACCTGATGGCGCATTTAAAAGTGTCCGTGAAGCAACCATATTCAATACAGCACAGGAAGCATTCAAATGACCCCAATGAAAACAGTTGTTAAGTTTGTATCAGGCAGTGATAAACTGTTTTCAACCTATGAAGGAATCGTAGAAGAAGTTGATACATTCACATCGGACACTGGAAAGGAAATGATGTGGGTAAAGTTTGAGGGTGAAGTCTTCAAGGGGCTTTACAACCAATGGATCTACGATTTCCTCTGTAGTAACGAAGGAGAACACTCACATATTGTTCTGTGGGTACCACCTAAGGGTAAACCCATGCTATGCTACGATAAGAAACTCTGGACAGACTATATCACTGAAAGCCATTAATGAAACCAATGCTCCTTGAACGAACCAACCCTAATACATCTAAACTAGAATATCCAGTAATGGTGTTCCCTAAGCTAGATGGTATCCGCTGTCTAGTTGTTGATGGTATCCCTAAGACACGTACACTAAAAGATATCCCTAATAAATATATCCGAAGTGTTCTCACAAGCTTAGGTATTGATGGTTTCGATGGTGAGCTAATCATCGGAAAACCCACCTCTGAAACTGTGTATCGAGACACTAACTCAGCTGTAATGTCTCATGACAAAATGGAGCCATTCCGATACTATGTGTTTGATAAGTGGGATGCACCCGGTGTATTCGTTGAGCGACAAATCACCCTAGCACTAGCCATGCGAGGATTGCCTAACAATATCATCTGGCTAAAAGGGTATCGAGTAAACAATGAGCAAGAACTACTAGCAAAAGAAGAGGAATTCCTTGAGCAAGGGTATGAAGGGTTAATCATCCGCTGTATGCTAGGTAAGTATAAACAAGGTCGTACCACACTAAAGGAAAACAATACATTCAAGCTTAAACGGTTTGTTGATAGTGAAGCTATGGTCATGGATATGATTGAGGAAATGGAAAACACAAATGAAAAGAAAACAAATGAATTAGGGCGTGGTCAACGATCCACTGAACGTTCAGGGATGGTGGGTAAGAACACAATGGGTGCTCTGGTTGTAAGAGACCTAACAACAGGTGTAGTATTCCAGATAGGCTCTGGGTTCACCCAAGAGGAACGACAGTGGTACTGGGATAACTCTAGACTGCAAGTCAAACAAACAATTGTAAAGTATAAATCCTTCGCTATTGGTGTTAAAGATAAACCACGCCACCCAATCTACCTTGGTATGCGTGATGTGAGTGACATGTAAGTAGTCGGTACCTAAAGGAGTCCCATGAGAAAAGTAGCAGTAACCTGTGTGTTTGAGTTAACCTATAATGATAGTGTAACAGATGAAGATATTAACTTAGATGTAGAGTATATGTATGTAAACCAGCATAGGTTGGTTACTGATTATAACGACACGTTCACCGTAGTAGAAATCGAGAACTTATATGATTAAAGATAGCCTCATCCCAATTGTCTGCCAAGAAGAATGCTCAGAAGTAATTCAAGCAATCTCAAAAGTATTCCGATTCGGGTTAAACACTGAATATGGTAACAGACAGAGTAACAAAAAGCACCTTGAAGAAGAAATAGGTCAACTACTATTCTCTATTGAGCAGCTGACTGAACACTGGGGATTAAACCCTGATGCAGTAGCTGCAAGTTACTACAACAAGAAAGAAACCTTCAAACAATGGGAGGAATACTTCCCAAAAGATGTATGATAGTAGAACTAACTAAACGAGGATTCTATACAATCGGGTTTGAAATAACAGCCCCAGTAAGTGGCAATGATGTCCTAGCCTTAGATGAGCTAGACCTAAAAATAAATCAACTCGTAAAGACATATGAAAACACAATCAGATTGGGACGAATTCTATCTCAAAACAGCAGAGCTAATAGCTAACCAAAGCTATGCTCGTGATCGCAAGGTAGGTGCATTGATCGTTAAAGACAATAACATCATTGCCTTCTCATACAACGGCACACTACCCGGACAAGACAACTGCACAGTAGATGCATCAGGTAGAACACTATCTAAGGTACTACACGCAGAGACACAGGCTATCGCTAAAGTAGCACGATCAACCCAGAGTACTGAAGGGGCAACCCTCTACAGTACGCTAAGTCCATGTATCGAATGTGCTAAACTAATAGCTCAAGTATCTATCACACGGCTAGTCTACCGGGATACTTACAAGTACATTGAAGGTGTTGACTTCCTCAAAAAGGCTGGTGTGCTTGTAAATGAAGTGCATGATCACAGTAAATTTGCTACACCCGAGTGGTTGGCTAAGTCAGGACTCCTATGAACCAAGACCTCGTATTGCTCCTCACCCCAATGCTTATACTAGGGGCATGGACATGGTATATCTCCACAAAATTAGATGAGGCGTACCAAGCAGTAGCTGCTCAAAATGAAATGATCATCGACCTAGTCAATGAATGTAAAGCATTAGGATCAACCAAGGTAAAAGTTACATATGCATAGATACAAAAATATCAAGGTTACTGTTGTTTGTTTACCAAACGTAGAACACCTGATAAAGAAAATGTTCTTCAATATTCTAGAAGACTACTCTATTAGATTCGCTACACCAGTTACATCAGTGCCTTTCAAGGTAAGTATCTGCTTAGTGGAGTATGATGAGGAAACTAGCTCAGAAGGGCTAACAGTACATTGTGATGGTGAAAACAAGCTGCTAATCCAGCTAAGAGATCCATTCATGAATGATTGGGAACCTAACCCTTACACAATGAGTAGGTTTGTTAGTATCCTTAGCCACGAAATGGTTCATGCCTGCCAGCACCTAACAGGTCGTAAAGGATTCAGGATACCCAAACTCAAGTTCGATAAAACTAAACCAGAAGAAGCCTATTTCTTTGACCCTATGGAGGTTGAAGCACGAGTCTTCGAATCCCCATATGCACAAATGTACGGATGTATACTATATGAATAAATTAAGGCTATGCGTTGACATAGAAACAAACGGCTTCTTACCTGAAGTTAATATGATATGGTGTATGGTAGCTGTTAACTCAGACACTGGAACAGTACACAGCTTCTCCAACTACGATGACACATTACCCTCACTCGCAGAAGGACTAGCATTCATATCAACAGCAGACATTATCTATGGTCATAATATTATTGGGTACGATCTACCTGTACTCGATCACATTCTTGGATTCAAACTACCAAGTAAAATCAAGGTCATCGACACATGGATTCTCTCACAGCTAACCCAATATTCACGACCACATAAGCATGGTCTAGAAGGTTGGGGTTCAGTGTTAGGTTTCCCTAAGCTACCCTTCGATGACTTCTCGAAGTATACCCCCGAGATGCTGACCTACTGTATCCGAGATGTAGAGCTTAATGTTAAGGTATATAAAATCCTTGCTGAAGCTGCTAAAAAGATCATTATAAAGTATCCAAACTTTGTTAAAGGTATGGATGTAGAAATGGAATTCTCAGCTATCGAGTCAGACATCAGGCGTAAAGGCTGGATGTTTGATATGATGGGTGCTAACAAACTGCTTAATGAAATAGAAGCTAAGATGGCTAGCATTGAACAAGTGCTGGAACCTTTAATCGGAATGAGGTGTATTAAAACAGATGGTCTTGAATCAAAGAAACCAGCATGGAGAAAAGATGGGTGCTATACTCTTGCCACAGTTAAACACTTTGGTTATACGCAAGAATCAGGACGAGAGGAACGCCCAATCGAAGGTGAGTATTCTCGCATATCCTTTGAACAGGGTAAAGTCGGGCAAATCGAAGTAGTAAAAGACTACCTCTACAGTATTGGTTGGAAGCCTGATGAATGGAACTTCGAAAAGGTTAATGGTAAGTTCATCAAGAAATCACCTAAGATAACTGAATCATCACTTGAAGCTATTGGTGGTTCAGCCATTACTATTAGCGAGTATTACACAATCAGATCTCGACAAGGGATTCTTAAAGGATGGATAGAAAATGTACAGTCAACAACAGATAAACGCTTACACGGCAAGATGTGGACTATCGGGACTCCTACTTTTAGATGTCGTCACGAAGTCGTTGCAAACATTCCATCAGTCGATTCAGTCTATGGAAAAGAAATGCGATCACTTCTTGTCTGTGAAGAAGGAACATCAATCGTAGGTGCTGACTCCGCAGGTAATCAAATGCGTGGGCTATGCCACTACATAGGTAATGAGGAGTTTACTAATGAAGTTATTAATGGTGATGTTCACCAGCGTAATGCTGATGCCCTTGGTACTACCCGTAAGCTGGCCAAGCCATTTCTTTATGCTTTCTTATTTGGTGGCGGTGCTGGGAAGCTGGGGAGTATTCTCACTGGTGTTACTGATGCAAAAATCGGAGCTGCAGCCAAGGAGAAGTTCGCTAACTCGATTCCTGGAATGAAAGAACTTATCACACGATTGGAAGGTGAATTTGAAAGATCATCAGCTGCTTTTGGTGCTGATAAAGCTTTTATACGTGGCATTGATGGCAGGATTGTATTCGTTAGCTCTAAGCATCAAGTCTTAAACTATCTACTACAAACTGCTGAAGGTGTTACATGCAAGGCAGCTATTGTCTACATGAAACGAGAGCTTGATAAGCGGGGTATCCAATACTACTTTGCGCTCCACTACCATGACGAGTTTGTAGTGATATGCAAAGATCAAGACGCAGAAGAAGTCTCAGCGCTGTCCGTTGAAGCATTCACCGAAGCACCTAAATGGTTTGGTATCGAGTGCATGAATGGTGCAGCACATACAGGTAAAAATTATGCAGAGGTACACTAATGTTTGACGACGAAGAAACACAAATTGAAATAGCAATCATTGACGCTGATAGTATCATCTACCAGATAGCACATGTCCAAAAGTCCCCGTCACTCTGTAAGAAGGATATGGACTCAGCTATTCAAAAGATCATGACTGAAACAGGCGCTGCTACTGGTATCGTGTATATCAAGGGTAGTGATAACTTTAGATACTTGGTTGATAGCGAATACAAAGCGCATCGGGTAAATAAGACGGCCCCTGAAGTTAAAGAGCGTATTGATATGCTGTATGACTACTGCAAGGAATTCGCCATGGAAAGCATTGATGGTGAAGCAGATGACTATGCAGCTATCACAGCTGAGATGGCTCGTAATGAGGGTAAGTCATTCATTGTATCCCATATCGATAAAGATCTGAACTGTATTGAAGGTTGGCATCATAACTTCAGAACAAACAAAATCTATTACCAATCTAAAAGTGAAGCATACATGTGGGTCATGCAACAGCTACTCACGGGTGATGCTACAGATAACATTAAAGGGCTTGCCAAAGTGGGAATGATCACAGCTGATAAGAT
>Ga0208643_1000513_pt1 | contig 25542 bp, 14 predicted proteins | sample VirMetDEL_Nov_12_FD_184516 | JGI IMG/M metagenome (GOLD analysis project Ga0208643, IMG submission 184516) | Aqueous microbial communities from the Delaware River and Bay under freshwater to marine salinity gradient to study organic matter... | ecosystem: Environmental > Aquatic > Marine >... | reverse complement strand
CTATTACATTGAAGCTTATGAAGAAATGTTTAATAAGTTAAAATTAAATTATGCAATCAACATAAAAAATTCTAAGGACTTAAAGACAAAGTATTATAAGTATGTAAATGAAAACATTAATTTAAAAGAAAGAAACAAAAGCATAAGAGTTTTAATTAAACGAGAGTTTAAAGATATATTTAATGAGTGCAGAAAAGAGTTTGGCTATGTTCCGCAAACTGCATACTTGAAACAAAGATTTGCAAAAATTAACGAATTGTTGAAAAAAAATTCATAACTTTAAGCTGCATTGATACTTATGTCTTATAATATAGATGATGTCGAAAAGATTCTAAACTTCACGAGCTGGAGTAATAAAAGGAAAATAGATACTCTTTTTGAAATTGACGCAGACCTTTATTGTAATTTAGGTAGCGAGTCTAGTAAGACAGAAGTAGAAAAAGTAAAACGACAGTCTCGTAAAATATACAAGGCTATCAAAACAATCGATGAGTATACAGGAAGGTTATTGTTAAGAGAACAGTAAACCTTATAAAATGAATATAACACCGCTAGAACAAAAGCGTCTTCAGAACATTAACTTTATAATGGATGATATTCACGACTCAGTAAATCAAATATACGAAACATTGGTAGACCAAGAGTATGATGAAACTCGTAAGTCTATACTGACTCTTAATAGTAAATTAAAAACTATTAACGAATCAATAAACGATGAGCTATAAAGATTTCAGACCACGATTAAAAGGAGATAAAAAAATTGCATACGATAACCTAACTAAAAACGAGAGAAGAATATTAGTAGTAGGAGATTTGCATGCACCATTTGAACTTGACGGATACTTAGATTTCTGTCAAGAAACTTACGCAAAGTATTTATGCAACCAAGTAATATTCATTGGAGATATTATAGACAACCATTACAGTTCTTATCACGAGACTTCCTCTGACGCACTCGGAGGAGCTGATGAGCTAGACTACGCAATACAAACTGTCAGTCATTGGAACAGAGCTTTTCCAGTAGCTGATGTGATTATAGGAAACCATGACAGAATGGTTATGCGGAAAGCTCAGACCTCAGCCATACCAACTATGTGGATTAAGTCTTACAATGAGGTGCTGGGAACTAAATGGAACTGGGTGGAAAGGATAGTGTATGATAACGTTCAGTACATACACGGTGAGGGAGGTACGGCAAGAACAAAAGCAAAGAACGATATGATGTCTACTGTACAGGGACACATACATACACAGGCATATATTGAGTGGATGGTTGGAAGAAACTTTCGTATCTTCGGTATGCAGGTGGGCTGTGGTATAGACACAACATCATACGCAGCTGCTTACGCAAAGCATTTTAAAAAACAAGCTATTGGTTGTGGTGTAGTTCTGGGTGGGCACACAGCTATTAATTGTCTTATGAATCTGTAATGAATAAAAAACACTTGATAGAGTTTGTAGTGGTGATAGTAATTAACTTACTTATCTTTTACTCTTTCTATTTACTCCTCTTCTAGCTCTACGCTGAGTGAGTCTTCTACGAGTATTTGTTCTAGGATGCAATCTATTGGGAAGAGAAGCTGAGTCAGAAGTTTCTTTTTCAAACTCCTTAGCCATCTCCGGCTTATTAGCGTACATCCATCTACGTTGTGCTTTACTTTTAAAAGGCATGATTATTGAAATATTTCGTCTAACAATTCTTTTTCTAAATCTCTTAAGTCTTTTTCTAGTTCTCTCAACTCTTTAGTTTGTTCTCTTTCAAACTCATATAAATCAGGAAACATCCTTCTTATTTCTGCTTGAGTAGGTTTTTTTGCTTTTGCTTTTTTTCTTTTTTCTTTAGATGTACCGCCTATTTGATAATCAGAATAATTTAAAATTCTTAATATATCTTCTTGAACATTTTTTGTATCACCTTTTAATACTTTGTCAAAATTATCAGTCCATCTTTTTGTTGTTGTAATTGGAAGTCCAGTTATTTCAAGCATTCTAAATAGTGCTGACTGCATTGCTTCAGCTCTTTTGTCTGGGTCTTTTATTCTTGCAGCTCTTTGATATTTACTAAAAGGTTCAGCTACTGCTTCTATAATTGGTATAGAAGGAACTTGTCCTGCCCATGGTTTGTTTTGTATATTATCAGCTATATACTGAATTAATTGACCTACAATAAATAAACCATTTAAGTTTCCAATTACTGCAGCTCTAATTAAATCATCATCATCTTCGTCTCTGAAATCTCTTAATAAACCTGGCAATCCTAATGTAACATATTGAAATATTACTGGCATCATAATGTGATACATTGCAAATGTTCTAAGGTTTTGTCCTATAGTTCCTTTACCAGCTTTTGCATCCATCTGTGAAATCTTTCTATATAAATTTCTAATAGCTATAATTTCTTTTCTTAAATATTGTTTTGGTGTAGTCAAGAACATATTCAATGACCTTGATAATGGGTTTGCATTTTGATAAATATCTTTATCCTGTAAGTCTTGAGACTGCTGTGTTCTCTTTGTATCTTTTTCAAATTTTATTATAGCGTAATCAATTGCTTCCTGTTCAGTTGCAGTTGGATTTGCTTCTTTATATTGAGTTTTGTAATAAGAATAGTTTGGAAGACCCCCCAACATAATAGCTGTTCTATCTCCATATTTAATCATGCTCATTAAGAAATCAACCGTCCAATTTTTAGCATCTTTATCTGGAACGAAATTTGTAAAACTCTCTGGATTATACGCCTCTATTGTTCTTAAAATGCCGTCATTTTTTCTATCTTGCATATACACAGAATTATCTCTTACTTCTTTCCATAATTTAATTTGCTCACTTTTATTTTTAACAGAATACTTTAACCAATTTAGTGGCCCTATATCATTCATATAAGTAGGAATAGATGTCAACTGCTTTATAGCAATACCAGGGTTTAAACCAAGCCTTGATATTAAAAATATTGTATTAGCATTATTAAAGAACCCTCCTGACTCAATTGTAGCTTTATTAATTCCTTTTGTAGCTAATTTCTTAATCATATTATCTACAAGCGTATAAAAACTTTTACCATGTATATCTGTAATAGCATTTTTAATATAATTGTTACTAAATATTTTATCTACATCTCTTATAGTTTCAGCATACGCAGCAAAATATTCCATATCGTTTGCGTAATTAATCATATTATTAACGATGCTTTTTGGAACAATTGGATTTGTATTTCTTACTCTAAGCTTTGTGAAGTTTGAACCTACAGATGTATTGAAAGGTTCTTTATTGCCAAGTAAATCCATTGGTTCTAATTCAACTCCCTCTCTTGCTATTGGTCCAGCATAATATCTATTGAATGGCATATCAGTTCTATATATCTTTTTATATACATCATTATAATAAGAATACATAGAAGGATAGTATTCTTTTACCTGCCATTCAGAAAACTTTTTAACTCTTTCGTCTAATTTGTTTTCCATATCCTTCATTGTGGCAGCATACTCAGCACCAAACATTTTTTTAAATGTTGAAAGATTAGCGGGGTCTTTATATTGATTTACTAAATAAGCCATTTGATGTTGTGATAATTCAAATACATTAGCATCAACAACCTCTTGAAGATTTCTTTTAGTTATGTCGTTTTTATTATTGTTGTATGCAGCCTCAGCTTCTCTAACGGCTGCAGCATCATAATAAAACTCATTATCAGTTTGTTCAAATTCTTTAAAAAGTTTAGGCCATTGTTTGCCATAGTATTCCTCTAAAGTGTCTCTAACCATAGCATTTAAAGAAAGCATTCTTTCTTTGAACTTTCTAGTAGCTGCATCTATTTTATCAGTAACTAATTCTTGCAATCTTCCACCAAACATTTCACCCGGCATTTTAGAAAGTCTATCCATTAAACCATCCAACGCTTCTGCTGAACCAAAAAACCCTTTATCATTTACTGTTCTAACAACTTCTTTAACAAATGTTTTTAATTTGTTATCTGACTTTTCTTTTTTTAATCTTCTTTTTCTTGTTCTATCTATCGTAGACAACTGGTCTTTATAGTCAGGAGCTTGCATATCAACCTTTTGTCCTGTTATTTCTTCCCATGCTATTTCTAAATCATTTCTATATTTTCTATTTGCTTTTTCTAACTCAATCTGTAAAGCTTGTTTTCCTCCAGCTATTAATGTTTCTAATCCAGCTAATGTTTTTACCAACGCTTCTGTCATATACATATCATCAGCTTCCATAAGCATTGCTTTGTTATAATTCAATGCAATTTGTAAGTCAGCAGCTTTTTCATAATCAGCTTGGGTTGACTCTTCATTTAAACCAAGATTAAATAACTCCTCATTCAATTCATCTATTTTACTTTGAGCATTTTCAAGAGATGTGCCAGGAGTTATAAAATTTGATTTTATATTTTTTATTCTAGCATTTGTTGAAACATCTACACCTTTAGCTTTCATTCTTCCTGATACCACAGCTTCATATTTTTTATCCAATATCTTTTTAATACTAGACATTAACGCTTGGTTGTTTTTCACTGTAACAACTTCCATAACTTCATCCATTAGGTTTTCAATATTAACTCCTTTTGTTTGTGGAGTTATTGCTTGAACCTTTCTCATCAAGTCGATGGTTTCAGATTTTGTAAAGATAGTTCTAGGCAAGTTTCTTCTCATAAAATTAATAAGCTCTTGCTGTAATTTTTTTACATCTTTTACACCTTTAGTTCTTTGCCTTATAATACTTCTTGCTTCCCTTAATTGATTAGCTAAATTTTGTGTAGGCTTTGCTTCTAAAACTTTTTGTAAATCAGTTAGCATTCTTGCCTGTATGCTAGACATTTTAGTTTTATCTGAGGCTTTTTTATAAGCAGGTTCATTCATTAAAAACTCAAAAGCTTTATCATTTATTTCTTTTTCTGTAAGTGGGTTTGCCACTTTATCGTTAGCTCTTTTTGTTCTAAGAATAAAACCTTCTATGTCTAAAAATAATTTTAATCCAGCATTTGCTCCCCCCTCTATACTTTTAAAACTTTCTGGTAAAACTCCCAAAAGTTCTGAATCTATTTTAAATAGTTCTTTTATTTTAGCAGTTGTAAGTTTTTCTTTTCTCTTTAAATAATCTATTATTAAATCATCCTTTATACCTGATTCTCTAGCTTCTTTAACTTTTCCTTGATAATATTTATCATCTTTCTGAGCTCTTCCTAATTTAGGTAACTTGTATCTTTTCCCATCTTTTTTTAACATTAAACCTCCTCCTTGTCCAAACTCATTGTAACCAGCTCTTTCAACTTCATAACCCAATGCAGCTGCCATTTTTCTTAGCTCAGATTCATTTGATTGAGCAGGAATAAAGCCTTGATTATTCATGTTAAACATTTCAGCAACTTGCTTTATATCTTTTTGAGCTCTTGGTTTTAATTTCTTTTTAGGTGGCTCAACTTTTCTTACGCCTACTCCATAAGGAGCGATACTTTGACTTACCCTGCTTCTTGGTTTACCAGCTAATCTATTTGCCATTTCTGTAGGCATTATTTCTCTTGCATCTAATTTAACATCAGGAACTCCTATAACTTCTCCTAATATTTCAGTAGAGTAGGTGGAGTGATTTGAATTTGGAGATAAACCAGTTGGTTTTAAAACTAACATAACATCATTTTGTTCATAATTATTAGCTTTATAAAACCCATCACGTAAACTTTCAACATCTATATATCCATCTAAACTTTTAATATATTTATGAAAAGATGTATTAGGGGTATTTGCTGTTTTTAATAATGCAATTAAAAACTTTTTCCTTCCAGTGCCAATAACTTTTTCAGTTCCCTTTTTCTTATCAGCAGCTTTATCAGTTGATGTGTCATCTTTTAATGACTCCCAGCTATCATGTGTATTTAAAGTATCTAATAATGGTTTTGTAGCTTTTAATTCTAATGCTTGCGTTTTAAATTCTTGATAAGAACCTAGATTATTAGTAATTATATCGTAAACCTTTTCATTAAAAAGCAAACTTAATTGAGGTGAGCCACTTATAATATAAATGTAATCAGCTTTATTTATATTAGCTTCTAATTCTCCGACAGGTAAACTTGAAGCCCAAACAGCATTTTCATTTATTCTACCATCACCAAAAGGATAACTAGGCCCTGCATCTAAGTTAAACTCACCGCCGATACCTAATTGGTCAGCAACCCAGAACCAAACTTTTTGTCCTGCTTTACTAATATCAGTTGTTAGTTTTATTATATCTATTTTTTTATCTGAAGTTATTAAAGATAAAGGATAATCGTCTTTAAATTTATTTTTTTGCTCCCTTGGTTTAGGAGTTTTAATTTCAGTCGGATTTCCTATTGGATTAGTTCCGTTATCTAATTCTTCTAATGTTTGAATTTCTTCTTCAGTAATTACTTCTCCGGTTGCAACTTTACCAGACAAAGTATTTAATAAATCAACAACATCTGAATCCGTCTGAGTAAAATTAACACCAAGGTTTAATCCTAATTTTTTAGCTAAGTCTTGAATAAACTTAATTACTTTATTTTTTTGTGGCTTTGTTAGTGTGGTATATTCTGAAGACATTATACCCATAAGCTCAGCTAATCTTTCCTCGTTCTGTAGTTCTTCTACTGTATCATAACTTGCAGCAAACTCATCTATTCTTTTAGCAAGAGGACTGTTTTTAGGTAGAGCTTTTCTTACAGAGTTCATCATTTTTTCTGCAAGCTTAGCAGCTTCAGCATCTTCTTTTACTTTATTTAAAAATACTGCGTGAAATATTTCATGAGGTACAGTTGTTCTTGTTGCTGAATCTAAATTAATATGAATTACATCTTCATTGGTATCATAATAACCATTGTTACCTGCCGGTGCATATTTAACAAACTCTTCATTTGTTTCGTGTAAAACCATTTTTGTTTCAGGAAGTACATTATTTATAGCTTTTATACCAGTATTAGCTAAATCTTTTACAATGTCTCTTGTTTTGATTTGAGATGGTTTTAAATCAACCGCCTCTCCAACTGCACTGATAACTAAATTGTCTGTAACTTTTTCTACAGTTTTCGGAACTGTTTCACCAAAAAATGTTTCTATCGCACTAACTTTAATATCAGTTTCTGGAGTTTCAAATATTTCTTCTAAAGTTTTTCCTTCAACTGTTTCTTTTTCAACAGGAGTTTTTCTTATGTCTTCAAGTTTTTTATTAATTTCTTGTATTTCATTTAAATCTGCTTGCACTAAAGCAGGCTTTATATTATCTGTCCTATCTTTTAATTTTTGTTCTCTAACAAGTAAATCCATTGAAGCTAAATATTGTCTATCTGTTAATCCTTCTTTTGGAACTTGGTTAGATAAACCTATAGCTTTTTCATAATCAGCTGCTAATTTGTCAGCTCTTTCTTTTGTTATTAGACCATTATTGATATCTATTTTTAATTTATCGAGAAAAGCTTTTCTGCTTATGTTAGGGTCATTTTTTATTTCTAAAAAAGTTTTTATTTGGTCATCACTTAGTGAAGCAAAATCATTACCAGAATATGCATTAGCTACAGCAGCTGGTACTGATAATATAAAACCACCTACAGCTTCTTGACCTGCAGCATATACAACATCACCTAACATTTCCCCAGACAAAAATGCTGGTTCTTGAAACATTTCTTTTTCTTTAGCAACGTTGTATATATTTTTAACTACATTCTCTAATGTTTGTTGAGCAGCTCCAGTTTCTGCTTCAGCTAGTGTACCTCCTGCACCAATTAATACAGCTTTAGTAATAGGGCTTTTGACTTCTTCACGAACCAAAGTTCTAAAAGTAGCTGGCGTTCCATTACTTGGTGTTTTTTTTAGAGCTCTTAATATAACATTAGACAATATTCCTTTTTGTTCTAATACATTTCTAAAACCTAATCTTTCTAAAAGAGCTGAGCCAACTGCAATAGGAACTTTAACTAGCATTTTTTCTGATTCTGGTATATTCTGAAACTCAGGGTTTTTTTGCATTTCTTCATCTACAAAATCAGATGTTAATGTAAATAAGTTTGTAATTTGTTTATATTTATTTGGTGATGCTAAAGCAGGTAATGATTCAGCTAAACCAGCAATTGCTCCGCCCCAAAATCCTTCTGTTTGTAAAGCCTCATATTGTTTGGTTATATTTTTACCAGCTAACTTTTCTAACACATCATCCTTTAATGTTCTAATAATACCGATGTCACCATACTTAACATCCTTTACAGTCTTATCTATCAATGCTCTATCAATTTCATCTATCATTGAAATAGATTCTGTAATTTTTTCTTTTGCAAATGGAGCAGTAACCATTTTTTCTTTACCACTTTCCTTGTTATAATATTTTTTAATTTCTAATAGAGATAACCCTTCTGGATTTTCTGGCACTCCATACCCTAACTCTTCAGCTGTTTTTAAAATCTCTTGCTTGTATCCATCTTCACCCATTTGAAGCTCCATTGGTATAGCATTTAAAGTTGTGTTAGCTATATAATCTACAGCTCCTGATATCTGTCTTATTTTTCCTGATAATAATTTATAACCTAACAGCTTACCCCATGAACCTTGCTTTCCTTTCATTGCAAAGTATTTTGCTGTAGCATCATTTAAATCTGATTCTCTTGCCGTATGATTAGCTATTGATGTTTCCAGTTCTAACTTAGCTGCTTCATGATTTGTAATTCTTTGCTCTACATCTTTTATGTAATCTATGTTTTGAGCTCTTTGCTCTTCAGTCATTGATTCAATGTTGTCTATATCTTTTGATAACTGGTCGTTTTCTTTTAAATAATTTTGCAGACCATCATTAATTAATTCAGCTTTTTTATTTATATCAGATAAAACATTTTCATAATCCTTGTCAGATTGAAACTTCATTTTATTGTACTCGTACCCAAACTCTTTCTTTTTTAATAAAGCGCTTTCCTGTCTGTTATCTAGCAAAAAGTTTTTTAATTTATTTGCCTCTATTTCTTCATCTGCAAAATCTAATTTTCCTAAATCAATCTTTATAGTTTCACCAGACTTAGATGTGACTTTCATTTTATTTAATAAACCTGTTTCTTCAAACTTAAATCCTTGGTCGTTATACAGATAATTCATTTGAGGAACAACAAATTCCTCTGTCCTAGTCATTAACTCAGGTGTAATACTTTTAACATATGGGTCTACGGGTGGTTTACCAACCATTTCTGGCTTGTCTATATCTCCTGTAAACTTAGGAGTTGTTTTTAAATATTTTTGAATTTTATCTGTAGAAGTTATTGGAGTTGTAATAGTTTCTTTAATTTGCTCCTGCTTCTCTGTAGGTTGCTCCGAAGAACCATCTTCCAATTTGAAAACCGTAGGTTCGATTTGTTCTTTTTTTTTTAAGCCATAGAAAGTTTCAAAATCCTCCATGGTAGCAACATCATATTTTGAACTAATTACATCATCATAAAATCCCTGACGTTTATTATCATCAAGTAAATAGATTGTAAAATCTTCGTATGAACCAACATCATACTCATTTTTTAAATCATCGTATAATAATTTAACTGCTTCTTCATTCATTATTGTCCTGGTAATTTCTTTTTAGCTATACTAGGGTTTGCAAGTTTTGCACTAGAATATGCTAAAGTAATTCCAGTTCTTTTTTGCTGCCCTGCTATTTTGTTATATAAATTAATAAAAGCTTTATCATCGTTTTCTTTGATATTGTATATTAAATCTTCACCATCTAATACATCTATACTACCATCATCTTTCTTAACAACATCATATCCAAAAGCAAATAAAACTGGCTGTATACCCTCAACTGTTTTGTCAACATTTTCTCCAAAGCTTTTATCCCTTAAGTTAGATTGAAGCCATGAATATGCATCAGTAATAATCTGTGATGTATCACTTGTACCTTCTGCGTTATAATCAGTTTTAAATTTATTTATTTCTTCTTGCGATAACCCTGCTTCATCTAAAACTAATTCTATTAATGCTGCAGGTGGCTTTGCACCAGTTCCTGTTATAGCTCTAACAGTGCTTAATAATTGGTCAACTGATGGTTCTTTTGATATAACTTTTGCAGGCTTCGGTTCAACTAATGTGTAGTCAGCTGCACCTTTAAGCATATCCTCAGCATTTTTTAATATGACCTCTTTACCTTTATCACTCTCATAAAATCTACCAGACTTGTCTTGGTAAAATATGTATGGGTTTTTATCTTGTAGCTCTTTTAATTTTTCTTCTGTTAGTATACCACCTACTTCATAGTATTCCATAGGCACTGAAGCATACTCAAAGTTAACAGTGTTTTCGCCATCTTTAATTGTATTTGCCATAGCAAAACCTCTTAATGCTGTTGGCTGGGATAACATTGCTTCTGATGCATTTGCTAAAGCTTCCTTGCCTTTATCTGTTGAAATAAATCTTCCGACCTCTTGTTTACCAGTAGCCGTAGTTATATCTTGCACTCCTGTTAAATTTTTCAGAGTCGATGTTATTGCACCAGCAGTATCATACTGACCTTGAAACTTCATGTTAATACCATTGAAGTATTGATTTATTGACATGATATCATAACCACCTTTTATACCTTCACCAATCTTAATCAAGCTGGCCTGGTATGACTCTGGGTCAAATGCTATACTTACATTACCTAAATCAGAAAACTCTTGTAGCTGGCTAAGTTTAAATAAGTCTTCATCACTTAATTCACCAGCTGCTTTCTTTTCTTCTATGTCGTTTATCATTGTAGCATACTTAGTCATAGAATCTACTGTCATAGAAACTTGTGAGTTTAAGTTAGCCATAAGTATGTCGTAGCTTCTTTTATCTATATCACCATTAGCAAACTGCTTGTTTACTTTTGATGCAGCCTGCATTGCTACTTGTGATGTGTCTCCAAAAAATCTATTGTATTCTTGATTAAAACTTGTAGGCATTTTACCTAGAAGCTCTGCAAACTCACGACTTGTGTTTGCTACACCTGCTGTTTCATCTGCCTTCTTTTGTTCGTATGCTTTTAAATCGTCACTAAGACTCTTAGTAACAGTAGCCATATCTATGCCTAAAGCATCCCCTGGTCTTAATCTTTCGTATCCGTAATATGACATATTTATCTTGTTTGTGGTTGTCCAAATATAGACATGCTGCTAAAATCTATAGTATCATTATTAGATGTTACTCCTGACAAATCTATATTACCAAATTGAGTATCACCAAATTGAGTGATATCATATCCTGGCGAAGTGTCAAATTCAAACTCTGCAAAACCTTCAAAACCAGTTGGTGTTTGACTGCTTCCTTTTTTACCGTCTAATAAACCTGATGTTGCTAGTCCTGAAAGACCTCCCCCTAATTGACTAAACCCCTGTTGCATATTATAAGCACGCATTTTCATTGCATCTTGTGCTGCTTTTTGAGCTCCTGCTGCTTCACCTAAGCTTACTTGCGCTCTTGCTGTACCCAGTCTTGATTCTTCTTGAGCTACAAGCCTGTCTAATTGTGACATCTCTTGCGACATAGCTGCTCTTTGTCTAGCTAAACCGGCTTGTTGTGCTTGTACAACTCTACCTGCTGTAGCTGCCGCACCTCTTGGGTCTCCCGCAACACCTGCCGCTAATGCGCTAGCTCCAGCCTGTGCTAAAGCTTCTCTTTCTAATTCATAAGGTTCTTTTGCAATTGATAAACCTTTCATATAATTTACTGATAATTCTTTTTTTGCTTCCGCTGCTGCTACTGCCGCTGCATTCTGAGCTTTCTTCATTGCATCTCTCTGTTTCTTTGCTTCACCGAAACTAAATATAGAGCCAACAATTTGTACACCTGCCGCTGCTAATAATAAAGGGTTTGCCATAATAATTTTTTATACTTACAAAGATACTAATTTTTACGGATAGCTTTTCATTACATCGCTCTCTACTGCAAACAGTTCCGTAGCTTGAGTATTAAAGTTAGTTATAGTAAATATACAATAATGTCCGAGTAAACCATGAGATTCAGCCTCAGAACTTTTTATAAACATAATGTATGGGTCATTTAGCGGAAAAGTAACAGTGTTAGCTGAAGTAGTACTTACTATTAATTGGTTTATATTGTTTTGTAAATCTACATTTATCTGTGTTACAATACCACCGTAAGAAATTTCAGTGTATTGTGGTAGTGAGTGGTATACATAATCACCTACACTAATAAAGTTTCCTATAGATACTAGTGGATTTGTAGAAAAACTAAGAACAGTTGTTCCGGCGCTTACTTCCACATTAGATGTTTTTCCAATACCATTAGCAGACCTCATAGCGTATTGCCCTTCAAGTGCTGGCACTTCACCTCTTTGTCTAAGATATGCAAACCAAGCTCCTTCTTTCTTTTCAAACCACCCATCTTCCATAAAGCCATTTATTTGTATATCGGTTTCAAGATAAGATTCCCACGCATCATTAGATTCTAAATTCAAAGTTTTGAATACTTTGTTTTCTAGTGGGTTCTGATTAAACACACTTGTTATTTGTGAGTTAAATTGCTCTCCATAATAATTATTTCTTTTATCATTTACGTTATGTTGATATAAATTACCTCCTTTAAAAGTGTAAAAGAAATTGTTCATTCCTATCATATACTCTGGTATATAAGAATAAAATGATGGCCAACCTTTAGAGTTTTCACTATAACTTACTGTCCATTCTGTATCTACTGGAGAAGGTATAGGAGGAACAACACTCGTAGGCACTGGGCTTGGAGTAGGAGGCGTTGGAGTAGGAGGGGAAGATGGATTACAATCTGTATTAAATCTTAAATTATTTTCTCCCAAAAAGTATGCTCCATTTGTAGATGTTGGATATAAAGTTTGATAACTTATTGCACCAAAGTCTTCATTTACATTTAAGGTTATTGTTCCTGAATAAAAATCATAAGTGTTCCCATCTAGTCCTGTAGCATTTAATTCTAACTTAGTTCCTGTGTAAGAAATTAAATTTTCTTTTCCATTGTTTAAAAAAGCAATTGGCCACTCTGCCGGTACACCTGTTATTTGATACACCCCAGTGTTAACCCCATAAACACCCCATACTCCATTTATTACATAATATCGAACTGTAATGCCTTCAAAATCTCCTATAGTTGCAGTTCTACTAAAGACTGTAAGATTGTTAGTAAAACTTAAGCAAAAATCTGCTACACCGGGAGGAGTAGGCACGGGTGTTGGTGTTGGTGTAGGCGCTAATGCTGTAGCACAGGTAGCACAATCACTATAAACAGGAATATCTGCAACATCTAAATAAGATATATTACTTGTGCTCACACCATTTGTCCAACAAATAGATTGATAAGCCAAAGTATTGGGCCATGCAGTAAAACTTGATGGAGCTCTAAATATTTCTTTTTGAGTTGCTACATTACAATTTTCATACTCATAATATATATACCCCTCTAATGGGTCAGGATTAGCATCACCACATTTAGTTTCACAGTTTTGTTGTACATCATAATATATACCATAAACAGAGGTTGGTAAAATTGTTGAACCTTTTTGTAAACAATAGTTTTTAATTTCGTTTGCTGGAACTTTTATATTTATTTTTTCTCCATCATTACAAACCACTGTCCACGTACATTGACCATTCTCGTCACCTATTTGGTCAATAGGACATGAAAAACTAAAAAGAGCACCAGCCATAAAGAGATTATTTGTTTACAAATTTACAAAATTAATAGTTACCTATTTAATTTACCATCCACTCCTTGACCAAGTTATAAAACCCATTGTTAGGGTATTTACATATATTGTGATTTGGAAAAGTTCTTTTGTCAAAAAGAGGGTCAACACTATAATGCGCAAAAAAATGTTTATCTTCATTATAAGTATTAAAGTTGGGTATGTAAGTATTGTTATTACCAATCATTTTTATTTTATTGTTATGACACACAATAGATAAAGCAGTCATACAGCTCCACCATTTCCAAGTAGGCTCTTCTTTTGATTCTACAATCTGTTCAGCTACAGATATAATTTCATCTATAATATTTTTCAAAACTTTAACTTTAATAAATATAGGAACAAACCCTCCATTCATATACTGTCCGTCTTCGTGCTTTAAATAAGGTTTTATTTTATTATAATTTTGTTTATCAGAATTAGCTATAAACATGTGCCAGTCTTCATATCCATCATAACACACTATAGAATTATCATCAGGCAAAATACCAGTGTATGGTTTTAAACTTACCATATCCATATCACATATAACCAATATATCATCATCATTGTAATATGGCAACAAAGTTTTTAAAGAAGAAATAACATTAATAACAATACAATTATCATTTCTGCTTGACACAAAATTCCAGATAGGTGGACAAATATAATAAGGTAACCCTTTTAAATCCCAATCAATTGAATTATATATAGGGCTATCTCCAGTGTTTTGTTTCACCACTGTAACTAAACTGTTGAACACAGCTTTATCTTTGTATGATTTTTTTTGAGCATACGCCCAAAAATTAGCCATCCACTTATATCGGTTATCAACTATTGCACTTGGAATAAATCTTATCATTTTTTTATAAACGTATGATATTTAAAGTGGTCTTCACTTAAATGTATGTTTAATTTTTTGTTTTCTTTTTCTAAATAATAATCATTATGTTTATTTAACAGTTCAAATGTATTATTAAAATTGAATAACACTTCTTGTCCTGAAACATATAGATTACAATTAAAGTTCAAATAAGAAGACCTGTAATATAAATCGTGAATAAAGTAGTCACGTGGATGAGCATCAAGTAATTCAACGTTTTCATTTTTAAAATCATCATAAAAGTACCATTCCATATATTTATTTATTTCTTTCATATACTGGTCTATAGAATTAAATCTTTCAAACTTTTTCCACAAAGATTTTTTTAAATAAAAACAACTACTAAACAAAGAAAAATTGTCAGCAGGATATTTAAAAAATATACCATCCCTGTTAGGATATTTTTTTATTAAATCACCAACATCAGTTTTTAATTGAAAATCATAATGTATACTAAAAACTCCTTCACCTTCTACAAGTTGATATCCTTTGTTAAATTGATTTAAAATAGCATAAGGAGCAAAGCTACCGTATGGTGTGTAAGTATCATATTTTTCATAAGGACTATGACAGGCGTGGTATAAATTATATTTATGCCAATCTTTAGGAGTTATAATTTCATTATCTTCTATCCAAACATATCCATCAGATAATTTAAAAGCTTCATAGTTAAAGTAATGGTCAACAACAATTGCTTTATAACCAAATTTTTTTATTGACTCTATACATTTTAATAATAACTCTAAACGTGTAGGATTGTCTGAGTGAGCTGTTATTAAAAAATTAAATTTTTTCATTTAACACTCTAGCCAACTTTTGTTATCAACTGTCCACTTAATGGTTTTTTCTAATGTATCATAAACCTTGTTTGGAGACCATCCAGCTTTTTCCATTTTATTACCATCAAGAGCGTATCTTAAATCATGCCCAGGTCTAGAAGAATGAAAATCAATAATTTCATATTTTAATTCTTTACCTAAAACTTTAGCTATAAATTTTGCTAAGGATAAATTATCTATTTCTTCTGCTCCTACTATATTATATTTAGGACATTTTATACCAGTGTCATCAGGAGAAGATGGTGTAGAATTAATTAATAAAAAATGTAGTGCGCTCGCAACGTCTTTAGCGTGTATATAATGTCTACTCCCTGCTTCTGTTTTTTCTTTATTTCCGTGTATCCATATTTTATTGTTGTTTAAAATATTATTAATACACATTGGTATAAATTTCTCAGGATGTTGTCTCTCACCAAACACATTCATAGTATGTGTTATAATATTTGGCATTTTATATGTGTTTTCAAAAGCTACAACTAACTCCTCTGCTCCTGCTTTAGAAGCGCTATATGGATTAGTTGAATTATATCTATCATTCTCTTTATACTTTACGTCTCCTGGAGCTGGCCCAAACACTTCATCTGTACTGAAATATACAAACTTATTTAAACTGTCTATAGATTTAGCGTATTCAAGAATATTGGCCGTTCCTACTACATTATCCATGACAAACTCCATAGGATAATCTATACTTCTATCTACGTGTGAACCGGCAGCCAAATGCGCTATATAATTAATATCGCCTATAGCTGAAACTATTTGTGAATTTAATGGAGCTTTTAAATCGTGATGTACAATTTTAACTCTATTACTATCTTTACGACCGCCTACTACTTCTTGTAATCTATTTAAATTTCCACTAAAATCAAGTCTGTCTAAAGATACAATTGTCCAGTCAGTGTTATCTAATATATACTCTATAACGTGATGAGCTATAAAACCTGCTCCACCTGTCACTAAAATTGATTTACTCATGATTTATATATCCAGTCTTTTAATTGATAATGAACATAAAAGTTTCTGTAAAAAGCACCACCTAAAGTTTCTTTTCTTCCGTGTTCACACACAGCTGATTCGTATAATATCATATCTCCTGGTTGAGCATATACTTTATACCACTCTCCATCGTGACCTTGAATGTCTAGTGGCCAATCATCTGCATATTTTTTATTTTGACATCCACACCTTAAATCTTTGTCAACTATAATTATAGATGAAATATGGTGTGTAGCTATTCTATCTACGTGAGGTGTTAGTGTAGCTCCTTTTGTATATGACCTTATACCATAAATAAAAGAAGGAGTTAAAGATTCTTTAACCCAATCTTCATGCGCTTTTAATAACTGTTGATGAATTAAAGTTCTCACACTTGGTAAGTGGTCAAATGACATAATCTCCGAATCACCACCAACTATAAATTCTTTTTTTCCATCAAAGCTTTCTGTTTCTTTTTTATCTTTAAGAAGTTCATAAGACTCGCTAATTAAATTCCAAGTTTCTTCTGGACACTGCATTAAAGTAAACCCATTATCAGTAAATTTTGGAAAATTATTTATGTCCGTAAACTGTTTTTTTTCTACTATCTGCTTTAAATTTTGAGTTTCTGAAGCTTTAACAATATAAGATTTATTCTGCATTCCTTCTACTATTTGAGTCTCTTCTATTTTTTGCACAGGTTTTTCTTTTTGAGAATCATAATACATTTTTTCATCACCAGCTCCATCCCAACCTTTCTCCCTCCACCAAGAAGTTACAATGTATTTTTTACCTTCATCAACCGTTACGCCTTCGTGAAGATATTGGTCTTGTACCTTACCATCTTTCATGTTATACCACCACAAAGCTTTACCTGTTTCAGGTTCTACAGTTTTTTGTAATGTAGGAAAGTGAGTGCCACCACCAATAAAATCTTCATTTAAATATATCATCAATGTATGCGTCCTGTTTCCAGATGATTTACAGTGCATATCATAAGCAGCACCACTAAAAAAATCATTATGAGGTTTAAAGTACTGACCAGGTTCATACAACTGACCTTGAAGAGCCTCCCCTTTATGCGGTTCTAACCCCAATGTGTTAGCTATTTTGTTTTTTATTTTAGACATTATAGGATTGTTCATGTCTAAATTTGAAGTACTTGATGTTCTATAATCTGTAACATCACTTCTGTCTGTTCCACCAACCACTACCGATGAGCGTGAATGATTAGTGTCAATCATTTTGATAAGTTCTTGACACTCCTCAGGTGTAATATAATTATGTATTTCCTCCATTTGATTTAATTTAATTTCAAATAAAGTTAATCATAATTATTTGAAATGAAAAACTATGGACAAATTGTAGATGTACATGAAAGTGTAAATGAACTACCATTCCAAAATCTATAGAAAGAACCTGTGTTATAGTATCCTGCAAAAGCTCCTCTTGTACAAGCGCTATCTCTGTATAATAACGTAGCTGTACAGAAATTTGATGTGTTCATATAGAAAGTTGTAAGCCCAGCACATGTAAAACTTGGAACAGGCGAAGGACCACTCTGGACTATATACTCTAAGTCTACAGTAGTACAAGATGAGCTTGGCACTGGCGTAGGCGTAGGCGTAGGTGTCGGCGCTACTGGCACTGGTGTCGGTGTCGGTGTCGGCGCTACTGGCACTGGTGTCGGTGTCGGTACTGAAGCCTGACAAGCGTCACAATCATTATGAGATGAAATATATGAATTTGAATTAATACCTGCTGGAATATCTTCTATTAAATAACAATTATTGTCAGGCATAAAGACTGAGCTTCCTACAAATAATATTACGTTTGAAGATATTTCTGTATACGTATTAACTCCTCCATCACATCTAGTTACTGAATAGTAATAAACAGATTGTGTTGGAACTGGCGTTGGCGTTGGTGTTGGCGTTGGTGCTACAGGCACTGGCACTGGAACAGGAACAGGAACTGGCGTTGGCGTTGGCGTTGGTGCACCAGGACATCCTACAAAATTGTTGTTTAAACAACCTCCAGTGGTAGTTGCTGTTAAAGTTGCTGTACATACTGGGAAAATACTTGAAACTGATGTAACCTCGAAACATTGAGTTCCATCCCACGTAGGACAACTTCCTCCACCTCCTGATAATCTAACTGCTAATCCCACTATCAATCCACTACTACCGCTTATTGTAACATCATAACTTAAACCTGTTGCACAATCTTGAACTCTAATGTCTTGAGTTGCTACAGGCACTGGTGTTGGTGTTGGTGTTGGTGTAGGTGTTGTTGCACAAGTCGTTATAGCCTGAACAACACCTGTTGATAGAATTAAATATTTATCGTTTGAAGGTTGTGGTAAAAGACCTAAAGTGTTTGAAATACTATACCATTCTAATCCTCCGTTAAATACTGTAGTTTTTGAAGAGTTAGCATATAATGTATCTCCAACTATAATTTGACCAACCGTTGCTCTATCAGAGAATACAAAGTAATCTGTTCTATTATTACAAGCCGCAGCCTCTGTGTAACCTTGTTGTGGTAAACCATTGATAAACATAGATGGGCTTTCACAATCAAAACAGTTATTAAAGGTTGTTAAAGACTCAACATTTATCGTTGATGTACCGGTTGTTGATTGTGGGTTTGAATAACAAATATTATTATATTCAACAAAGCTTGGCCAAGTAGCTGTCGTAGATAATTTTCTAAATATTTGTGTTGTACTAGTTTGACACTCAGTATATACATTATATTCATATACTGGCGCTGGCGCACAACCACCACAACTTGAATCAACTGAATTTAAACTAGCAGTTGAATCAAAAGATGTTGCTGCATTATCAATAATTTCCCAACAATCTGTGTTTGTAAACTCTGGATTTGGTCCTGATGCTGCTCCTGTTATTTTAATTGCTAATCCATTAGCAAGTGTTGGAGCTGTTAATATACCACCCTGTATTCTTACATTGTATGTAGGCGTTGTAGTTCCACATTCTCTAATCTCTACATCTTGGAAGTTAGGCGTAGGCGTTGGAGCTGTTGGTGTAGGAGTAGGCGTACAATCAACTATTGCATCAACCTCACCATTTGAGTTAATTAAAAATGCATATCCATTATCTAAATCTGGATAGTGACCGTTTACATTTGTTACACCATACCATTTTAAACCACCGTTAAATATATTTGTAAGTGTGTTGTTAGTGTAAAAGAAATCACCAACCTGAACCGATGCAACATTTCCTCTAGATGTGTATATAGAAACTGAAGTTTGTAATACACATGCAGCGCTTGATGAACTTTGACCAAGGTTAACATTGTTAGTTGAAAACAATTGTGTTCCTGCAGGAGGTGTTGGCACTGGCACTGGAACTGGCACAGGTGTTGGCGTTGGTACAAGTAAACAATCTGAACAATTATTATAACTTGTTAAACCTGCAACATCCACTAAAGATGGCGTGCTAGTAGAAGATATGTTTTCCCAACAAACAGTATTATATTTTACTACGGTAGGAAATGACCCCCCAGATATAACTCTAAATATTTGTGTATTACCAGTGCCTTGACAATCCGCATATTCTCTATAATCATACGAAACTGTAGGAACTGGCACTGGAACTGGCACTGGCACTGGCACTGGCACTGGCACTGGCACTGGTACAGGCGTTGGTGTAGGACCAGGTACAGGTGTTGGTGTAGGACCAGGTACAGGCGTTGGTGTAGGACCAGGTACAGGTGTTGGTACTGTTCCACAATCAGTACAATTAGCGTAACTTGACAATCCATTAACATTTACTGTTGAAGTAAGACCAGTTGCTTGAGGATTTCCATAACAAATACTGTTATATAAAACTGTAGCTGGAAATACCCCACCACTTACTACTCTAAAAACTTGACTTCCACTTCCTGTACATTCAGAGTATATTCTATAATCATAAACTACTGGAGTTGGAACTGGTGCTGGCGATGCACAGTTAGGGCAAGTGGTTTCAGCAAACAAAACACCTGACGCTTGCTGCCTGTATATAGTCTCATCAGAATACCATCCATCTGGAGCAAAAGTTGATAGCGCTGCATCTAAATACAATGCAGTAGCTGAAGCAAAATTTGCTGAGCTATAATAATATGTTCCTGTTGCTGCCATTTACAATTTTACAAAGTTAACCATTTATACTGAACATCTTGAATCTCCACATCCTGCTACTTGAACTGTTACTTCTCCACTACTACCTGTACCACCAACTGCATATAAAGAAGCACAACCTTGTACTGCGCCACCAGCTGAATATTGCACTTCATCTCCAACTACAATTCCTAATGTTTGATTTGATTTTAGATAAACCGCTTGTAAGCTAACACAATCAATACCTAAGAAATAATCATAAACTGGAACTACTGGAGTTGGTACTGGCGCAGGAACTGGTGTTGGTGTCGGTGTAAACGTACAGTTACAACACGCATCAAATAAACTTGTTGATGAATAACATAATTCTTGCCCAATAGAATTTCTTAAATCATAAACTAAATATAGTTTATTACCACCTGCAGGTAAACCAAAATCAGCGCTATATAAATTAGGAGCGCCAGTAGTGTTTATTGGAGTTGCTTGAACAGATGCAGCTAATAATATATTTATATCAGTAGGATTATTTTCATATAAGGCATCTGTTCTTAGATATCTAAATTCATTTTCATTAGGGTCAAACTGAAAGTTATCAAAATTAATTTTATTCGACCTCATTGTAATTGTTGAACCATCAGGTGGTATTATATTAGAGCCCTGAGGTCCTTCTAATTCTCTATATTGAGAAACAATAGGGTCATTAGGGTTAGATATAAAAGTAACTAAATCTGTTTGAGTTGGTGAAGTAACAACTGAATCTGTCCAACTAAACTCAGTATGAGTAAACTGACCAGCGTTAGCATTAGTACTTAAAGTAATACTGTAGACACTAAACAACTCTTCTTCTGGACATTTAACTGTCACTTGTATTGTATCGTCTACAACAGCATTGGAGGTTACAATTAAAACAACTTCAGTTGGAGTAGGGTTTGGTTTTGGAAATTTTAATGTTCCACTCTGATAAACCAATCCTGTCGTGTATGTAACTCCATCATATATAGCTTGTATTGTATATCCAGTTCCAGAGACTTGACCTTCAGTTTCCAAATCCACACCAGCTTCTGAAACTATTTGCTGTTCTGTTCCCTCTGTTACAATTAAGTCAGTGTTCTCAAAGGGTATTACATAATCTATTTCAACGTAGTACAGTTTTGATGGAGGTCCTACATCTTCCCCAATTTCAACACAGTAGACAAATTCTTGCCCAGCAATAATTGTGATGTTTTTTGTTACACCACAAGCTGTACATAATTCTGTTTCAGGTTTTACAATTGTATTTGTCGTAAAGACATACTCCTGCATATAAGGGTCATAACCCCCTAGTTTTTGTGTTGCTGAAGCTTCTGCAAATAAATCTCTAAACCAGCTTCGCATACCCTCATTAGATATAACCGTAAGTATTTCGTTTTGAGCTGAGCTTCCTGTTAATTTAATAACTACATTTCTTTTAGCATCGGTAAAAAATTTATTTTGTCCAAATACAGCAAAACTTTCTGGGTGATTACTAATACCATACTCTTCAATCCTAGCTATTTGCGTCCCTAACACTTCAGGCACAGATGTAACTACTCCACCTCCAGTTGAGTCTGATAATAAATTTTTACCAGCAAGAACGTAAGATATTTTATCTTCTTGTAAAACAAGTATATCTGTTTCTCTTGCATACAATATTTCTACATCACCATACGTTTCTTCTAATGGTTTAAAATTTACTAAACCTAAATTAAATTCATTTAATCTATTAACATTAGATTCATCATTAAACACACCACTATATGTTAAATCAGCAAACCTATGTGCTTTTTTATATTCTTCATTTGATGTAGTAAAGACCCTATTACCTAAACCAAATGATTTAGCTTTTATCGAATCTCTTATTTTATAACTTTCAACTCCATTTCCAAATGTAAAACAGTTTATAAATCCAGTATTTATTTTAGCTGATTGAGTTGAAGTTTGATTTTGAACATTACCTAAATGCAAACCATTGCTTATGTCGTAAGACTCACTGTTTTCATACCATACATCCGGTAAAGCTTCTTCAGGTTCTGTTTCAAATATATAAGTGGAATCAGCTCTATATACTGTAAAATTAACTTCGACTCTTGCTTTTTCATTATCTTCTGACCCACATCCCGAAGGTCCTGACACTAATAAGTAAATTAAATTATTTCCACTTGGGTCTTGAGTACTTGTATCTTCATATATTCTGTAATAAAAATTTTGCGAAGGTGCTCCTGCTGTAGAACCAAACAAGTTTGCGTCTCTTAATTCTTGATTTGTTTTATTATTACCAGATGAAGGCGATGCTGCATTAGAAACTTGAGGAGTTATAAATACATTTCCAATAGGATTAACACTGTCTTGAGTTCCAGAAGATAAAACACTAGATATGTTATCACCAGTAAACCAATTAGCCATATTATCATAATCCCTGGATGCTGTAAATGTTTTTTCTAACAAATAATTTCTTTTCTGACAAGATGTTTGACCAGTACCATCCCTTGTCATTTCAATTGTCATAACTATTCTAGTGCCCACTGGAACATCATATACATTATACACATCTGTTAAAGGAGAAGCATAATCTACTGTAGTAAACAATTCATACGCAACAACTGGATATCTATCAAATTGAGTTGCTGTTTTTACATTGTTCGATGTTGGACCAACAACCGCATCATTTGCTTGCACAGATGCAAAATTGCTAGCATTAATCTTCATATACGTCCCACCAACTACATCTACTTTAGTTCCTGCTGAATCAAATATTTCTAAAAACCCTGCAGTTTGTGTTTGTTTCTCAAGAACAGTTGCATAGACACATCTATTCAATGCACCTCTTGAATCACCTTTAACAATTAATCTATCTCCTGTTTCAACTTTATTAGCGCTTTCACCATCTAATAAAAAATAACTAGCTTGAGTAGTTGGGTCATAATAATTTATATTACTATAAATAGTATCATAGTTAGTTGCTGTTGGTTTTATAACAAACTTATATTTACTCGCCCACGATGGAGCAATTTGAGTTGGAGGTATATCTACTTGAATATAATTACGAGAAGATGACACACTACAAGGTAAATTTACAGAATTAAAAGGACTAACTTGAGCTGTTGAAGCTCTATTATAGTCATCCATATAAACCATACCAATTTCATATCCTCTGTTACTATGTAAACTTCCTATTGAAGGACTTTCTTGAAACCTTACATTAACCTCAACAACTCTCCAATAAGCATATACTGATGAAAAAGAAACTGGGTCTGCGTATTGAGCTGCATTTAACTGTATACCAAATCTGTTTGCATTTCCTTCTAATGGAGGTGGTAATACTCCTAACGGTTCACCTGCTGAAGGTGAGGATGGAGTTGCATTTGTTCGACCTGATTGTAGTAAATTTGTAAAATTATTATCAAAAGCAGCCGGTAAACTAATATTAAAAACATCAGTCATTGTTCTTCCATTACCAGCATTAGCCACCGTTTGAATAGTAGTTGCAGTTCCTATTTTTTCTTGAAAATCATCACTCGCTACTAAATCAGCTACCGTATTATAACTATCAATTAAAGTATAAGACCATGTAAAGAAGTTTGTTGCAACTGGCGGAACTGGAGTTGGAGCTCCTGTCACAGCATTTGCTGAATACCCATAGCCGACATCAAAAGTAAGTGTAGCACCTGGTATTAATTTGTTTTCAGGTTGTAAAATACCCGAAGGTAAAAGCGTTGATAAATCAACATAAAAAGCACTATCATCAATTGATACAGTTGAGCCATAGGTATATTCAGGGCCTATAAAAGCATCTGAAATTAAATCTTCTGAAGTAATTAACTCAGATAGTAAATTTGCAACAAAAGTAAAGTTTACTTTAGCTCCCGAATTATCTTTTAAATCATATCCTTCAAAATAATTACCGTACACTAATCGGTTTCCCATTAATGTTTGAGCTTTTGCAAGCTGAGGCACGTTGTCGTAGAGCCTTAATATTTCCGAGTCAGGTAGTACTGTAAATATCTTTCTATCTGTAAAAGCTATTGTTCTATCTTGGTTGTTAGTAAACCCTTCTTGTTGTTTGTTAAAAGTTTCAACTACTTTAATTACATTAGAATCCGCTTCTTTAAATAAAACTTGAACATCTGTTACTTTACTGCTACCAGTGTTAAATGTAATATTACACGCATTTTTAGTATTTATCATTCCTTCGTTTAAAAAACTATTGGAACTAAAATTAAATGGACCTGGAACAAAAGAAGGTTCGCTAAATTGTGAAATAGCTGAATACTCATCGTTAGCATACTTATATCTGTATGCAAAACAAATAAATTTATCTTGTAAATATGCGTCTGTAATACTTGCTACGTTAAATGGCTGTATTGTCGGCGCACTTGTAGGAGGTTTTTTAATAACTAAAATTTCATCCTCATTAAAATCATCTGTAAGTACAGCAGGCCTAGGGTCTCCATAATTTTGATTTATATTAATTACTCTTGGCGCATTGTAATTATCAGTAAAAAATAAAAGATTATCTATTTTATCTACGCCGGTAATTAAAAAGTTTGGATTAAAATTTAAAGTTGTGTTTATACCATCACCATTGTCTATACTAATAACGTGATATATTAACTCTCCAGTTTCAACATCAAAAGAAACAATTAAATCTAATTTACCTGTAGCTCCTTGAGTAAATGCAGGGTCATGAACAAACCAATAAACAACTAAATTTGCTCCATCTTCAAATGCCCCAATACATCTAGCTTGAGAACTTAGTTTTGTTCCATCAACATATTGTAATTCTGTTAAAGGAAGGTTTCCTTTAGAATTTTCAACAGCACCAATCTCAGAATCTTCAGTAGAACCAAGCCTAACATTTACAGCATTTATATACTCTCCATTTGGGACAAGCCTTTCATCAAGGCTTTTATTCATTCGGCCCGCTATAAAATTTCTTTGAATGTTTGCCATTTTATTTTAACCACTTATCTTCACCTCTAAGATTCATAAGCAATCTACTAGGGTGAATGTTACTTAATCTGATTTTAGCATTTCTTAATAAA
>Ga0208643_1000512_pt1 | contig 25602 bp, 15 predicted proteins | sample VirMetDEL_Nov_12_FD_184516 | JGI IMG/M metagenome (GOLD analysis project Ga0208643, IMG submission 184516) | Aqueous microbial communities from the Delaware River and Bay under freshwater to marine salinity gradient to study organic matter... | ecosystem: Environmental > Aquatic > Marine >... | reverse complement strand
CGCAAGTTGATGCTCAAATGCTGTTCAGTAGTGAAGGTTCTACTGATCAATATGGACAAATAGTTTCATATCATTGGAACTTTGGTGATGGTAACAGTAGTAGCGTTGCCAACCCTACTCACCAATATTTGCAGGCAGGGACTTATGATGTTGTTTTAACCGTTACTGACAATGATGATATGACAGCGACGAGCACTCTACGTATTAACGTACTTCATCCTGCATTAGTTAACGCATGTGAAATTGATAATTCAGTAAATAATGATGATCTTATCCCTTCTGAACCTCGTTGTATTGGTTCTAAAAAAACTTTTACCTTTAATAAGTTAGACAGAAATCATAAAACGGTAGCTATTACATTAAGATATGCACCAGAAGATTCACAAATTTACTTTAAAGATGGTGGCTGGCCTAAAATAGCAAATGGAGACTTTAGTGTTGTTTCTACGGTACAAGGTGAACAACAGTGTGCATTTTATGTAATACCTACTGATGCAAATTACTGGGGTTATATTGAAGTGTCTGGTGCGCCACTAGGGGCAACAATTGTTGTTGATTATGATGTAGCTGGATGTCGTCCACTTGTCAATGATATTCCATTAGAAGCGCCTAATGCAGTAGTGTCAGTGGAAAATGGTACTGTGAATACAAATATTCAATTTAGCAGTGCCAATTCAATCGATACAGATGGTGAAATTGTCAGCTATGCATGGACATTTGGCGATGGTGCAAGTAGCACGTTAGCTAATCCAGTGCATCAATATAGTGTTGAAGGTACCTATAATGTGACATTAACAGTAACTGATAATGATGGCTTGGCAGCATCAACTTCAATAGATGTTGTTATTAACTTGCCTGATGTTATTGGTTTACCGCCTTTAGCTGATGCTTGTGCTACTGACGGAGCTGCTATTAGTCCTCGCACTTTAGTACCTGGTGAACCTGGATGTATCGGAACTAAAAAAATATTTAATTTCAATGAATTAAAGAGAGATCATCAAACAGTTGCTATTACCTTGGTTAATGCACCAACAGATTCATCTATTTATTTTAAAGATGGCGGTTGGCCTAAAATCAGTGTGGGTAGCTACGATGTAGTGTCAACCGCTCAAGGTGAACAACAATGTGCTTTCTATAATATTCCAGCTGAAACCAATGACTGGGGTTATATAGAAATATCTGGGGCACCTGAAGGTGCAACCATTGTTGTTGATTACGATGTAGATTCTTGCCGAGCGCCTGCTCCGTAATATTTTAAGTGTTATCTAGTTATTGGCTCTATGAAAATTTATTTATAGAGCCTTTTAAATATCCCTCTTAATAATCAAAATATGGAATTCGTATAATGAAGATATTTTTAGTTATTCTAGCGTTTTTAACTTGTTTTCAAGCTAAAGCTGGATTAATTTTGATTGATAGTGATCAAGAAACTTCGCTGGTAGGCGACATAGTAACATTGACCTTAACCGGGCAAGATTTTGACCCTTTTAATATATTTAATTTTGCATTGACTTTTGATACTGCTCTTTATGAATTTAGTTCTAATACACTGAACAGTGATTTAGGTGCAAGACTACGAGTAAAACAGAGTCCTGATACTGCTGATACAGAAGGTTTATTCTTTAGCTTTTTTGACTTTAATGGATTCACACCTGCTAATGTTGAATTTACCTTAGCAAGTTTTCAGTTAAGTGCTATCGGCTCAGGAGGAAATACTTTTAACATTAAAGCCATCAGTTTTTCAAACTTTTTTAATGGCTCGATCGATGCTCGTGCAGGGCACCCACTTCCTACGTTTGTAACTAACAATAATGGTTCTATTCCTGTGCCAGAACCTACAACATTTGCATTATTCATATTAGCGTCTGTAGGGTTAATAGCACGTAGAATAAAAAATTGAATTTAACAATAAATGCAAAAGTGTTTTGACCAAGTAAGTAAGACTCTTAAGGTGCTCACAGGAACACTTTGAGAGTAAACTTTAATAGACAAGCCATTGTTAGTTAGCCAATTTTGCTTACTAAATAAATTTTAGCTAACCAATAACAATAAAAAATCACAGATAAAAGAGATTAAATAATGATTATAAAAAAAAGTATATCTTTAATCGTGCTTTCCTTAACTGCGTATTCATTATGCGCAGAACAATCAAGAGATGGTGCCGCTAACAATAAGGACTACAGTCGCTCTAATAACGAAGTTATGCATATTCGCTCTTCAGACATTTACGAGCCACAACCTCAATTGTCACCACGAGAGTTAGATAGAACCTTTGAAGTTTCAAAATTTATGAAACCTATGCCTTCAACAAGGCAAATAAAATCAATATCACAAGTTAATAATCAAGAGTCAGCAAGTGCTTTATCTGCTGCAAGTGCAGGTTGTAGTAGTAACGTTTTTACTGGCTTATCAGGTACCGATTTTTTAAATGCATTAAAAAATAATGGTAGAGAATGTATTGACACTTTATTTAATGATGAACCTGAAACATTAGCATTAGGTGCCTATTCAGATGCTAACTTTGCAACTGTAATAGATGAAATTAAAGCAAAAACGTCTACATATAACGGTACTGACGCAGATAATTATATTAATGCCATGTATTACTGGCTTAAAGCATATGCATTTTATGATAACCGTCGTTTTGTTACATCAGCTAATCAAAAATCGATCACAGAAGCAATTAATGCTTTATATGTAAATGGTCACTTTTTTGATAAAACGAAAGAAAATGCTGCGGTTGTTCGTAGCGCAATGAGCATCATCAAAAATGCTAATATTGCTGAACGCTTTATGCATATAGCAAGAGACCTTTTAACACGGTTTGATGAATCTTATGAAGAAATTGGTGATTGGGGGGCTTCGGCTACACCACTTTTCTGGCAAGCCCTTAACTCTTGTTCAAGAGATGCTACTTGTCGAGAAAAAGAGCATAATTTGGCATTAATTAACGCAATAACAAACTTTATATATACCAATATTGATTGGTTATCTAAGTCGGACAATGACTATCATTTATTTAATTTGGGCTACCAGTTAGTTAATTTGCACAAAGGCGATGCCGAGCCGCACTTTTCAGCCATCTCAGATGAGTTAGCGGTCCAAATTAATAAAGTATTAAATACTTTTGGACCATTACGAACTGACAAGGCCAGAACATTTTATATGGCTGTTTTTGAGTCGATAGATTACAACCGTGTATGTTCAACATATGATACCTGTGAATTAAAAGCTGAATTAATAGCGGCCGTTTTAGATGATCGAATGACATGTTCATCAGGTACCTTATCTATTTGGGCACAAGACATGGATCAAGCACAATTAGAGTGGACGTGTAACTCGTTAGGTGCACATGAAACATACTTTCATCAAACGTTAAAAACTAACCAAACGCCAGTAACCCCTGACGATAACGATAAACTCCAAATGATCATTTTTAATGATAAAAAAGAGTGGATTACCTATGGCGGTGCATTATTTAATGTCAGTACGAGTAACGGTGGTACGTATCGAGAAGGTGACCCAAGTAATGGCACCCCTGAAGCTACGTTTTATGCTTACGAGGATGTACCACAACGCCCTATCTTTGATGTTTGGAATTTACGTCATGAATATATACATTACCTAGAAGGGCGTTTTATCTCAAAAGGCAGTTTTAGAGACAGTGATGATGCGGGACGAACAACATGGTTCGGTGAAGGTATTGCTGAATATATTTCATTACGAAATTGTAATGCAGGCGCAGTTGAAGAGGCTAGAACAGGGGATTATGATTTAAGTACGATATTTACCAATGAATATGGCGTTAGTCAAACACGTATTTATGATTGGGGGTATTTAGCTAATCGCTATATGTTTGAAAAAAATAATAGCCAGTTTTTTGGCATGTTAGAATTATTTAAGGAAGGGGAGTTTGAAGAATACCGCTCAGATGTTGTTGATCCTTGGGTAGAAGACAATACATTTGACGATGATTTTTCAACTTGGCTAACAACGGTAGAGTCTTCAGACTGCACCGTTGACAATACTCGACCAGCATCTCCTATTGAACCTGTTAATATTGATGATATACAGGGTAGTGAGCAAGCAGGTATAAATGCTTGTGCTTTAGGTCGACCACCTGAATCAGAAAACATTCAGCCAGGCAAAGCCATTTGTTTAAGTGATACTAGTAATGGTAAGCAAATACAATTAGGCCTTAGCGTACCATCAGGTTTAGTTAATGTTAGTTTAGAGATAACATTACAGCACGGAAGTGGTAATGCTGATTTACTTCATCGCTGGGATAGTCGCCCTAACAGCACAACTTACGACTATATCTCAAATTCAGCGACCAATGAAGAAACTATTTTAGTTGAGAATGTAGAAGCTGGTTGGAATTATATTCATGTTCCTGCTAACAATGAATTTTCTGACGTTACACTACTTGCGCGGTATATTCAAAATGATAACGTTGCTGATAATGTTCTAGTTAATGGCGTAAGCAAAGTTGCTTCTGGTGAACGATTAGAACAATTATTTTTTACAATGGATGTACCAGAAAATGTTAGCAGCCTAACTTTTGACATGTCTGGTGGTACAGGAGATGCGGATCTATATGTTCAGTATGGAACTGAGCCTACTATGAGTAATTTCACTTGTCGCCCTTATGAAAATGGCAACAATGAGCATTGCGAAATAGAAAACATTCAAGCAGGCACATATCATGTAATGGTGCAGGGCTATAAAATTTTTACTGATGTAAATCTTGTTGGAAATTTCAACTTGATTGCAAATAATGAGTTGCCATCGGCACAAGCTGATGGGCCATATGTTGCTAATGTTGGTGATGAAATAATCATGGATAGCAGTAGTTCATCAGATAGTGATGGTACTATTGTTGACCAAACTTGGGATTTGGGCGATGGTACAACAAGTAACTTAGCTAACCCTAGTCATGCTTATGCAACGGCAGGCACTTATACAATTACTTTAACGGTTACCGATAACTCTGGAGCAGTATCAAGTACCAGAACAACAGCAACAATTACTGAAGCATCAAATGGCTCAGGTTTACAAAATGGTGTAGTAAAACAAGTGTCAGGGCTGAAGGGTAATGAAACTTTTTACACATTTACCGTTCCTGCAGGTGCAAGCAATTTGACGGTAGGTACTAGTGGAGGCACTGGTGATGTCGAGTTGCACGTAAAGTTTGGCAGTGACGCGACAAAATCTGATTATGATTGTCGCCCCTGGAAAGTTGGTAGTACAGAAACCTGTCAAATTGATAGTGTAGAAGCTGGAACCTATTATATTATGCTATTAGGTCACAATGACTTTACCGACGTAAACCTTGTCGGCAATTACACACATTAATAGAGCGTATTCATCGTTCCATTAAAAAACACTTCGACGTTTTTTAATGGAAAACCAGTAGTTTATCTTCTGATCCTATTATGCACTTGATTTGGTGTTTTACATTCAAATTCAAGTGCAGTCTCATTTCATTGCGTATCGTTATTAATTTGTGAAGGGGTCACCAATATCATGAAGAAATAGATAGTGGTCATGGCAGAGTCGAGCCCCGTAAATATTGGATAAGTGACACCTTAACAAGTATCAACGGCTTAACCTTGAAGTGGAGTGGTTTAATTAGCGTAGGAATGGCTGAGTCAGAACGACATATTAATGGTAAAACCAGCAAAGAAGTACGCTACTTCATTTGCTCAATTAAAGCAGACGCTAAAATTTTTGCTCAAGCCGTGCGAAAGCACTGGAGTATCGAGAATCAGTTACACTGGTTGCTAGATATCAGTTTTAATGAAGACTTAAGCCGAGTAAGGCGCGGTAATGCAGCAGAAAACATGTCAGTATTAAGACATTTAGTACTCAATTTATTAAGAGAAGAAACAAGTTTTAAAAAAGGACTAAAAGCTAAGCGATTTAAAGCAGCTTTAGATACCGATTATGCTGACAAGGTTCTTCAGCTTGTTTTTTGAACACTCGTAATCTTGCCCTGGCTACGTTAGCAAATTTAACACTTCATCATTTAATGCATGTTAATCAACTATCATTCCGGTTTTGTATAAATATATAGTAATGTTTTAATATAGGGGGCTGAAGCTGGAGATATTTCGTAGTTAAATTTTGTCCTAGGTAAAAGCTTTTTAATCGCGGCGAGTCGTGTTTAGTCTAGTTATTCTAAATAAACAATACTCAAGAAAGAGAAAAATACTTTTAGCTGGTTCCTTTGGACAGCGTTTGTAGGGAATTTTTTTATCAACAATATTATTTTGTAGTAGCATCATTGTCACAACAATAAATAGTGTTAACGAGTATATAGCACTCTAATTAAAAGCGCTCAACTAATTGTGAAAGTTCGACATTATATTCATAAATATTAAATAGTGTAACCTCAGCAATTCTCAGCGTCTATCAGGGCAAGATCGCACTTTAAGCAATAACGTGATCTAATAGCTGCCTTAAGCAGGAGCTTGCTATGTCATTTATCGATCACTTTTCTCTTATTGAAGACCCTCGTAAAGATATTAATGTTAAATATGATTTCATTGATATTTTATTTCTTGCCGTTAGTGCCGTGGTTTCAGGCGCGGAGGGTTGGCAGGACATTGAAGACTTTGGTCATGATAAACTCGATTGGTTAAGGCTACACAGACCTTTTAAGCAAGGTATTCCCGTTAATGACACTATAGCTCGGGTTATTCGAGCCATTTCACCAGAGCAGTTTAATCAAGCGTTCATTAATTGGGTTAATGAAGTTAGACGAGATAATGGAAAAGAACAAATAGCCATTGATGGCAAAACGCTACGACATTCTTTTGAGAGTGAACGACATAGTGCTTTGCATAGTATTACGGCTTGGAGTAAATCTAATGGTCTAGTATTGGCACAAGCTCGCAGTGAAGGTAAGAAGAATGAAAATAGTAGTGTATTAGACATGCTAGATACACTAAATATATCAGGCGCTATAGTCAGTGCTGATGCGATGAACACACAAAAGAAAATTGTGACTAAAATCCTCAAGAACGGTGGCGACTATGTATTATGTGTCAAAAATAATCATAAAAAGTTAAAAGAAGAAATAGCTGCTTATTTCCATAAAGTAACACGCGAGACACCCGAGTATATTCAAAGCCATGAAGAAATAGATAGCGGACATGGACGTATAGAAAGTCGTTACTATCGCCAACTAAGAATGAGCGAATGGATTGAGGAAGGTAATAAATGGCAAGGGATACAGACCATTATTGAAGTCACACGCAAACGAATAATTAAAGATAAAGAGCAACAAGAAACGCTTTATTATATATCGAGCTTAGCGCCAAATATTGTACAAATCAGTGATGCGATTCGAGGGCATTGGGAAGTTGAAAACAAAGTTCATTGGGTATTAGACGTTACTTTTAAAGAAGATGATTGTCGAATAAGAAAGGATGATGGAGCAGAAAATGTCAGGATCATTAGACGGTTTGTACTGAACCTATCAAGGCTTCATCCTAGTAAAATAAGTATGCGCAGGAAATTAAAGCGAGCAGCTAGGGTTGATGAATTTAGAACGGAAGTTATTTTCGGTTGAAAATCCACTAAAGTATGCGATTGCCCTACAGTGTCTATGTCATATCGTGCTTGACCAAAAAAAGTCTAACTGCTTTAATAAAAGTAATAAAATATTATTTTTAAATAAAAAAAAACAACAATTTAAGAAGTAAATTTGTATGAATAAAAACGATTACATTCGCGATATGCTGAATATAAACAACGCGTCGTGAAAATTAACATTATGCATCGATTGGCCATTGTTATCTTTCTTTGTTTCTTTAGTACGCATGAAGTATCTGCTATAGATACTTTGGAAGTTGGCTTGCTAGTCGTCAATGTAGAGCAACGAAATGCGTATTATGAATTAGCTCAAAAATTTGAAGAAGAAAATCCACAATTAAAAATTAATTATGTTGTACGACGCGGTAATGATTATCATTTATTAATAGAAAAATGGTTGGCCGATGATAGAGGGGTAGATGTTCTATTTTGGCAAGCTGGTGAACGCTTGTTCAGATACGCTAGACAAGGGTGGCTTGAGCCATTAAATGAATTATGGAAAAAAGAACAATGGGATGATTCTTTTTCCTCAGGAGTAAAAGAGACAGTATCCTTGCAAGGAAATACATATGGTGTACCATTTTCCTATTACCAATGGGGATTTTATTATAAGGAATCACTTTTTGCTAAACTGAAGATCCAACCTCCTAAGACTTGGGAAGAATTTTTAATTGTTTGCCAAATATTAAAATCTAAAGGAGTTTACCCAATAGCTATTGGTACTAAAGAGTTTTGGCCGGCAGCAGCATGGTTTGATTATTTTAACCTTCGATTAAATGGCTTAGCTTTTCATCAAAAGTTGATGACAGGAAAAGCTTCATATACAGACGCTAGGGTGAGAAAAGTTTTTGAAATATGGAAAACACTTATTGATAAAGAGTATTTTCTAAAATCACACGAAAAGTTAAGTTGGAGGAATTCTCTTTCTTACTTGTATAATGACCGAGCAGGAATGGTATTATCCGGTAACTTTGTTAGTAACATTTTACCTCAGCTATTAATTCAAGATATTAAATTCTTTAGATTCCCTAAAATCAAATCAAATATCCCCTGGTTTGAAGAGGCACCACTGAATATTTTTATGATCCCTAAAAATAGCAAATTTAAAAGGGGAGCGTTGAAGTTTTTGGCATTTATGGGAAGAGCTGATACCCAAACTTTCATTAATGAAAAGTTTGGGTATATTGCGCCTAACCTAAATGTAAAACCCAATAAAAACGATTTTTCCAAAATAGGTCCTGAAATGCTGAACAACGTTGCTGGAATTTCACAATATTACGATCGAGATACCCCAAAAGAAATGTCTGAGGCAGGGGTAATATTATTTGCTGAATTTATAACGAGTGGGGATATAGATACCACTGTTGAAGAACTTGAACGCATTAGAAAAAATACATTTGCTTCTCATTAGGGGCTGTTGATCTTTGTTTAATAATTCAGCTGAGAGATAAAATCACCTTAATTAAGGCGAAAATGGTGTAGTTTAGTCATCTAAATTAACTATTTTCAACGCAAAGTAAGGTGATTTTAATCTCAGCCCTTTGGGCAATGGCTATTTTTAACGTTAGCGGCATTAGAATTTCACTTATTTGGAACAACCAAACCCCGTTCATTCTGCTTTGCTAACATTAAAAACAACCTATTGCTGAAAATATAAACAAAGATCAACAGTCTCTAATCTTTAATAATCTATTATCGAGTATATTTGGATTTTAAAGGGTTAAATATTCTTTTAAAAGCTACCATATAATCGTTTAAATGTTGTTTTCTGGGAGTTTAAAATACTTTAATGAGAAGGAGCGTGATAGAGAAAGAAGATAACATAATCTTTTCTATATCGTAATGAATAAGGTTTGGCACAGTGCCTATTATTAAAGCTGAAGTATCGTTTGATCCAACAGAGCATCCCCACCGTCGATTCAATCCACTGACTAATGAATGGGTATTAGTTTCACCACATCGCGCGAAGCGTCCGTGGCAAGGGCAAGTTGAAGAATTAAATGAAGAGCAAAAATCAGCATATGATGAAACTTGCTTTTTGTGTGCTGGAAACCGCCGGATAAATGGCGAAATTAATGACAATTATCAGTCTACTTTTGTTTTCCCCAATGATTTCGCTGCGCTAAAGCAAGATACGCCATTAATTAAAACAAACGACCCACTTTTTAAAATGGCAACAGAACAAGGAGAAAGCCGTGTTATTTGTTTCTCTCCTGATCACAGTAAAACTTTAGCAGAATTATCCATTGCTGAAATCAGTAAAGTTGTGAATACATGGCAAGAACAATATGCTGAGCTCGGTAAAGATTACAATTGGGTACAGGTATTTGAAAATAAGGGCAGTGCTATGGGGTGTTCTAACCCTCATCCTCATGGGCAGATTTGGGCCCAACAACAATTGCCCAGCTTAGTTGAGAAAAAAAATCATGCTCAGCAAGAATATTTAAAAAACCAGAAAAGCAATTTATTACAAGACTATGTTGATAAAGAGCTGGTAAGTGAAGAGCGTATTGTTGTCGTAAATAAAGATTGGTTGGTTGTTGTTCCATATTGGGCAGCGTGGCCATTTGAAACTTTATTGTTGCCACGATTTCCTGTTCAACGCATGACGGAGCTTAGCCGAATTCAGCAACTATCTTTAGCTGAAACATTACAACAAATCACTATAAAGTATGACAATTTATTTAATTGTTCATTTCCATATTCTATGGGGTGGCATGGAGCACCATTTGACGGTGAGCAGCATGATGCATGGACACTTCACGCAAGTTTTTATCCGCCGTTATTAAGATCAGCAACAGTACGTAAATTTATGGTCGGTTATGAAATGATGGCTGAAGCTCAACGTGACCTGACACCGGAACAAGCGGCTGAGCGATTGAGAGCACTGCCAGATGTGCACTATAAGTCCCAATAAAAAATTTGTGAGTTTAAAGTTAAAAATGATTTGTTTGGAATGTGGAATATTATATGTTGAAGTTAGTTAATAAAGTTAAACACAGTTTTAAAGATATTATTGGTGTCCCTGCGGAGTTTGTTATTCAAGCGCCGGGTCGAGTAAACTTAATTGGTGAACACACCGATTATAATGACGGTTTTGTCTTGCCTTGCGCAATTGATTTTCAAGTTATTGTCTGTGCTAATCGTCGTACCGACAATGTTGTGCGTGTTATTTCACTCGATTATAACAATGAAGTCGATGAGTTTATATTAACGCAGGATATTGTTCCGACAACTAACCTTTGGAGTAACTATATTCGTGGCGTCGTTAAGCAATTAAAAGTTCAGGAGTACCAGTTTTCTGGTGCAGATATAGTTGTCAGCGGTAACGTACCTCAAGGCGCTGGTTTAAGCTCATCAGCCGCACTGGAGGTGGCAATAGGCCAAACATTTAATAGTTTATATTCACTAAATATAAGTCAACAAAATATCGCTTTAATTGGTCAAGCCGCTGAAAATCAATTTGTTGGCTGTAATTGCGGCATTATGGATCAACTTATTTCTGCTCAAGCGGAAAAAGGTTGTGCCTTGCTAATTGATTGTCGTAGTTTAATGTCAACACCGGTACCTTTGCCTAAAGGAATGACTATTGTCATTGTTAACTCCAACAAAAAAAGAGGCTTAGTTGAAAGCGAATATAATACTAGGCGTAAGCAATGTGAAGCGGCGGCTAAACATTTTCAAGTAAAAGCGCTACGTGATGTGGATATGCAAACTTTTCATGAAAAATCCTTTGATCTGGAGCCGATAATAGCGAAACGAGCTAAGCACATTATAACGGAAAACCATCGCACGTTAGCAGCAGCACATGCTATGGCCGATAATGATTTCATTACTTTGCAGCGATTAATGGCTGAATCACATGCTTCTATGCGCGATGATTTTGAAATTACAGTACCTGAAATCGATTTACTTGTGGATATTATTAAGGCCGAAGTGGGGGAGTTAGGAGGTGTTCGGATGACTGGTGGTGGCTTTGGCGGCTGTGTTGTTTCTATTGTATCAAACACTCTCGTTAAGCAAGTTATTTCAGCTGTAAAGTCAAAATATAGTCAGAAAACAGGTTTAACGCCTTCGATATTTATCTGCTCTGCTGAGAAGGGAGCAAGTTCCGTTGATTACGACTAAATATTTTAAAGTAAGCTAACTTAGTAAATTATAAATGTATGAACCGTGACGCAAAATTAATTAAAAATAAAAATAATACATTGAGGAAAAATAATTATGACGCTCCATCAAACTGACATCAACGTATTCATTGCATACGTTGTGGGCTTGCTCGTAATTGCTTTATGGATTTCGCGTGGCGAAAAGTCACATGAAACCAATACTGAAGATTATTTTCTGGCCAGTAAAGCCTTACCTTGGTGGGCAATAGGCGCTTCTTTGATTGCTTCGAATATCTCTGCTGAACAAATTATAGGTATGTCAGGCTCAGGTTATGCAATGGGCTTGGCAATCGCTTCATATGAGTGGATGGCGGCAATTACTTTGATCTTAGTGGGAAAATATTTATTGCCCATCTTTTTGAAAAATGAAATTTACACTATGCCACAATATTTAGAGCAACGGTTTGATAGCCGTGTAAAAACCACGCTAGCGTTATTTTGGTTAGCCGTTTATATTTTTGTAAATTTAACCGCGGTTTTATGGTTAGGCGGTTTAGCTATTGAAGCTGTCGCAGGTGTTGATTCAACTTACGGGATGATTTTCCTTGCGGTTTTCTCGATAGCTTACTCTTTATATGGTGGCTTGAAAGCTGTCGCTTATACAGATATTTTACAAGTTGTATTGTTGGTTTTTGGCGGCTTATTACTCAGTTATTTAGCATTAGATGCCGTCGCTGATGGTGATGGAATCATTGCAGGGTTTGGTATTTTGTCGGCTCAATTACCTGAACATTTTGATATGATTTTATCTCCAGAAAATGTTAATTATATGAGCTTACCAGGTATTTCTGTGTTGGTTGGTGGTTTATGGGTAATGAATATCAGTTATTGGGGCTTTAACCAATACATTATTCAGCGTGCTTTAGCGGCAAAGAATATTGCTGAGGCTCAAAAAGGCATTGCATTTGCTGCCTATTTAAAATTACTTATGCCAGTAATTGTTGTTCTCCCGGGGATTGCTGCTGTTATTTTGTACCCCAAACTGGCATCACCCGATCTTGCTTACCCATCGATGATGAGCCTTATGCCGATTGGTATTAAAGGGCTAGTTTTTGCTGCCTTGGTTGCTGCAATAGTGTCATCTTTAGCGTCAATGACAAATTCAATATCGACTATATTTACCATGGATATATACTCGAAGTTTAAGCAGAAAAAAACACAAACGCATTATGTTATGGTGGGTCGAATAGCAACGCTAGTATCATTAGTTGTTGCTTTGTTGACGGCGAGACCTCTGCTAGGGCAATTTGAACAAGCTTTTCAATACATTCAAGAGTTTACGGGGTTATTCACCCCAGGGATTGTGGTGATTTTCATCACAGGGATGTTTTGGAAACGCGCGACGTCATTAGGGGCGTTAGCTGCTGCAATTGGCTCTGCGGTATTTTCGGTAAGTTTTAAATATTTGTTACCAAATTTACCTTTTATGGATCGCATTGGTGTAGTTTTTTTGCTTTGTTTAGCGGTCACCGTGATTGTCTCTTTCATGGGTAAACCTTCGGATCATGATAATAGCGTGAATGTTAATGAAGTGAGTTTTACGACGGAAACAGGCTTTAATATCGCAGCAATCGGTTGTGTTATTATTTTAACGTTTTTCTATGTAACTTGGTGGTAATATCTATATAAATAACGATAATTTCGTCATGTTTAGGCCATTTTTATGGCCTTTTTAACTTTTAGTGTTTAAAGGAATGCAGTTGATTTTTAACGGCTTAGTCACAGGTTCTCATCAGTTTTATTTTAGGGTAGTGTAAAATGAAATTAATTGTTGTGTTGCTTGGCTTATTTTTAGCTAATGCGTATGGTTATAGCGATATTCATAGCGAGTTTGCTAGCGAAGATAATAGTGCATGTGTTAGGTGCCATCAAACAGAGCATTCATTGTGGCAGCAATCTGATCATGCTAAAGCAATGGCTCACGCTGATGCAACTTCCGTTAAAGGTAATTTTAATAGCCAAACGGTTAATCACTTTGGACAAAAAGCACATTTTTATCGCGATGAAAAACATTATAAAGTCGATATTTCTTATGGCGAAAACAGTAATACTTATACGATTAAATATACTTTTGGTCATTATCCTCTCCAGCAATATCTAGTAGAAACAAAACCAGGACGTTTGCAGGTATTACCGTTTGCCTGGGATGCTCGTACAGCCGCAGTAGGTGGACAACGGTGGTACCATAATTATAGTAACGAAGAGATCAAGCCCAATGACCGACTTCATTGGCGTCAGCCATTACAAAATTGGAATGGCATGTGCGCCGATTGTCATTCCGATGGCTTAGAGCGGAACTATAATGCTAAAGATGATACTTTTAGCAGTCAATGGCAAGGCATTAGCGTTGGCTGCTTATCTTGTCATGGTAAAATGGAACAACACGTTGAAATAAAGCAAAAATCAGCCAATAGAGACTTAGCAAATATCTCCACTCAAGCCCATAAAAATCAGGGAGGTTGGCTACGAAATGTAGAACAAAAAACTGCTAGCTGGCAAGGTGTTTCGCGTGATAATACCTTTATGGATAAGTGCTTTGCTTGTCATGCACTTCGTACACCATTAACGGATGGTATCGATAGCTCAAAAGCTTTTTTAGATCAATTTACGCCGACCTTGTTAACGGCTCCTATGTATTACTCTGACGGCCAAATAAAAGAAGAAGTGTATGTATATGGATCTTTCCTACAGAGTAAGATGTATGAGGCAGGTGTTAACTGCATTGATTGTCATAACAAGCACACAATGAAGCTTAAAATTGAAGGTAACGGTTTGTGCCTACAATGTCATAGTAACGAGACATACAATGTGCAAACGCACCATCAACATCCACAGGCGTCATCTGGGGCTCAATGTGTAAATTGCCATATGCCAAGCAATCGTTATATGGGAGTTGACGACAGGAGAGATCATAGTTTTAAAATTCCGCGGCCTGATATTTCAAGTAAATATGGTACACCAAATGCGTGCATAAAGTGTCACGATAACAAATCTGATCAGTGGGCAAGCCGAAATTTAGAGAAGTGGTATGGCAAACCAGAGCCTTTAAATGTAAATAAAAAGTATTTGATGAATTTAAATTCAGGAAAAAAAATCACATTAAAGCAGCATTTTTCAATTATTGCGGATGATAAACTTGACATTATTAGCAGAGCTACAGCGATTCAGTTATTAAGTTATACGATACAATCTGCAAGTTTAAATGTGTTACCGATTGAAGCACTTGCGCCGTATTTAACAAGTGAAGAGCCATTATTTAGATTAAGCTCTGTGGCAGCTGCAACGTTGCTGCTACCAGCAGATAAGATAAAATATGTAAGCCCTTTATTAAACGATCAATATAAATCTATAAGAGTGGCTGCAGCACGTATGTTGGCAACCAGCAATATAGCCATTGTAAATCAATCACTGTTCAATAAAGCATTTGAAGCATTGCTACACGCTAATGATATAAACAATTGGCGTGGTGAAGGGGCTGTTAATCAAGGTGAGTTGGCGATTGAGATGAACAATTTAATAGAAGCAGAAAAATTCTTTAAAAATGCAATTACCATAGAGCCTTATTTTGAAGTGGGCTATATCAATCTAGCAGATGTTTATCGCGCACAACAGGAAACACGTATGGTCGCAACTACTCTATTAGAAGGTATTGAAAAAAATCCAAAATCGGCCGCTTTACATTATTCATACGGATTACATTTAGTTCGCATGAAAAAAATTCAAAAAGCGTTGCCTATGTTTAAAGAGTCGATGAAATTAATGCCCCAGAACTCACAATATGCATATACCTATATTTTAGGTTTAGATGGCGTGGGACAAAGTGGAGAAGCAATCATAAAATTAAAAGCACTAATTACGAACTATCAAGATAAAACTCAATTAAAGGCCTTAGGTTTATATTTATCACAAAAACTGAACCTAAAAGCAGATTATAATTGGTTTATGAGGCAATAAAGGTCATAAAATGACATGCCTATGCAGATAACTCAGGACTGAACTATACTGTACATATAAACACACTGTATAGGTAGACATAATCATAAACATGCCAGAAGCAAGCTTTTTAGCTTGGCAAAAACAGTTTAGTATCGAAGATGATTGCTTAAAATATTTACAAGAAATGAAATGGCCAAATGGCTTTATTTGCCCGAATTGCGGAAATGATCATAACTATAAAATTGCCAGTCGCCACTTATACGAATGCACGCAATGTAAAAAACAAACATCAGTCACAGCAGGAACACTTTTTCATGGGAGCAAAATTAGCTTAATCCAGTGGTTTTGGGCTATCTATTTTCTTGGCTCTGATAAGGGAAGCATATCAGCACTGAGACTAAGTAAATTAATCGAAGTTAATTGGCGAACAGCGAGACTTATTTTAAATAAACTGAGAAGGGCTATGGGCCACAGAGATAGTTTTTATCAATTAAGTGGCACAATAGAGTTAGATGATGCACTTGTTGGCGGTAGACAAAAGGGTAAACGTGGTCGTGGTGCAGCAGGAAAAAAGAATGTGCTGATAGCCTGTGAAAGCAAAGAGAAAAAGGCAGGATTTATTGCCATGGAAGTGGTCGATAGCATTTGCCATTTTAGCGTTGAGAAGTTTGTTAAAAAGCACTTAAAATCAGGTCAAAAAGTTCGGTCTGATGCATTACCTGCTCTGAATATAATTGACCAAACACAACACTATGAAGCAAGGGTAATACCAGGCCATTTGGTTGATGAATGGCTACCGTGGGTACATATCGCTATCGGCAATTTAAAAACATTTTTGTTGGGTACATTTCATGGAGTATCGGGGAAATACCTACAAGAATACCTAGATGAGTTCTGTTATCGATTCAACCGTCGATTTATTGAAAAACAGATCCCTAACTGATTGTTAAACTTGGCTATAGTTCATGCGCCTGTAAAATCGTCCTGAGTCAAGTGCATAGGCATGTAAAATGATGTGGCGAGATAGGTATTGAAAGGTCTGCTTAACTGCTATACATGCCCATGACACTTCAATATGCAGAATTTAGCACCTAAAAATTGTCATTGATCCTACGTGAGCGCCCGGCCAACAACACAATTTTAATGATTAACTTTTAACATTACAGTTGCTCTACTTTAACGCTAGAAGGAGCAACTAATGACTCGCAGAACACTTGATGATTGGAAGGTTATCGATAAACAGATAGCCAGCGGCATGTTCCAAAATTTTGTTAACAACATCGATTCAACGAAAAATATTTCTATGGAGAAAGTCCATCTTCAAAAATGTTCAACCGCAAACGGGCTTTATTTAGGCGCAGGTTATTCAGCAGCAATCCACGCTCTTGAGTGAGTGTAGTGGTCAACTAATTTTGGCCACGGATTTGTATTCTAGCCAGTACCTTTTCTCTGACTCATTTGGTGTTAGTCCACCGTTATAGCTGCGAGGCCTAACCTGGTTGTAATATCCAATAATATATTTAACGACTGCATTTTCAGCTTCAATAAATGAGCGGTAACCCGTTGTTGGTACCCATTCTGTTTTTAAACTTCTAAAGAATCGCTCCATCGGGCTATTGTTCCAACAATTACCACGACGACTCATGCTTTGTTCAATCTGATAACGCCACAGCAATTGACGGTAATTTCTACTCGTATAAGTGCTACCTTGATCTGAATGAAACATGACACCTTTTGGTCTGCCCCTTGATTCAAATGCCATCGTTAATGCTTTCGCAGCTAACTTTGTATCAGGGGACTTAGACATTGCCACCCAATGACTTTACGAGAAAATAAGCTCATTACAACGGCTAAATAACACCAAACTTTATTAGGGGCTACCTCAGCAAACTGGCTATCTAAATGATTAGGAATATCTAAGCGTTCATTTCCGCCACATTTATAAGCGTGCTTTGGCTGCTGACAACTTTTTAAATCAAGCTTTTGCATGCTTTTACCGTCATCTTTATTGATCACGGGTATACATTTCAATGAAAGATGAAAACTCTGGTTTGAGACACTACAATTTAAATACATTTTCACTTGGTATTAATTTTTATAAAATTAAATGCTTAATCTGCGTACTTATGCTGGCTAAGGGTAGTTTTTTTATCGAAAGATGGTTAAAGCTAAGCGCTACGTGTCGATATTTTTATTCTAGGGGGCTGTTGAACTTTGTTTATATTTTCAGCAATAGGTTGTTTTTAATGTTAGCAAAGCAGAATGAACGGGTTTTGGTTGTTCCAAATAAGTGAAATTATAATGTCGCTAGCGTTAAAAATAGCCATTGCCCAAAGGGCTCAGCTGAATTATTAAACAAAGATCAACAGCCGCTAGTGATGTTAAAAATAAACGTTGAGATAAAAGTAAATAAAAAGTTTAAATTTATGAACTTATTTGTAATTATAGAATAACTAAATTCGTCAATAGCGCTGAAAAAACAATCTCTGTGATTATAAAGTAACGGGGGGGATATTGATGTGTTTTGGTTTTTATTTTAACAAGGATTTTTAAGTGATTGATAATCAAGATTTAAAAGATGTTAGGTCGATTCTATTTATCTGCATGGGCAATATTTGTCGCTCACCGAGTGCCGAAGCGGTTTTCCGTCAGAAAGCACATGCACTTGCTTTGACGATAGACTCTGCAGGAATAGTGGGCTCACATGCACGTGAAAAGCCTGATCATCGAGCACTCAAGGCAGGTATTGCCCGTGGTTACTCGTTTGATAATATTAAAGCACGTAAAGTTACCGTCCAGGATTTCGACAATTTTGATTTGATATTAGCAATGGATAATCAAAATGTGAAAGATCTAATGAAAATAGCGCCACAAAATCTTCAATATAAAATAGCGCTATTTTTGGATTATGCTGAAAACGTTGAAGATCAAGAAGTACCAGATCCTTATTACGGCGGCGCTAAAGGTTTTCAGTTTGTTTTAGATTTAGTTGAAGATGCCAGTGATGGCTTAATTAAACGCTTAACAAATCAGTAACACCAGCACTGTTCAATTATTTGCCACCATATATTTGAACGCACTTTTAGTCTAATATTGATAAACGGTTGCTCAAATTTACTTTGATATTTTTGTATGTAAGAGTTTTGTAAAGTTTAATCGGCAGTCTAGCCTCATTACTATTGGCATTGGTCTAACTAAGAATACTAAAGTATGACTTGGCTCTTGAAAAAATTCAGTTTCCAACAATTTCGCCCGCACTTTTGAAGAGATAAAGCTATTCTCTTGTAAATCAATTAAAAAGTGCAAGAGAAAATATTGTTGTAACTTGGCATACGTTGAGGTGTCAATATTGATAATAGCCTTTACATTGTTGACGCGCCCATGTCCGAATACTGCAGAGTGTCACTAATCACATAACCTCATTGGTTCATCAAAATTCAAGCATTACTCAGCCATGCTGAGGGCTAAGTCATTGAACGATACGACTAGTATCACCTTAATGATGACTCAAATAAAGCAGACACACTAGTGAATTTAAGTAATAGCAACGGCTTGAATAATAAACTATTTCATTTGAATATAATGCTATTCATCTACGCTGATAGGTTGTTGGTAGGTAACCAAGCTAATTTGTGTTAGTTGCTAGCGTTAGCTGATATGTATTTGTATAAAGTTGCCTAGAATAACAACCAAAACTCAACAATTATTATTTATATTAGAGGAACAAAAAGCATAAATAATATTTTACAGGGTCTTTAGTCTCAGCTGTTGAATTTACCTTTATTACATAGTAAAGCGTGGCAATAAACTTGTAGTTTTGAACTTTTTACATGCGGTAAATGATATAAAGTGTCAATTGTATGAATGTTAAGAAAATTTATTCGGCATTATTATGATCGCAAAGTTAGGGAACGCCGTATAAATGATAATAACTACGGGAACTTTGTCATCTAATTCAATCTATAAAGACGATATCCTAAAGAACGTTAATACATTTTAGAGGAAAGTATGAAAGCTATTTTATTTGGTTTTATTTGTACGTTGTTGGTTACTACTTCCTCAATTGCCATTGAACGAAAGCCACCGCCGACTAATGTACTCTCTAAACCTATTACATTCGCACCGATAACGGTAGCCATTGAAACGGTTGGCACAGCAGAGGCGCAGAAATCGGTAAGCTTGTTTCCCGCAACCTCTGATAAGGTTACCCATGTTTACTTCCTCCCTGGTGATTTTGTTAACAAAGGTAAAGTCTTAATTGAATTAGACGCTCGTCGGCAAATATCCGCTTTGCAACGGGTAAAAATTGAATTAGCAGATAGAGAGCGCAATTTAGCTCGTTTGGTCAAAAGTGAGGCAAATGGCGCCGTCACCCAGTCAGCAATTGATGATGCACGTTCATTACTCGATCTGGCAAAGGTTGCTGTAGCTGAAGCTCAAGCAGATTTAGATGATAGAAAAGTGATAGCCCCCTATAGTGGTTATGTTGGTTTAACTGACATTGAACCTGGCGATAGAGTCAGCCAGTCAACCTTAATTACTACCATCGATGATAGAGCCAAGCTTTTTATTAATTTTTCTGCCCCTGAATCAGCGCTAGGGTTGATTGATGAAAAAACCAAAGTGACCGTTCAACCTTGGAATAACCGAAGTGACTTGCTTATGGCTAAGTTGTCACAGTTAGACAGTCGCATCGATGTTGCAAATCGCACTTTGAAGGTAAGGGCAGTGTTAGACAATAAAGCAGATGTATTTCGTCCCGGACTCAGCTTTAAAGTTACGATGAGTGCGGAGGGCGTTCAATACCCTAAAGTGCCTGAGGCATCTTTAGCGTGGGGCGCAACCAACTCTCATGTTTGGCTTGCTGTAAATGGCAAAGCGGTTAAAAAACCAGTGCAGATAAAGCAAAGGTTACGTGGTTTTATTCTTGTTGAAGGAGACCTTAATGAAGGTGATATGCTCATTGTTGAGGGCATCCAAAGACTAAGAGAAGGTTCACCTGTAGCTGACGCTGCGCTGTTAACCCTGAAGGATTAATATGTTAAATCTATTTCAAAACAGAGATGATTTACCTTCACTTTCTGTTCGTCGTCCAATAACCATTATTGTTTTGAACCTATTGATCATTATTGCTGGTGCCTCAGCAATATTTGGTCTTGAGGTTAGAGAACTCCCCGATGTTGATAGACCTATTGTGACTGTGCGCGCTAATTTCCCCGGTGGTGCGCCTGAAACTGTCGACAATGAAGTTACCCGACGTATCGAAGCTGCTGCCGCTAGAGTAAGCGGAGTTAAGTCTATACGTGCTCAAAGTGAAGAAGGCTTTTCGAGAATCGTGGTTGAGTTTAGCCCTGGTGTTGATATTGAAGACGCAGCCAATGAAATGCGTGAGTCGGTCAGTCGAATTCAGCGTGAACTACCGGAGGAAGTCGAGCAACTTTCTATCGTAAAAGCCGATAATGACGCGCAATCGGTTATTAGTTTGGCTGTAGCGAGCGAACAATTCGATATGGAAACGGTTGCAGAAATGGTGGAACGCGATATCGCACCGATGTTGCTATCGATATTGGGCGTAGCAGATGTTCGACTCAATGGCGAACGTCAACGAGTACTGAGGGTAACCGTTGACCCCACAAGGCTTGCCAGTTATGGTTTATCTTTTACCAGTGTATCAACAGCACTAAAATCTGCTCCATTTGATGTGCCTGCTGGGAGTTTACAATCAACCGACCATCAAATTATCGTTCGGGCAGATGCTACCTCTGTCACTGCGGCAGAAATTGAAAATATTATTATTGATGGCCAAACTCGCATTAGCGATATTGCTACTGTGTTTTTTGGGCCTGCCGATGCCAGTAGCTTTGTGCGTCTAAATGGCAAACCTGTTATTGGCTTAGAGGTCATACGACAAGCCAGTGCAAATACAATAGAAATATCCGATCAAGCCTTGGTCATGGTCAAAGACTTAAGTGATCGTTTTCCAGAACTAGAAATTTTTATTACATCGGATGATGCGCAATTTATTCGAAGCTCTGTTGAGGAGGTGATAAAGTCACTCGGCTACACTATTATTTTAGTGATTGTCACCCTTTGGTTATTTCTGGGCAACTGGAAAGCCACCTTGGTCCCGGCTTTATCAATTCCGGTATCACTTATTGGTACACTTGCATTGATGTGGGTGATGGGATTCTCAATCAATATTCTTACTTTGTTAGCATTAGTGCTGGCGACAGGGCTTATTGTCGATGATGCCATTGTGGTTTCAGAAAATATCCAACGCCGAAAAGCTCAAGGATTAAAGGCAAGAGCGGCTGCGGTGGTTGGCTCAAGAGAAGTCTTTTTTGCCGTTATTGCAACCACGGCTGTATTGGTTGCGGTTTTTGTGCCAATCGCATTCTTACCATCAACAGCAGGGAAATTATTTAAAGAATTTGGTGGTGTACTGGCAGGCTCTGTCATTATATCTTCATTCGTGGCATTAACACTGGTACCAGCACTAAAAGCTCGAATCGTTGATAACAGCTCACACAGTCCTAATTCACTGACTAAAAAAATCGGCACTCGCATTACCAACAGTTACGGTAAGGCCCTCTATTTTTGTCTAAGTAAAGGCTGGCTCATTCTATTATTGAGTATGTTTGCCGCCGGTTATTCCATTATGCTTTATAACGAGATTGATAAAGAGTTATTACCTACGGAAGATCGAGGCTCCATAAGCATTTTCGCTAGGGGGCCTGATGGTGTTGGCATTTCGTTTATGGATCGACAAGCGCTAGCGATGGAAGATACTTTATTACCTTACTCTGAACAGGGAGATATTGAAACCATTAGAACTGTGGTCGGCCAATGGGACCCCAACATTGTTTTTATGACGGTTAATTTAAAAGATTGGGGGCTTAGAGAAAATAGTCAGCAAGCGATAATCAATGATATTAGACCTCAGCTCGCCAGTATCCCTGGTGCACCAGGGCGAGCTTTTGGGGCAAATAGTTTGAATCTTAGAGGGCAAAGTGGTGGCCTTGAGTTTGCAATAACCGGTGAAGATTACGAAGAGATTTTTGCTGTGACCAAAGCTTTTACCGCTGAACTTGAAAGGAGTTCACCAGAATTTGCTACCCCAAGGATTTCCTATCAGCCCACTCAACCACAAATGCGAGTTCATATTGACAGAAATAGAGCTGAAGAATTAGGGGTGCCATTTAGTGATATTAATCAAACCTTGCGAGCGGCGATTGGCGGTGACGACATTACGGACCTGAATATTGGAGATCAAGCGATCCCTATTATTCTACAATCATCCTATAAAAACACCGCGAATCCTTCGGATTTAACTAATTTATATGTGGCAGCAAGAGATGGGCAATTGGTTCCGTTATCCGCCATTGCTTATATTACTGAGGAAGGAGTAGCGGCTGAGCTTGAGCGCCATGCCCAACGTCGTGCCATAGAAGTTGATTTGGAAATGCCAGAAAACATGTCGATAGCTGACGCCGTTGGTAAGCTAAAGGCACTCGCACAAAAAAAACTCCCTCATGGCTATGGTTTAGTTTTGTTAGGTGAAGCCAAAACTTACCAAGAAACTGATAGCGAAGTTACTATGACTTACTTAATCGCATTTTTGATTGTTTTGCTGGTACTTGCTGCCCAGTTTGAAAGCGCAACCAGTGCAGTTGTTGTTATGTTAACAGTACCTTTTGGTATTGCTGCGGCTATATTTGCGGTTTATATCACGGGCACGACGATAAATATTTACTCACAAATTGGCCTGGTGATGTTAATAGGTTTATTAGCGAAAAACTCCATTTTATTGGTTGAATTCGCTGACCAACTTCGCGACCGTGGCGCATCAATTAAAGACGCTATCATTCAAGCAGGTCAAGTTCGACTAAGGCCTATCATGATGACTTTACTGTCCACTATTTTCGGTGGGCTACCGTTGATATTGTCGACTGGAGCAGGTGCAGAAGCGCGCAATGCCATAGGTTGGGTGGTATTTGGTGGACTTGGCATCGCGGTAATTTTTACCTTGTTTTTAACCCCAGTGTTATATTTTTGGTTAGCACGTTTTGCAAAACCAAGAGCCGATCAAGAAAAGCAACTCGTTGGTGAACTACTAGCAGGTGAAAAGTCATCGGCGAAGTGAGATGGCTGTGTTTGCTTATAATAAACGTTTCTCGAGTGGTTGATTAATCATGTGATACTAAATTGCAAATCACCAAAAACGATAATAAGTGTGCGGATAAACGTAATGGTAGTGGCTAAGTGAAATCAGTGTCTCGTTTTATTCTCGTAGACTTAATGTTCTCAATACCTAGTGTGTTTTGATTTTTGCTTTGAGATTAAATTTATTAATCTACATTTAAAATAAAATTGCACCGCTAAGCCAGGAGTTCTTCTTTTTACTTCAATTTCTCTTTGTTGTGCTCAGACCAGTTAATTAAATAGGGCTAGCCCAATCCCTGTGCCTTGAGTACTTCGATTTAATTCATTGCCGCCACGATAGAACAGTTTAAAAACCTTACCTTTTTGTACTAGCGTTATGCTTTTCAAAAGTCTCGTTCAAGAGGGGAGTTAAAGGAGCCATGAGGTACCACCGGTACTACCACCGGTACTATCGGAGACTAAATATCGTGTGTTCATTGGCTTTAAAACTCTTATCAGCCATTAGCCTTACACCTTAAAATGTTAACATTCGGGCAATAGTGACTTACTTACCAGGATTTTTAACTTAACTTTTTAAGTTTAACATTATGGTTCAAACTTGAAAATATGTTGTCGAAATTTCTATTTAATAATAAAAAAGCCAATTACATTATGTAATTGGCTTTTCTGTTTAGTTCTTCATAAGTTTACCATGAAGACTAGCGACGTAAACTAATCAAGTGTTGGCTTAGTTGGACCCGCTGAGTGTCGACTCGTAACGTCGCTCATTAAGGCCGTTCTACCAGATTTAGCATGTGAGGTTCTCTGCTCACTGCTAACAAAATCACGAGGAATAGCGCTATTGTTGACAATGGTTTCTGGCTTAGTCATTGGCGACGATGCTTTACCTGGTGTTTTACTTGCTGCAGCTTTTACTTTACGTTTAATATTTTTTGCTTTAGCACGTACTTTTTTCGGTTTTTCATCTTCTGTTTCAGGCTTAGTTTCAACGGCAATTTCAGCAACATTATCATCCGTTGATGCGACGATTTCAGTTTGCTCGATAACCGCAGGTTCTTCTGCTTTAGCTACTGCGGCAACAGGCGCCTCTACTGCTGTTTCAGCGTTATCTGCTTGAACAACAACTGCAGGTTTAACTTCATCAACCGCTGGTTCATCCTTGGTCGTTTCAGTCACTTGAGTTTCAGCTTCAGTCACTTGAGTTTCAGTTTTAGCACTTGCAGTTTCAGGTTCATCAAAAGGTAAGTTTTGTTGAATTTCATTTTCTGTACTGTTAATCACTTCAGTTAAGGCATCTGCTTGCACTTTTTGAACTTGTTCAACAGTAGGTACAGGTTCTGTGACTTCAGTTGTTGTTACAGCTTGAGTCGAAGTGTCAGTAGCTGATTCAAGACTCTGTTCAGGATAACGAGCAGTAACTGGATCTTCAGTAATCTCACTACTTGTTTCATTTGCATCGGCATTTTGTCTACGACGTTGACCGTGTGCACGCATATGTCGAGGAGAGCGACGACTTCTTGGACGTTGTTCGTCTTTTGTTGCGTTAGTCGCTTGTTCAACGGCAGTATTCTCAACATTATTCGTTGTTGCTACTGCCTCAACTACTGGTAAAGTTTCAACTTTACTTGCGTCAACAGCATTGTTTTCAGTTGCTGGTGCTTTAACTGGATTACTTGCCGTTTTTTTAATTTCAACATTATCGTTAGTGTTGTTTGTATCGCCAGTATTAACACGT
>Ga0208643_1000504_pt1 | contig 25900 bp, 35 predicted proteins | sample VirMetDEL_Nov_12_FD_184516 | JGI IMG/M metagenome (GOLD analysis project Ga0208643, IMG submission 184516) | Aqueous microbial communities from the Delaware River and Bay under freshwater to marine salinity gradient to study organic matter... | ecosystem: Environmental > Aquatic > Marine >... | reverse complement strand
ATTAGCTAAGTCGATGTATGATTCACTGTGGTGCTTACTAATTAATTCAATCAAAATACCTTTTTCATCATATTTTAATGAAAAATTCCTAATTGTTCTAGGTGTAAGTATTGGGTGTAATGTTTCACCATCATTCTCTATTTCACTATATGTATATGATTCTACATATCCAATGGTAAAAGCATTGGTAATCCTATATGATAAATCGATTTCAAGACCCGTTCTGAAGCTTTTATCTACTGATTTAGTAATTGCACCCCCATTAGGAAAAACGACACCAGAGAGTGTTAATTCGTCTTTAAAATCCATATAGAATAGGTTTACATTAACACCATACTTATCTGCTCGTCTATTATACCCTAATTCGTAATCAATGACTTGTTCTGGGGTAGTATTTAACACAGAGTTAGTTAATAGATTATCTCTTGGTATACCATCGGTATCAGTAAATAAATTTGTACGAGTTGGTTCACGTTGTGATTTACCTACAGATGCAAATAACTCACTATTTTTATTAAAACTATATGTAACACCTACTTTTGGGTTTAAGAAACCCCAATTAATATCTTTGGGTAATTCAACATCACCTTTATATGTAAAACTAACATATCTATATTGAACATCACCATAAAGTGAAAACTCACCTAATTTTCTCATATACTTAACAAAGGTACTAAACTCGTTCTTATAACCAGTATTAGTAGGTGTAACCACATCAGTAGGTGGGTAATTTACAATATCAACAGTATAACTATGTTCTCTTTGATAAAAGTTACCACTCACACCTACATTTACATTATCATTATCTTTGGTATAATTTAAATTTGAAATTACACCGAAGAAGTGAGACCTTAATAATAGATTTTTTTCACCATTCTCAACAAAATCAAATCCACCATCTAAATGATTATAGAATATTGAACTGTTTAATTTGAAGTAGTTATTGAATTTTTCTAAATGTTCTACTTGAAGAAATGATTGTTCAAATAAATCATCAGCACTCGTAGCCGTAGGATTAGTCTTAGGGTCGTTATTAATATCTGACAAAGCAACTGGTTTCCATGCCATTTCATTTATTGACCTACCACTAAAACCAGTAAATTTGATATCTCGTTCAGATGTTAAGTAATTAACACCAACGAATACAGATTGACCACTACCACCAGAGTTATATTTATAACCATCAGTAGCATATGTGGACATATTAAAGTATACACCTATATTTTTCTTTATACCACTTTCATAAGTAATACCCACTCGATGAGTTCCAAAAGAACCACCAGTACCTTTAATAACTAGACTTTCATTCTTTCCAGTTGGACTTAAGAAGTTAATTGAACCAGCAAATGATGAAACACCATTAGTTGATGTACCTACACCACGTTGGATTTCAAGCGATTTAATATTATCTAAAAAGTTTGGGTAATTTGAAAAATAGACTCCTTGGTCTTCGGGTTCATTTAAAGGAACACCGTTAAGGGTCATATTAATTCTTGTTTGGTCAATACCACGGATTCTAAAGTATGTATATCCAAATGGTGTACCATTATCACTATGTGCAGTGATATTAGGTGTTTTATTGATTATATTAGAGACTTCAAAGCCTTGATAGGTTTTTTGAATTGCATCTCTTGTAATAAGTGTTTTACTAATAGGTGTTAAGTCATTACTTCTAACCCCATTTAATACCACTTCATCTAATGTTGTAATTGAATCCGTTGGTGTTGTATTCTGTGCAACTAAGAGGTTGCTAAATACTAAAATTAATACTAATAATAAATTTTTCATTGTTATATAATTTAAAGTTGAATACAAAGATACTACTTTTTTAATCAATAACAAAACAATTTCAATAAATAATAAACATTTTTGTTTCAACAACCTCTCTATCGAGACCATCATGTTTCTGAACAATCATTAAATACTCACCTGGGTTTGCCACCCACCAAGTATTAAATGCTTTACTTCGAATAACCATTGTAGTTTTAGAATCACTTAGAATGGCTTCATTGTTACCAGTTCTAATTATCTTAACCACTTCTATTGTTCTAACGGAATCAAATGATGAAACAGTTAGTGCAACAACATTATGTTCACGTAATTCTAATTCAACACCACTTGTTTGAGCAAATGATGAAACACCAAATAAGAATAGAAATATAAATATTAAATTTCTCATATAATTAATTTAATGTCGGCAAGATAGAATAAATTTTTAAAACACACAACTAATAACTAAAAAACTTTTTTTAATTACATTCACCTTTAACCTTAAATCCAGTTTTACCAATTGGTGAGAACACTATTAGTTTACCGTCTTCACCACCATACTTGAAATCAACAACACCATTTTTTGTTTGATAGAAGATAAATTCTCTTTGACCATCATCCCAAAGTATTTTCAATTTAATTAACCCACCCTTAATCTCTTCTTGTCTATCCTTCTTATAGTCATGGTTTTTATTTTTAAGTAGTGCAGCAATTAACTCACCAAACTCACTAAATGATTGTGTGTATTCCTCTAAACCCGATACCGCATCGGCATTTGGGTTCGCATGGAGTATCTTGGTTAACGATGCAACATATTCTGGTACAAATTCCCAATCAACATATTTGTGTGGTTCACTTGCGAAATAACCAGTATCACCAACAACTTTATCACCAACACGCACTTGCATTCTATCTGGAATAGAACCAGGTGTTATAAATATCTTACCATCATCGATGATATCTTCTGTATAACTAATATAGTTAGTTTCGGATGTTGCAACCGAACCATCATTCTTAGAAAACGAAAGTTCACATGGTGATGTACCACTCGCATATACATCTAATCTAACATATTGGTCTTTTCTATATTTTTGAGCATGTGGACTACTACCGTCCCATTTAACATCACCAACGGATGTTTGAACATCGATTTGAAGATTACCCAGGTTATGTTTCTCTATATAATCACCAACAATACCTTTTAGTACTATTGCCCTTTTCTTAGCTAACTCACCAACACCAAAACCGCTTTGATTTGGTACTTGTGATTCTGAAGCTGTTATATTTATCTTATATGTCTTATCGGTCTTACCTTGTAGAAATGCTTTTAATTCATTTAACTTGGCATGTACCACCTTATTATCAATCTCATATTTACCACTTTCAAATACATCACTAAAATTTATGGCCAATTCACTATCCTTATCAGATAATTCTTCTGGTTCAACATCTGAGGTGATTTGTTCTACTTGTGCTTTAATATCATCTGGTGCACTTTCCAATGCAGCACTAAAAGATGGGTTAGCCATTAAAAATGTAAGAGCTGCAGCCGTTATAAATTTACGTTTACTAGAACCCATAAGTTTTATGAACCTATCAAGTATACCACCAGTATCTGCCTCATTAAGATTATCACCAAGTACAAACTTTATTATTGCTTTATCATTATTCGATAAGTTACCCTCAACCAATAGTTGTTCTCTAAGTAATTTTTTTATCTGTGTTTTCATATTTTTATTATCTAACTTCACCTATTTTAATTAATTGTTGTACCTCACCTATATTGTGAACCACTGTGTCAACCCTAAGTTTACTTTCTGGTTGAATACTCTTTCTAAGCATTATTGTAACGGCAAGATTATTTCTAGCTATTACCCATATTTCATCACCAGTTGAATCTCTACCCATGAAATCATTTAATCTATAATATTCTCTATTACCAACATTTAAATATAATTTAGAATTTGGGTTAATATCTAAATCCATTAATTTAATAGCATATGATTTTCTTGGGTTAAAATCTAATTTCATTAGAATATCCATATACCTAAATAGATGGGTTTTATCCATATCTGATATTTCATCACTAGATAACATATTGATACGACCCTTAAGTCTATCAAATAAATGATTACCTATTGCCATTTCGTTTAATAAGCTTTCTCTAACCAAATTTTTAATTATAGTTTTCATATAGTAATAAATATCCCTTTTATAACAAAAAAGACCCAATATTACTATTGAGTCTCTTTTTTGGTTAGTTAGGTTGGTTTACGCTTCTACTTCTACCCCATATAATATTTTTTTCATATATAATACTAAGTCTAATATACTACCATCATTAGTAATTACATAATCAAAATCTTCATAACCATTTAAGGATATTTCTGAAGCATGTGTTAACTTTTTATACATATCTTCATCTTCATCTTTAAGCCAATCTATAAAGATTTCTTCTAAGATTAATGGGTTTCTTCCCCCATCTACAAATTTATCCCATAATTCTGGAAACCTTTCAGACATTGGTCTATCAATTTTAATAACAATACCACCTCTATCTTTAATAGCTTGAACTTCGTTAGGAAATCTAACATCGGTGATAACCCAATTTGGGTATTCAAGGGTGTTTTCATATGTGATATTATCATTTATGTAACTACCATCTTGGTCATCATAACATGCTTCCCTACTTACTTCCCGTTTACCATGAACCTTTTTATAATCTGCGAATGTTGCATTAATCCATACATTTGGATGGATGATTTTTCTACCAGCTTCAGTACCGATTAATTGAAGGAAGAGTCTAGGTGTTGGTTTCACAAGATATCGCTCTTCACACATATCATTATCTGATTGGTTTGGGTAATACCCTCTTGGTAAGATAATATTGTCGGCTATTTGGTAGTACCACCATTCTTCACCAAGTGGTGTTTCTTTAAAGTCTCTATCTTCTAGTTCTTCTCTAGTACAACCAATAAGTAAGCATACAGTATCTTTTAATTTATCTGCAAACTTCTTAATCTCAAAAATATTAGATTTATTAGTTCTACCCTCTGTTATTGCCTTGGCTATTCTTTGGTCTAAATCTTCTAATTCTAAATTGTGATTATGTTTAGCACCAGCCAAATATTGTATAATACTACCTATTATGTCTTTACCACATCCAATCTTTCCAGATACACCTATTAAATTATTTTCCATTGTTAGTTTGTTTTAACAAATATAGTTCAAATAATCTATAGTTACAACTTAAACATAAAAAAACCCCTATACGTTAGTATAAGGGTTTTAGACTGTTCAGATTAGTTACCCAATCTGGTCTGTAGCGGGAGCCAGAATCGAACTGACGACCTCAAGGTTATGAGCCTTGCGAGCTACCTCTGCTCTATCCCGCAATTTGTGCTCCAAAAAGGACTTGAACCTTTGGTTATACCTTCGTATAATTGGAGCGTGTTTAATAACTATGTACAAATATAGTTAAAGTATTATAATAAAGCAAGTATTTTACGATTTATTTTCAAATAATGCATCATCATCTGTATATTCTTCTATAATAACGATACTATTTTGGGTTTTACCGATGATATTATGTATCACATTAACAACCCTAAAATACTTTGTTAGCTCAAGTATATATACAATCTCATGTGTTCTGGGTATTGCTTTAACCTTAACATCTTTAAGTATTAATTCCCATTTTTCATTTAAATAAGAAATTTTATGTTTTCCGAATAAATTCATAGTATTAATTAAAACTTTTTTTATAAAAAATCAAGATATAGTGTTTATTTTTACTTATTATTATATTTATTAGTATATAACAACTAATTAAAATCGAATATTATGGGATGTGGATGTAAAAAAAACAAAGTAAAACCAAAAACTACTAGTACTACTACAACAACAACAACAACTGCTAAGGTAACTAAGTAATCTAATTATTTAGTTCCTTCAGTGTTATTGGGGTCCTCTGGGTCGTAATATGCGTCATCATAGTTTGGGTTTGGTGTATCCATATCTGCATTATTAACATTAACGTTTATATTACTACCACCTTGGTTACCATGATTACCGTAACCACCATTACCATAACCACCATGACCACCATGACCACCTCTACCACCACGACCATTTTGTTGAACGTTGGCACTACCGTATGACCCACCTCTACCGAAACTCTTAACCATAGACGCACCAAGCATACTTGCAGCGAATATTAACATTGAATCAAATAATGTTAAGTTAACCTTATACACAGTAAACATATCTAAGACATAACTAGTGGTACATAGTATAAATGCTATACCACCATATACTTTTTTGGATGAAATCTTATTACTGACCTCATCTTCTCTAAATACATCTTTAAAAACTTTCTTCATTATTCTTTATGAATAAATATCTCGTATAATGAAAAAAGCCCCTAAAAAGGGGCTTATAGTTTAATTTAAGTTAGATTACGTAATACTAACGACTTCTAAGTCAAATATTAAGTCTTTACCAGCTAATGGATGGTTTGCATCTACCACAACCACATCTTCTTTAATTTCAGCAATGGTTACCGTAACCGAACTACCATCTGGTTTCTGATTAGTTAAAACGTCACCAATGCTAACATCACTTGGTAGTAATTTTTTCTCTACCTCATGAAAATTCTCTTTTAATGGTGCACCATATGCTTGTAGGTGTGGAATTGTTATTGTCTTTTTTTCATCAAGTGCCATACCAATTAAACCCTTCTCAAATCCAGGTATTAATTGTTTATTACCTAATGTAACCTCTAATGGGTCTCTATCTTCAAATTCTGGTTTACCTTCAACTTCTTTAGATGAATCAAACACTTCTCCATTGGTTAATCTACCAGTGTAGTGAACTTTTACTGTACTATTTTCTGTAATTTTTGTCATAATAAATATATTTATACCAATATAATCATTATAAATAAAAAAGTCAAGTAAAAAGCCCCATACGTTAGTATGAGGCTTCTCGTTTGGAGGTGGGGAGATTCGAACTCCCGTCTTATCTACACTACGAATAATATTCTACATGTTTAGGATAAAGTTTTTATAAACTTTCCAAAAATCCCAATCCATTTTATCACAGTCAAAGATGATTAGTTATAACTGAATCCGTCTTTTTCCTTTTACATCAAGCGAATATTATTTCATGATGGGGTTGCCCCTACATTAATTAGGCTAATGCTACCTCTCCGAAAGTTACTACCTCAGCAGTCTCAAGGAAATTTTTGTCAATTGCAAACGTGTTGTCAATTAAAATTTCAATAGGTTATTTAAGTGTTTCCATTTAACACTACATGCTAACTAGGCTAGTCAGTAAACAATCAAAGCCAGTCACCCCCGTTTTTATAAATATATTAAAATTATTTAAAAAGTTCAATAATCTTATTTACCACATCTTTTGTTAGATATTTCATAGAATTATTTATCTCTGGTGCAATAGTTGTTTCGTGTTTAATCCAACAACGCCCTTCATCATCACGATAAAAGGTTGTTGACATACTTTCACCCAAACCATCATATTTTATCACACCTAACTCATCTAATATTGCATCTCGTAATAAAATTTCTTCTATAGTAATTTTATCTTCCATTACTTCTTAGTAAGTACTTCATCAACAATACCATATTTAAGTGCTTCTTCAGAATTAAGCCAAACATCTCTATTACAATCTAGAATCATTTGTGCTTTATCCTTATCACAATATCCAGCCAATAATCCAAATAGAATTTGGTTGTATTTCTCTGCCTCAGCAACACTAATTTTAATGTCTTCAATATGACCACTAGCACCAGAACTTACTTGGTGAAGCATCACTCTACTGTGTTCAAGTGCAGACCTTTTACCTTTAGTACCATTACCCAATAGTATTGAACCCATTGATGCAGCCATACCAGTGTTAACTGTTGCGACATCTGATGTAATCAGATTCATTGTATCAACAATTGTTAATCCAGATTTAACAGACCCACCAGGTGAATCTACATACATCCTAATATCTTTACCAGCATCTAAATTATTATCTAAAAATAATAGTTGTGCAGATAGTATAGTACTCATGTAATCATTAACAACACCAGTTACCCAAAGTATTCTATCCATCATCATTCTAGAGAAGATATCTAATTGTGTAACTTGCATCTTTCTTTCCTCAATAATGTATGGGGTCATACTTGTTGCTGGTACTTGTACATTTGAATATATTCTTTCTTGAGATTTTTCCCAATAATGGAAGTCCATACCGCTTAACCCCATTTTATCCATTGAGAAGTTCTTAAAATCACCATAAAAATCAATCATATTTGTTTTTTTTGTTTTTGTTTATTTATTTGCTATTGCTACTATAGTAGCAATTAATAGTAGAAATAATATTACTAAAATTGTTATCCCAAGAGGAATCCATAATGGGGCAGTAATCCACCACCAAGACCAATCCACGAATGGTGCTACTTCTGTTACCTTAAGAATTAGGAAAACCAAGAAGATGGTCATACCACTAATCCTAAATACTGTTTTACTTTTTGCCATAGTTAGTTTTATTTAAACAAATATAGTTCAAATAAAATAATAAAGCAACTATGTTTGTGATATTTATTGATTTTATAACATAAATCAACTATATTAGACATATGTATCGAGTAATACTTTTAAGAAATGGTGAATACAAGAAAACACTACACCGTTGTAAAACCAAAGAGATTTCATTCTTCAACTACCGAAAGATAATTGAAGAAAATCAATCTGTCATATTCCCAAAGAAATTTATAAACTATAATGGTATTCGTGAGGTTACCTATCGAATATATGTGATTAAAGATGGTGAGGAAGGTGATAAATTTAGGACCCTTAGAGATAAGATGGGTAAAACCTATACCGAAAAACCAATTGGTGATTGGACACCATTAGCAGATAATGAATATAACCTAGAAGAAACATTCTGGCAATATGGTAAGAACCCAATACATGAACGTGTGGGTATCACAGATATTCTACCATTGTTGGTTAAAGATGTTGATGACAACGACAATATGAGACAAATGATTGTTGTTCATAATAAGTTAATATTACATAATGAAAATAGTTTTGAGATGATTATTTGTAAATGTCTTCTGGACGCACAAAGGCTTCATCATGCATTAGCTAAAGCCAGTAAAGATGTTGGGATAAAGAATATATTGTTTATGGGTACTGCATCAGTTTCGTCTATTAGTTACATGTATGACATCATATCAGACAATACTGATTGGACTATAGAAAAGATAAGAAGGACTTCTACTCGTCCTTAATTATGGCAAATTTACATCTAATTAATATTAAAGATGTTGAGTTATCACCTTCCGAAACAATAAGTTCACCACCATTCATATTACTTATACTATACATAAAAAGATGTGTTACACCCTTTTCTACCATTTTATCAACATCTTTTTGAAACTCTATAAAATCTGGATACATATAAGTGTCCACCCAATACTGTTTTTCTTCAGAATGTTCAGTATCTTTCCACCTAAACATTGGTGTATCAACTTGAGATATCTTTAATTTATTTTTCATTGATTAGTTTTAATTTAGCCTTTCTGGTTAGTTTTTTAGTTTTGTATTCTAACTTACTAGCTTCAGACCTATTATCACACGTCTGTGACCATTTTAAAGTCACTGGTAGTCTTGATTTGGTGTACTTAGCACCTTTACCATCATTATGGGTCTTGATTCGCTTATTTAGATTATTAGATATTCCAGTATAAAGACTACCATCGGAACACTCTACTATATAAACACACCACATTTCAAACATTGTACTATTTTCTTCTTTTAGTAACTGAGATGCCTCACTTTCAAATAATGCTGCAATATTAGGTTTTATATGACCAGAAAGACCTTCTAAGAAATTTAATGATTCCCATTTTGAAATCATATTCTTTCTTACTTGTTTCATATGTTTAAGCCCAATATTACTCATTGTACCACCCGTTAAAAACCTACTCACCTTTAAATGGTTTTACAGCACTACCTTCATAATCTTCATCAATATCTATAATATTAACCTCATCATCCTTACCATCATCAGCACCTTGTCCAACATCAAAAGCAATAGCGATTTCTTCAATCATCCTATTCACTTCTTCCATTTTATCTTCTTTCATTATTATTGGGTTAATACACTCTACTCTTTCACCATCATCTGTTGGTAGGAAGAATGCAATTGCATTGGCCTCTCTTGTTAGTAGTGCTTCGTTAACTTGTGATGTTATTGCTTGTAGTATTTCTTGATTCTTCATCATTTCCCTATCTAGGTAAAATACGATGATTAGTGGGTATCCTTTTTCCATTATTTTTTATTTAAATTTAAAACAGTTTCTATGTTTTCTCTTATTAAGTTATTGAATTCTATTACCAATTCATTTGTTATATTTTCTATCTTATCACCTCTCCAGTATAAATCACCATTACCTTTAAGTCTGATACAGTTCTCACCATTACCCATGACAATTTCATTTGATTCGTTTGAGATTAGATTAGTTCCTATTACCACCGAATTATTTGAATGTGCTTCTAATATTGTGTTTCTATCTAAATTACTAATACCATTACCAACCGAAAATATTGGTAGTTCTTTATCTTTAATTTTTCTCATATCTCATGTATTGGTGAATATAATTATTATATTTCATATGTTTAATTGTATCATCAATAGTATTGTTTTTAATTAGACGTTGAATCTCTAACATTTTATCTTCTTTGGGGATGATATTAGCACTAAGTGGTGTGTCATTATCATCAACCAAATAGACCAATAGTTCAGAACCATCTTCTTTAATTTCTTTTATTATTATTCTCATAATTTTATTTTTTAACATACATAAATTTACGCATTATTTTCGTCATAGTCAATAGCTTGGTTTTCCTTAATGAATTTAACCAATATACCACTAATTTGAATTTCAATCACCTCTTTATGTGTGTATTCTGCGTTGGCTGGGTTTGATATATAAAATAAATGTTCATCCATTTCTCTATGGTTTTTTTCACCCAATGTGTATACTAACGTCAAGTTTCTCTTATTTATATTATCGTTTGATACTATTTCTGATACTGTTTCTATTAATTGTTCGTAATTCATATTAAAATTTTGTAAATATTCTTCTTATAAAGTTACTAAATCTTTGTAACCTAGTTAACTTAGGTCTTACAACCTTTCGAATAGCGTTACCATTATCTTTAACCTTATCACCTAACCCACTCTTTAGTTCATTAATGAAATCTTTCTTCTTTAATGTGTTGGACTCAATAAGTGCTTTTTTTTCATTTAAAACATGGTCATATGTGTCTGTTGGTTTAACCCTATCCTCATCATCCAACACTTCGATTAAGTCCATAGTGTTCTTTTTAAACTTACTAAGTACTTCTTCTAATGGTATGATTTCCTTATTTTTAATTCTTTTATCCATATACATAAATATACGCAATTATTATCAATTTGTCAACCCAATACTTGACTTACCCGAAAATTATGATTATTTTTATTGAAATTTAAAAATTATGACAAATTTAATAATGTTTATTCTAGTAGCATATGGTGCGACAAATATAATGATTTATAGCTCAATATTTAGTGGGTGGAGAAGACTTTTTGGTGTTGATAAAGAGAACCCAGGTTTCTTTGGGAAACTATTTGGGTGTTTCATGTGTTTATCATTTTGGTGGGGAGTGTTATTATCAATATTTATGTTTTCACCAACACTGGGGTTATTAAACGACATCACCATGTTCGGTGGTGTATTACCTAAGAACATGGTGAGTATATTTTTTGATGCTTGTTTATCATCTGGTGCTGTATGGTTAGTCCATACTATCCAAGAGAAATTAGAGGATTAAATATCATCCATACACTTAGGGCAAACCTTCGGTAACACACAATCACAATAACCTTCTGTCATTTCTTGTGGAAGGTTATAATCTTCAACAACAATCTTTTCTGGAATAGGCTTTGGTGGCAATTCAATTGTTTGACCATTGTGGACAACCTCAGTTATATCATCTTCCACCATTGAATCCTCTGGTGAAATATATTCATCCCCAATACTAATTGGTTGTGGTTGTTCAACCACAACCGCTTCTGGTGCTTCTGGTTTATCCCAATCAACATTCATATCTGTTAAACTAGGCATAATACCTTCGTCTTTTATTTCTTCAAAAGAAATCTTAAGGTTATTTAATTTACTTAATGGATTTGTATTAAAAATGTTTTGTAAGTCGGCAATTTTCAACTTTAACAATTCATATTTCTTTTCTCTCTCAATATTTAAATTTATTAACCCTTCAACATGATTCAATAATCCATCAAAATCTATTGATGTATTATCACTATAAAACATATAATGATTTGTAGCTTCATCCACCATTTTCATTTGAATCATATCATTTGTTGGTAGAACCCATCCAGTTTTGAATGATGCCTCTACTATTTCTACACCCTCTACAAATCTAATACCATTTATATATGGTTGTAGATTATTTAATTTTGTTTGTATTTCACCCATTTTTAATTTATTAACACACCATCGATTATTGACATTATCAAATAACCAATTGAAATGGCTAATACATATAAACCTTTAATACTTAATTTATATTTTTCTTGCGGTATACCAGATTTTGATTTAACCCAAGCTTGTATGAAGTAATAAACATTCCTAAAAATGTTTAATACAGACATAACCAAAAATATTAAAAGTATTTTATTTATTATATCTATTAACATTATTTATTATTTTTTTTAGCTATTTTTTTAGCTTTCTTTATTGCAGAAATATCTTGTCTAATTAGAAATGCATTCTCTCTAACTTTTTGTAATGCAACTCTTATTCTAACACCCGCAGTATCATTTCCTTTTTCGTAAAATTTGGTTACATCATCTTGTAATTCATTTACGATGTCTTTTAATTCGTTATAATATCTTTCCATTTTAATTTGGTTTTTCTTCTTCGTTATTTGGTTGGGGAGTTGGGGATGAAGTGTAAATATCCCAAAGATTAATCATATTATTTAATATGGTAAGTTCCCTTAAACACATTTTAATTTCAGAAATATTTTCTGAAATATTAGTGTTTAAATTCATCAACCTTTGTAGTTCGGCTTCTAATTTTAATTTGTCCGTATTTATGTCTTGTTTAATTAGTTTTATCATCATAATTTATGTCTTGTTTAATTAGTTTTATCATCATAGTGCACTAATATACTTATTAATTTTTTATAAATCAATAGTTTTACACATTTAATTAGGATTTAAAACATTATAGACTTACTAACATATCCATCAATCTTGGGTCTGGATACATGTCAGTTTTATCTTTTCTTGTGTTGGTGTGATTCCACATACCTTTAACATTACCGTAGTATGCATCTGGATTAAATTCAAAAGCACCTGGACCTTTCTGAAGAATTTCTTTAACCAACCCATCTCTTACATCAATGTTATCTCTTTGTGCAATGTAAATTATCAAATCAAATAAGCTATTTAGTTGTGCATCAGAATAAGCATGCCACATATCAAAACCTCTAAAGGGTTGTGGTAAAACCGTAATTTGTGAATCGGCAGCTTGTGTACCAGCATATGTTTTACCATTCTTTAACCAACCAAAGTTACATACTTCAATTGCAACAGAATGTGTGTGCATATATTGTGACCCATTTTTACCTAAATGCCATCCATAACCACCATCTGGGATTGCTTGTACTACAACACCATCGTTTTGTGAGTCATTACCAATTATTGATTGTCCACCAACCACAAATTCAGTACCAATAGCACCACGATTATCTCTACCCCATTGGTCTACTTGATTGTATGGATTATGCCAACCAGCAGTGTGATGAATGAATAGATAGTCTTTTTTGGTTGGACCATCCTTATATTCACCACGTGGTAGATAATATTTGTTGATATCTAACCCAGTATAGTTGTTATTGGATTCAACACCATCAGTTGATGCTAATCCCATCATATTCCAAGTTTTTGGTCCTACAATACCATCTGGTTTTAAACCATTTGCTCGTTGCCATTCCATAACTTGAAATTCGGTACGTGAACCGAAGTCTCCGTCCACGTTAATATTTAAATATTCTTGAAGTAATTCTACTTGATGTCCTCTCGAACCTATTCTTAAAACCATATTGCTTTTTATTATAAATATAAAAATCCCCCTAAAAAGGAGGATTTTATGTTATTTACTGGTTTTTTTCTGTTTATCTTGGTCTGCTTTGATTCTTCTATCTTCATCAGCCCAAGGGTCATCATTTTCACCCTCATTGTCTCTACTATTGTATAAACCATATTCTGGGTCATAATCGTTATCGTCTTCAGTTACATTTCTAGTTTTTTTTTTCTTCGTCAACACCTGCGAATACTTCATCAAACCTATCTTTGTCATCATCACAATCTTCTGCAACAACTGGTGGGTTTAAATCTTCAATATCTTCAACCTCATCCAATTTTACAACTGGAGCTGTTTGACCTTCGATATCTTTGGTTTCATTCATATCACCCTCACCATCTTCATTATGAGAATCAATATCTATGTGCACATCAGCATCTTCACCATCTTCATCTTCTGCCATAACCATCTTACCTTTATTATCGGCATGTTTTAGTTTGTAATCAGTTACTTCTGGAGCTGTTTGACCTTCAATGTTTCCACTTTCAGTAATCCTACCAATTAATTCTGCACTAGTTGGGCTTACGCTTTCAAGTAGTGGGTTTTTAACTGCATTCTTATCTTCAGTTATACTACCTCTAGTTTTACCTAATATAGTTGAGAAAACATCGTTTTCTGCAAGTCTTTCTCTACCATTAAGAACACCAGTAGTGTCTTCTGATTTATAACCCATAAGGTGCTTCATACGAGACATGTCCTCATTAATCATATTACCATCAGTTGCAGTTAGTACTACAGCACTACCCTCAGAGATTGTACCTTCCCATCTAATTTCGTAGCTTTCGTTACCATCAGTCATTTGGAATGTTTTATCATTTACTTTATACCCTTCTGGGATTAATTGTAACGCATTACCTACGCCATTAAATGCATTTTTAAATCTAAGTCTTTTCATTGTATTTGTTTTTGTGTTTGTATTATTTTCAGATAGTGCTCTTTGCTTTGGGTTTTTGTTTTTATCCCTATTTGTTGCAACGTCACCCATACCACCGTATTGTGGGGTGTCTTCATTTTCTTTTTTGTCTCTAGCTTTAATCCTCTTTACAAGGTTTTTACCAAAGTCTTTATTTCCACCCCAAACTGAATCTTCAACAGTGTTAGCGTATTCTGGGCTATTACCCATACTAGAATCACCTTCAATCGCTTTTAAAGCTCTTTCTTTAAATACTTTATCTGGTGTATTATCGTATTTATTCATTTCAAGACCATTAAGGTTTTCCACTTCATTATGGAAATTTTGGTCTTCATCAGAATTTTCGTATTTCTTAACGGAATCAGAATTTTTCTTTTCATCCTTTGTTCCATCACTATACTTTTTCATTGTTTTACCAACTTCTTTGTAATGTGCTTTGTTAACCTTATCCTCTAAGTTTTGTACCCTTTTGGTCTTTGCCAAACCTGGGTGTGACGTTTCAGATTCATTAACTATAGCGTTAAGGTGTTTTATGATTAATTTTTTATCCATTAGTAATCTTTTTTAATAAATATCTTAGTTTTTGGTAAAGTTAGACACTTTGTGTCATTTTTTCATTTCTCGCAATTGCTTCATCCATTTTTGTAATTATAAATTGTGAAACCTTTGAGATTATTTTAAGGTTATTTTGAATTTTCTCTTTATTAGCTCTCCACAATGCTAAGTAAGTAGCATGTTGTTTAACTGGGATATCATAATGTTTTAATACTACATATGATACACTTTCAGCTTGTAATTCTTTCAATGCCCTTTGGTCATTTTCTTTAGTGTTATCGATAAAATATATTGACGATGTTCTTCTGTGCATTAACTCATGAGCTAATTCATGGACCATAACTGATAATCTACCAACACCTTCAACATCTGAAGATATATTAATGTGGTCACCCGCACTATATCCAGCCTCACCACGTTTTGATGCATCAGCCGTTACTTTAACACCCATATCAACTGCCACCTCACTAATTGCACCATAAAGTATGTCTGCAATCTCAGATGGTGTGTTATCGGCTTGCCATGCTGGCATATCTGGAATTTCACCTCTTTCATCAATTGGTTCTGTATCAGAAATATCAAATACCCTAACATTTCTAAATCCAGAAACTTGTTTATCATATTGTTTACCTAATACATTTTCAATACCTGGAATATCACCACCATCTACTTTTACATTATCCCTAGCATCTTTTCTAATGATTGGTGCAAGTACTGTAATTGACTTAGCACCCTTCTTAACTTGTCTATGTTTTTCTTTCCACTTATTGTATGATGCCACACGTGTAGCTTCTGGTCGTTGAATGTATATTAAAATTCTATTATGGAAACTATAGTTATGGAACTTAGAGAAGAATGTTAAATACCTTCTAATTTCAGCACCTAAAGCAACTTCATCAGTTGCATTTGCTAAATCCATTATATATTGGTCTAACTTAGCCGTTAATAAGCTTTTATTATCTGCATTAGAACCAGCAACTGCTTCTTCAACATCTTCAAGAGTGTTTATAATGTATTCTGCTTTATTAATTAGTGTAAGTGTTTTTTTAGCCACATCTAACTTGTCAGCATCTATTGCCCAGAATTGTCCAGTCCAATTAAAACCCGCTTGCTTCAACACCTTTTTATTGGTGAATGTTTCTTTACTTGCAGCTCTACCTTCTAAATCAGATATAACAATAAGCTTTTCATTTTGTTTGTCATGTTGCAATTTTAATGCTTCACGCATTAAACCCTCTTTAAGACTACCCTTTTTTTTTGCTACTACAGAGTTTTTACTTTTCTTAACACTAACAACACTATCAACAGCCCCTTGACTACATCCACCATCTTGTGCTTTAGTATTGTTATTTAACTTTGTACAGTCATCAATATCAACAAACCCACCACCTGGGAATTGTGTATCTTTATGAGCATTTTCATCCAATGGAATCACTCTATTACCTAATGTACCAAACGGTTGGCTATATAAACCATTCAATTTAGCTCTGTTATCAAATTTAGCATCTAACGTCTGAACTATCTTATTTGCTTGCTTCTTTGCATCATCATCATCATTAGCCCACACATAAAAATCTATCTCAGCAACAAATCTCTCTTGTTGTTGTTCGTTTATAATATTTTTGTTTTTTAGTTTGTCCTCAATAAGTTTAAAGACTTTTTTTTGTTTACCCTCTTCCAACCCAAATAATGATTTTGGTAGTTTAACACCTAATTTACTTGCAGCCTCAATAACTCTTTTAGCCAACATTTGTTGTTCTGGTTGACTAGTGGCCTTACTCATTTGTTTAACCTCTGAATAGTAATTATATTCTAATTGCTCTCTCTCAGTCATTTCGAAACCACTTCTAAAGTTTGTTTCATTCATCCTTTCGTTTTGCTTATTACCAGCAAACCAAAAATTTTTGTCTGTGGTGTCTATCGCTTTAGGACTATCATAAGCCCCAGAGGAAGTCGCAGTTGTTGTTTCTTCTAATTCCTCTGGTAAGTTACTAGGAAACTTAGTTTCGGTGTTAAAAGACCCCTCAAATGCCCCAGATGAAGTACCAGTTGTTGTTTCATCCATTGATAATAAGAAACCTTGTAATTTTTCATCTGCTTTGAAGTATCCAACTAGGTATTGTCCTAATTCATCATCAATCTTAACTAATTCAATACCAGATTCAAATGCATCAACACCCACACCTTTAGTAAGGTCTGAATAATTGTCATTTACAAATTGTTCAACGGCATTACCATCTACTTCCCAATCATCTGAATATTCTGTGTAATGGTCACCTTGTTCATCTTTATATGAATCGGTTTGTTCTCTTTCAACATAAGGTTCGAATGCTTCTCTACCTACATTTTCTGTATTGAATATAAACCTACCACCTTCACCAGTAAATAATGCGTCTTCATTATCAAACCAAACTAAATTAAGTATTTGATTTTTAGACCTACTTGGTGTAGACATTTTTTGGTTTTGATTATATGGTGCACTTGGGTCATTAGCAGCACCTGCTGGATAACCACCATTTTCCTTAAGTGTTCTTTCAATAGCTTCCATTACCTTATATTGTGTACCACCGTGATGCATTTCATACAACCCTTGTGATATAACTTCTCTTACGGTTTCTTTTTTACCGTTAAATTTATCTTTTCTAATTCTACCATTCTCAATCATACCAGCAACTTCCATTAATTTAATTAATTTGGAAAATTTGGTTGAATCACCTTCATTAAGACCATATAGTTCGTTAATAAATTCTTCATATAAATTACCTATGTCACGCTTAACTTCATTGTTAAGACCGTCACTAAAATTTTTACTTATTTGTTTGGTTGGGGTAATACTAGCGTCTTCTGTTGGCATATCTCTAAAGCTTTGTTCTCTAGGAACTGGTAAACCACCAACTTCTTGACCCTCTTTGGCTAGATGTGGATTGAAACCCCAAAGCCCTTCATCTTCAAAACCATTAGAGTCTTTAAATTTATGTGAGTTTCTACGATGTAGTTCAGCAAAAAACGCATCCTTTAGTTTTTTGAAATCTAGGTTATTTTTTTTAGCTATATTTTCTATTGTGGTGTAATCTTGTGCCCAATAACCCACCATTTGTCCATATATCTCATCATAGAGTTTACTTATGATTTCCACATAGTCTACACCACCAACTTCTTGACCTTCATTAAAATCCTTATCTCTGTGATAAGGAATTGGTACATCACCATCACCACCCTTATCAATATATACTTTTGCCGAAGCTAAGTCTTGAAATTGTTCATCACCAACGAAGTATTCATCATAATGAGGTTCCCACATAATTTCCATATCCTTATAAGGAAAATACTTAACAGACATATCTTTGATTTTATTGTATTGGTCTTCGGTGATTTTCATCACATTACCCTTTACAACGGGAGTCCCCATTTCTTTAAGCATCTTTGCTTGTTTTTTGTTAATCTTAATACTTTTCATTATGTTGTTTTATTTGAAAGAGGTGTTTGCCAGAAAGACCTTTTAACCCACAGTGTTTTATATAACTGAGTTAGCACATTTTTAGTTATACTAACAACCTTATCTTCTAAGGCTTTTTCATTTTTAATTCTATCCTTAACAATCATAGCTATCTTAGTTTCAAATTCTGAAGAATCCATATACTTTTTAACTTGGTCTTTAACATCTGTTTTGGTTAATTCCTCATTAACCATCGTTCTAATCACTTTTTTCATTATTAAGTTTTATTATAAATATTAATTAATACCTAAAAAAGTCCGTAATCGGACTTTTTTATATAATATATGTGTTTCTTTATTTAGTTATTAATAACATTGCCACAACTGCTGCAACACCACCAACAATTATAAGTGTTTTACTCCGCTTATGTTTTTTAATGACTTTCTCTTGTTGTTTAAAAGTAGTTCTCATAAATTCAATCTCTTCTTCTTTATTACCAACTAGGGTCATTAGGTTTTGTTTTTCTATTTCTAAATTATCATATTTGGTTGTTAATTTAGATATTATAGTTGATTGGTCTCTAATAACATCTATGTCTAAACCATTAATCTTAGCATATTGGAATAGTAAACTATCTGAATATTCATACTTAAGTAGGTCTTCAAGAATTGCTTTACCATCTTCAGCCGAAAATATTATCTTAGTTTTGTCCTCGCTTGTTTTTACTCTCCCTTCGTTCAAGGTATTTTGTGAACTCATCGACAAGACCGTCAACACCCAAATCATCAATGAAAGGCATAATTTTCTCTTTTTCATTTTGTAACTTTTTAATTTCCTTATTTGCACTAGCTAATTTTTTCTTAGTGGAATAAATATTATATTTTATTCCCTTAATTTCCTTATCTATTTCTTTGTTAACCAAACTAATACTATCATTATTAATTAACAACACTTCATTAGCTTCGTTTAATTCTGTTATTTCTTTTTCAAATTTATCAATATCATCACTAGTTGGTGTAAATAAATACAACAACACAATGATGATTGCTAATACTATTATTGCAATACCCTTTAGGTCAATATTTTTATTGTTGGCTAGGCTCATTATTTTTAACCGAATATTCTTTACGAACTTTATCATCCCATTCTTTTCTCCAGGTAACATAATTCGCATTAAGTTTTGTAATGGTGGTTACGGCATCATCATCTAATTTCATATTTGGTACATTAATGTAACACCCATCTACTAAAGAATATTGCCATTCTATACCATTACGGAAATAACCACTAAAAATTGCATTTTGGTTATCTGGGTAAATTTTAAAAGATGTGAATTCACTACCACCAACATTTTCACTAAATTGATTTTTAGCAGAATCATATTCTACATTATTTAATTCTAATGTTTGATTATCACCCTCAAGGATGATACCAGCTCTTATTGATGAACCACCTCTAATAGTTTCCAACATTGATTTGGTTGCATCGTGTTCTTTATATGGTTGACCATAAGGTTGTAGGCTTTTACCCCTTTGTTTGTTTCTACCCATTTTAATTGTTTTAATTGTGTTATATATTATAAATATCACTAAGATATTACTTCTTCCTTTTATAAAATATATTCTTAAAGTTTTTACCCCTAATTTCTTTATTCGTCCCAATACTATTGATTGAATTGTTTCGTTTATCTGGTATATCTACAGAGAAGTTCCTTCGACTAGTATCAGTACTAACTTCTGGCTCTGGGTCATGTTCTTTAACCTTTTCAACACCAGTCAGACTTTTCCTATAACCATCAATAATACTTGGTTCAATTGGTTCTGGCTCTGGTTCAATTGGTTCTGGCTCTGGTTCAATTGGTTCTGGCTCTGGTTCAATTGGTTTAAGTGCCCCAGTAGCCCTAGGTTTTAGTCTATCTCTAGCGTCATCTCTATCTTTCATTATCTTATTAAAGACAATAACCAATAATACTGCCATTGGGTCACCAATAATTATAAGTAGTAGTATAAACCACTTCATAACGTAATCCATTGACTTACCAGTTACATCCGATAGGTATTTAAGGGTGTTTAATTCTGCTGCACCTTCATTATTTTGGTTTAATTCGATTACTTCTAAACTACGTGCACTAATACTATCATTAATTACACCAAGTTGTTCAGATAAAACACCTATCTCACCTTCTGCTACTTTAATATCGTCATTCGCATCGGATATTATCTTCTCAGTCCTTTTAGCACTGGTAGTCCAACCCTTACTATAAAGTGAATCCAATCTAATCTCTTGGTTATTTCTAACATCAATAAGTGTTGAGATTCTATCACGCTTTAATTCTATGTTTTTATTGATATTAGTTTTTGAATCGACTAATAATGTTTTCTTACCTTCAATAAGTTCTATCTTATTTTCAGTAATAGTCATATTGTTAAATGATTCCTTATATGAATTACTTAAGAAACCATAAATACCGATAGATGTAATTACCATCGATATTATCACCCCTATACCTAATAGACTAGAATAGACCCAACCAACTCGTTTACCATATGTGTGTATTGCAGATGTTGCTACAATCTTTGCTATCTCAATTGAGATAAAGAAAAGTAATCCTAGCACACCAGCACCAGCAAATATCGTAAGTAGACCATTTACAGATACGTATGCCACAATACCAGCCATAACAAGTGCCATTATAAATATAAAATATATAAATGTTTTTTTCATGATTTATTTTGTTAATAAATATTACCCATTTAGTATATCAAACAAATTTTCCGAATTATGCCTTAATTTTTTAATAGCCTTTTCTTTAATTTGTCTAATTCTCTCTTTGGTTAAACCATATTTTTCACCAATGGTTTCTAATGTCATTGTATCAAATTCTTTGTTTACACCAAAATAACATTCAATGATTTCACGTTCTCTATCACTTAAATCACCTAGGATATTATTTAACTCTTTTTTGATAATTAATTCTGAATCATTATCGTATGGTTGGGTTGTACCACTAGTATCTTCTATCAATTCAAGTAGTTCACCACCATTATCATTGATAATCGTGTTGAATGAAGTACATGTTGGTAATGATGAGATGTCAATAACATCACTATTATCAAAGAAATCAACAACATCTGCTTCTCTTTCATTTTCAAATTGAAACCTCTCCAATTCTTTTTTACTATGGTATATTTTGTTTATTATATTAGATGGGAATCTAATTGTTCTGGAATTATCATTAAGACTTTGAAGGATGGATTGTCTTATCCACCAAACGGCATATGAAATAAATTTAAAACCTCTAGTATGGTCATAACGTGTTGCAGCCTTTGTTAAACCAAAGTTACCTTCACTAATTAAATCATTAAGTGGTAGACCCTTGCCTTGATACTCTTTTGCAATACTAATAACAAACTTTAAGTTTGATTCTACAAGTGTATCAATGGCTTCTTGGTCACCATCTTTTATTCGAATTGCTAACGCAACTTCTTCCTCAGCCGTTAGTAGGCTAGTTTTGTTTAAATCTTTAAAATACTTAGTAATGGTATCATCACTAGTGGTGTTTACATATCTTCTATTCATTTAGGAGTTAATATTACAACTTTATTATTTTTCACCGTTGGGTGACAATAAATATACGTAATAATCCTAAAAAGTGAAGTGTTTTAGTGAAGTATTTTTAATATTTCTCTAATAGTTTCGATAGTTTACTAAACCTAATTTTATCTGCATCAGTTAAGTTATTCATACCCTTATCTAATAACTCATTAACCATAAGTGTAATTTCATCCTTATTCATCGAATCATCGATAATGGTTTTACTTTCTGGTCTAATATACTTACTAGTAATCTTAACATTTAACTCTGGTAGGTCATTTATTGTTGAACCACTATCAGTTGGAACATTTGGTCTATGTAAGGGTGTCATGTTTGGTGTTTTATTTATCTCTTCCATAAGTCTATTTTTTCTATCTTCTAATTCGGTTGAATCGGTAAGATGACTAAATAATTTATGTTCAATGGTTTTTCTGGTTAAATTATAACCAGATGAATCCTTATCTAAATCAAATAAGAAGAAGTTATGGTTATATTGGGTGAAGTAATCTGATAATTCACTTGGTGTTGCTAAACTAGTAAATGTACTAATAACGATACCAGTAGATTCAATCCACTTAATCTTACCACCACTATCTGCAATATTATTGATTTCCATCCTAATATTACCTGGGTCATTTAATACAATTATACAATAATTAATAAATTTCATATTTTTTTTTATTTCTTATACAAATATACGACAAACATATTGAAAATACAATGTTTTACGCAATTTTTATTGATGATACATTCTTAATATCCTTATTTACAGTGATTATGCTATCACCCCAATCCTTAACCAAATCATTTTGTGATATAAAAAATACAATATCAAACATATCTGAGATTTTTTCAAAAAGTGGTCTCATTAGTGATATATTCTCTGGTGCAATTCTACCAAGTACTTCATCAAACACTATAAAATTAGGTGTTGGCAATGCCGACATTTTACCCAAAACACACCTCAATGCTATACTAGAGGTGGTTAATTCAAGACCACTACCAGACTTAAGGGGCTTCTCAACATCATCCTTAATTAATAAATATCTAACGTCATTCTTATCGTCAATAAAAACTTCAACATCGAAATCTGTAACATCTTCTAACAGTCTTTGTATCTCACCATTTATAATTGGTAGCACCGACCTTAAAACTAATTTACTAATTCCTTTCTTACCAATCATATCGATATAAATCTTAAATATTTTTTCAATTTCCGATTCTTTTTCAATGGTTTTGATTAAATCTTCTTTAGTTTTAATATTATTAGAGTTTGTAGCTGTATCAATTGCATTGGTTTGAATCTTACCACCTAATGTATCTTTCTGGTGCTCACTAACCCTTATATTAGTGTCAACCATTGCTATTTCTATATCGATTTTTTTATTACCATCAATCGCATCGGTATTATCATTATATTTCTTTAAATCAACCTTCTTAGCCTTTAAATCGTTTCTTAAGGACCCCATCTCAACATCAACCCTATCACTTCTTAACTCAAGTCTATTTTTTTCATTAATTTTATCCTTATCTTCTTTTAATGAATCTAATTCTTTGTTGATTTTATCCAATGTAGTATTCATACCAATAATATCATTAGTATGTACCTTAATTTGTGCCTCATGCTTGGCAATATGTTCGGTGTTATCAACATCATCCAATTCCCTATTACAACTTTGACATATACCACCAGCAATAAGGTCTTTAATGGTTTTATTTAACCTAACCACCTCAGATTCTTTAACTGCAATGTCACTAGACATCTTAGTTTTTTCCTTATTCAACTCAAAATCCCTATCTTCATCGAAGTTTACCTCACCAATAGCCTCAATTTGAGCTTTTAAAGTACCTAATTCGGTTTTAAATGTTATTCCCTTATTCGTTATTACCTCAATATCCGATTCGAGCTTAGAAGGGCTTAAACTAAGTATTTCAGAATCTATCTTAGTTTTAGATTCTACTAGTTTTAATTTTTTATCCATTAAACCACTTTGGGTTTTCTTTTCAGCTTCTAACTCACCCTCTAACTTAATTTTATCAATACCAAGTAACTTTAAGGTTTTATTATGTTCATCAATTTCATTTTGTAATGTTGATGAATTATAGATGATAGATTTCATGGTTTTAGCAAACGCATTATACATACCTCTAACAACAGCTTCTTTTTGTGCAATAACTTCAAGCCCTATAAACCTAGTAAGTAGTTTACCACTTTCAGTTGTTGTAGCGTCTATTAAATCATCTAAATTTTTGGATGTAGCCAATGCTACCATATCAAAATCCTTTTCAGTACCAATCGTATCTTTAATTAATTGGGTGGTTGCCACAGCATGTTCACCCTCTAATTCCTTTTCTTCACCATCTGGAAGTATTTGATAATAATTAAGAGAATTCTTTATATTCCAACCACCCTTTCTCTTAGGTGTCCTTTTAACTATTCTTTCAATTATAAAACCTTGTTCACCCTCAATTTCCAACATACCACGAATGGTAAATTCATTCTTATCACGGAATTGATTAAACACTTGCTCATTGGTGTTGGTCTTGGTTGTAGAACCAAAAAATAAATACTTTACTGCATCAATAGTTAATACAGTTTTACCACCTTGATTAGCTGGTGATGAATTAACAACAGTAAAACCCCTATACTTATTTATTGGGAAATAATTGTTATCACCAAACGATAAGAAGTTATCCAACATAAGCCAGTTTAACTTGTATTTCTTATGTATAGTATCTTCATCATCTAAATTTAATTCACCATTAACTTTATTATCCAACGCAAGTATCCTTTTAAAATCTACCTCAATGTTTTCTCTACTAAGCCATTCTTTGAATAGTTCTCGTTGATATGGGATATTCATGATGTTATCTATCGTACCACCCTCAATCTTAATTACATTACCCTCACTATCAGTTTTAGTTGGTCTATATACCACATTAATTTGTTGTGATGCAACACCATATTTCTTAGCAAAGTAACCTTTAACCTTACTTCTTGATTCCCTAGAATAGTTTTCTGGTTTATCATCCCAATAAACACGTATCTTGGCGTTTGGTGGCACCATTAAATTATCTTTTACTTCATTCACCATAAAAATCTTTTTTACCTTCTAATTTCTTTATATCTTCTTTTAATTTTAAGATTGTATTATTCAACACCTTTGTGGTACTCTCCCAAACTTTGTTTTCTTCTTTATTTTTCTCTTCCAATTGTGTAATCTTTTCAACCAGTGTTTTATTAGCCTCATCGTCTGTTATAAACACTTCTTTAATTACCTCAATCTCTTTAATCACCTCAATCTCTTTAATCACCTCAACCTCTACTTCTTTAATTTCTGGTTTACTCTCGAATGGTAAATCACCATATTTCTCAGCTGTAAAACCTTGTTTAAATAT
>Ga0208643_1000503_pt1 | contig 25954 bp, 35 predicted proteins | sample VirMetDEL_Nov_12_FD_184516 | JGI IMG/M metagenome (GOLD analysis project Ga0208643, IMG submission 184516) | Aqueous microbial communities from the Delaware River and Bay under freshwater to marine salinity gradient to study organic matter... | ecosystem: Environmental > Aquatic > Marine >... | reverse complement strand
TGATGTTGGATACATAAAATCAGCAACAGCAGATGGAGACGTATCATATACAGCTGCTGATACAAACAACAAAGTATTTGCATTAAGATGGGCTGGACAAACTTCTGATTTTGCTAATTGGAATAAAGTGGAAATAAATGATAAGCTCATAAGCGAATTTTCAGAAGCAGCTCCATCATATGATACTCCAATGCTCAGTGAGATACCTTTGAATGGAACTGGAACTTGGCCATCTGGAACGGATGCACATTCAAGTCTATTTAAAGACAATGTGACAATGACATCATTCAGAACATTAGCAACTCCAACTGGAACTGCAACTGGATATGATCTTAATCGTAATCTAAATTACTATAAAATTAGAGTAATGAATGGAGCATCTGAGGTTGGAAAGTATGAAATAGATATTGCTGCTGATGGAGGCATAGGAGCAAGTTCTGTTGGATCAGATAGTATGATTTCATTTGTTGGAATCGGGCCAATGAACTTAACATCTCAAACTGTCAATGCTACACTTAAAGCAGCTATTTCAGGTACATGGACACATTATGATGTGGTTGCATATTCCACCAGTGGATTATCATCAACATATCAATTGTCAGGAATATACAGATACACTCAAGTTGAAGAATCATGTTTATACGATGCATTCACTATTGCATTTCAAAACAGAGCTGGAGCATATGACTACATAGATGTATTAGGAGCACAAACCAACACAACCAACGTAACAAGCAAAGCAAAGTATGTAGGCAAGTCAGGAAACTACCTTGATACAAGTACATCTGTTAATTGGGCTGCATATGGAAGGAATGGAGGCACTACATTCAGAGATGTGAGATCTAAGAGAGGTATGAAAGTATCAACTGGATGGTATGATGAAAGCAGAGATGTTTTGATTGAATCATTGATAGTATCACGCAAGGTTGTAATGATAGACAGCAATGGAGACATAAGGCCAATTGTGATAAAGGATACAAACTATCTTGAGAAAACGAGTCTAAGAAATAAGCTATTCGCATATGATATAAATATTGAATACGCAAAAGAAAGAGTATCATGATAGAGCTACAAGCGAGAGTTGGAGATTTCTATGATTGGCATACTTTGGAATTATCTGAAGATGCAGCTATACCATTAACATACAGCTTTGCTGATCCAGAGAAATTAATGAGTAGAGAGGCTCCATATTCTGGAACATTTCTCTTGCCATTCTCAAACATAAACAATGACTTCTTTGAGAACTATTTCATGATAGACCTCTCACAAGGAGCATGGAGCAGTGATGTATTCAGACCAGAGAATCCAGTTCAATGCACTCTGTTAAATGATGGTGTTGCTTTGATTGAAGGAGTATTGCAGTTGTTGAGTGTATCTAAAACTGGCCAGACATATGAATGTGCTATAAGTGGAGGTGCTGGAGATCTATTTACTCAGATGGGCAATACTAAGCTGAGAGATGTATTTGCAAATCCAGCAAACTATGAATATGACAATACACCAGCAAATGTCATTGCATCATGGACTGGAGATATTACAGATGGCAATGTTGGATCTGGTGTGCTTCGTATTCCATTAGTAGATAAGGCACTCAGTCAAGGTGGCCGTTTATATGGTGATTTTGGAGTTGATGAAGGTGTATTCACTTCAAACTATCTACCACCAGCACATCTGTTACCATTCATGCAGATAGATCATATTTTTAGAGAGATATTAAACTTTTTTGGATTCTCTCTTGAGAGTACGTTCATGGCAACTTCTGTATGGACAAATTTATATATGAGTTTAGGCAATGGAGCTAATGGATTAAAAACAACTCCATATTATGGTTTTAAAGCTGGATTGAGCTTAGACATAACAGCAGCGGCTGGAAGTGATACTTTTGTCATTCCATTCAATGATACTTCTGGAGTGAATCTTTATGATCCAGATGATAGATTCAATGAAACATCTTTTTCTTTTATTGTGCCAAGTGATATGTGGGCGGTGTTTGATTTCTCATTTGAGATAGATAATACATCTCAGGCTAATACTTGGGGAATTTTTAATGTTGAGTTAAATTCATCTGATACCATTCTATCAAGTATGGGTTGGTCATTGGAACAAGGTCAAACATACTCAGAACCTTTTTCATATACTATGCCACAAGCAGTATTCTTGGAATCTGGAATGGAAGTGCAACTCACTATGACAACTTATATGGAGGGTTGTATCATAAAAAAGAATCCATTAACAACATTCTTCAGATGGTTATCATATGAGAGCACAACAATAAGTGGTGAACCAGTTGATACGATTGCTAATATGCCAGATATCACATGCGCGGCATTTGTAAAAGACTTAGTTCAGAGATACAATCTCACTCTATTACCATCTACAAGTCCACAGCAGCTCATATTAGAGCCATTAAGCGACTATATCGCTTCAGGTGATGTATTGGACTGGTCTGAGAAATTAGATCACTCACAGCCGTTTATTGTAAAACCAGCCACAGAGCTTAGGAGTAAAGATATTACTCTCAATGATGGAGTAGATAATGATTGGCCAAATCAATTTCAATTCAATGAATATGGAACTCCATTAGGACAATATGGATACAGATCAGATGATACATATGCAGTTGGAACACATCAAAACAGTTCAGTATTTGGAGCAACAGCAATTCAGCAACTACCAACAGCGGATTGGAACTCAGTCGATGCAAACACAATAATATATCCACGTTTGTTTGGAGAGAGTAATGGTGCGCAAGTTCCAGTTGCTCACAAACCAAAGATATTGTATTGGAATGGAACACAAACAACTGGAGGTCAAAGCATATATATAGGCTCAACAGAAACAGCAGTGTATGGATGTGTCACTCCATTTCATACTTTGCCAATAACAGATTCAACACAATCAACATATTGGAGGCATACACTAAAACAAGCTGCTGGTTCTCCTTTGATTGGTCAAAATTATGCGCTTGGATTGGCCAGATCTTACTGGAGTGAATACCTACAACAGATATATTCAGAGGATGCAAGACTTGTGATGTGTCAAATAGCAATCACACCAGCAGACATGAATCTCTTAACCTTTGATGATAGGATATTTATTGATGGAATCTATTACAGAGTGATTGAGATAAGTGGATACAATCCAGTCGATCCAAAACCAACTCCAGTAAAGTTGATGAAATTGATTGATATAGGATCTATTACATTATTTCCATCTGAGCAATGTGCATTGACATATGTATCTTCAAACATAGATGGAACAACAAACTGGGTTGATGCTTCTGGAGTATCTCAAAATCCAACTATTGAATGTTGTGAAGCAGAAGGATTGACATATGCACTTGATGGTGTTATTCCTGAATGTTGGTGGGATTGGCAATCAGATGGAGAGGATGGAGATCCAACAGAAGGATTTGAAAATGGAGTATCCAGTGGTTCGGGTGTTTCAGGTATTCCAACCAGATCATTCTTTCCTCAAGTTCCAATTCCAGTTGGTTCACAACAAGGAACACATCTACTGAGACAAAGCTCCAAGAATTTCAATATGGCTTGGTCACAGAATGGAACAGCTGCTTATGTAAAAAATACACTCAATGAAGGTATGGCATCTTCTATGGCATTTCAGTTAATGTGTGTAACGAATAGCACCACAGCTGTTGTGGCTGGAGTAGAAGGAAAGCTGATAAGTGATATCATAATACCTATCAATTCAACAGCACACTTCAAAATCAATGCACTTGGTGTAATATATGCAGCAGCAACATTACCAATAGGTGGAACATATTTTGTTTCTCAATCCATTGTGCTAAAAAACATTGATGGAGTAATATCCACCATATCGGATACAGTGGTTGAAAGCAATCGTGATTCTGGATTAGCTGCTCCAACTGTTTCAATAGCTCATGTAAGTGCATCTAAGAGAGACTTTGTACTGGATATTTCAGTAACTGGAGAGGATGATGTGAACACATCTTGGGTAATGGATGTGAATGTAACATATATGAATATGAGCAGCAGTTCATCAATAGTCAATAATGGCTTAATGACTGAGGCAAATGATTTCTTTGTATTAGAGAATAAGACTAAACTGGTAACAGAAGCAGCATGAGAAAAAACTATATAAAAAATATGTTTATTACAGTTCCTAAAATTATCAAGTTGGGTACTATGTCTGATTCAAAAACATACACAAAAGAGACAATTCGCTTTTATGGGTATTATGAAGAAACTGGATTCAAAGGATTTTTCAAGAAAGTATATATGGGAATAAAAGCCAGATTCAATGTCTAAGACAGCCACAGTCAAACTGAAAACTGAAGGAGTAACACAACTCACTTCAGAGCTAAACAAAGCAGCAAAAGCAGCTGACAGTTTAGAAGAATCTCTGGAGGAAACAGCAGATGCAACTGATGATATTGGTGCTGCTTCAAATCAAATGAGTGAAGGACTTGATAAGATGTCTGGAGGTCTTATCACTATGTTCAAGGGAGCAGTGAAAGGAGCAAAGACATTTGTACTTGGACTAAAAACAATTAAGGGTGCTATGGTAGCAACTGGAGTTGGTGCCCTTGTTGTATTGGTTGCATCACTTGTTTCCTATTTTACCAAGACAAAAAAAGGTGCTGAGTTGTTAGAGGTTGCTTCAGCTGCTCTTGGTGTAGTTATGGGAAAGCTATTTGATACATTTTCTTCATTAGGTGAAATTATAGTTGGAGTGTTCACAAGTCCAATGGATGCAATAAAAGGAATAGGAACAGCACTTGAAAACTTTGTGATGGATAAAGTGAACAAGTTAATGGAAGGACTTGGATTTCTTGGATCAGCATTTAAGAAATTATTTGCTGGTGATTTCTCTGGAGCAATGGCAGATGGTGCTCAAGGAGTTTTAAAACTTAATCAAGCATTGAATCCAATGGTAATCACTGCTGAATTAGTTGTAGATGCAGTGACAAATGTTGTGGAGGCAACAAAAGAATTAGCAAAAGAAACATATGATGCAGTTTCAGCTTCAAACGCACTAACTCAAAGATCTATTGCTTTACGTAAATCCATACGAGATACAAATGAAGCATTTTCAGATCAACGTAAAGAGATAGCAGACCTTAACAAGCAAGGAGATGATACATCATTAAGTATTGAAAAGAGAATTGAAGCAACAGAAAAAGCAGCCGCAAAAGAACAAGCGTTAATGGATCAGAGGGTTGCCAATGCTCAAGAGGCAATTGATATCCAGATTGCTCAGATGGCTTTAACTGAAAGTCTTGAAGCAGATGAAATTGCATTATCTGAATTGCGTGTTGCACTATCTGATGTTCAAACGGAAAGTCTTGGAGTACAAACTGGATTGCTGACTAAAGTGAACGGATTGTATTTGGAACAAGAAGCAACAGCGAAAGAGATTGCAGATGCGGAGTTGTTAAGAATAGCCACATTAAAAGAGGCAACACAATCAGCACAACAGAATGAGATTGATGCCATTGCTTTAAAATACGCCACATTAAATGAGATGGCAATGGGCAATGCTGAAACTGAGAAACTTCTGAAAGAAAAACAAGATGCAGAACTCTTGGCAATCACAGAAAAATATGCTGATAAAGAAGTGGAGGTTGAAACAAAAGCAGAGAAAACAAAACAAGAACTTCGCAAAGAAACGATTGATGCTGTCATGGCAATGACACAAGCAGCGTTCTCTTTATTCTCTGCATTGGATCAGGGGCGTGATAGTGATGATAAAAAAACAGCAAAGAAAAGATTTCAGAGAGCTAAGAAAATGCAAATGGCTGCAACTGTCATGAGCACTGCTTCAGCTGTTATTGGTGCTCTCTCTCCTCCTCCAGTTGGACTTGGGCCAACTCCAGCTGGAATTGCTGCAAGTATCACAGCTGGATTAACTGGAGCAGCATCACTTGTTTCAATAGGAAAAACAAGATTTGATTCTGGTGGAACTCCAGATGTAGTATCACCACCAACTGCTGGAGGTAATCAAACTACAGCATTAGTGCCAGATACATTTGCACCAAGTGAAACAGCTCCAACTGACTTAGAAACATTAACAGATAAACCAATCAAAGCATTCGTTGTGGCTCAAGACATGACATCACAACAACAACTCAATGCTAATTTATTACATCATGCAACCTTATGAAAACAATTGAATTATTAATAGACGAAGAGATGGAGCTGTCAGGAATCACAGCTGTCAGTCTTGTGAGATTTCCAGCCATAGAAGAAAATTTTGTTTTCTTTAATCGTGGAGACAAATATATCATGGCCAAAGTAGATGAAGCCAAAAGAATGTTAGTCGGCCCAGCATTGATTCCAGAGAAAAGAATTGCCAGATACAACGAAGAAGAAGATGAAGAATATGAGGTCTATTTCTCAGTTGAAACTGTAAGACAAGCTTCACAGCTTTATATGAAAGAGGAAAAAACCAATTCACACACATACGAGCATGTAGATGATATCAGTGGATTGACTGTTGTGGAATCTTGGTTGATAGAAGATCCTTTGCGTGATAAGGCAGCTCTCTATGGATTTGATTTGCCAGTTGGCACATGGATGTTATCTATGAAAATATGGGATGAAAATATCTGGAATGCTATCATTGAGAAAGATGTGAGAGGTTTTTCAATTGAAGGATACTTCACAGATGAATTGGTGAAGGCACAAAGACTTGAAAGAGTGCCATGCCCGAATTGCCCAAAAGATACAGAAACTCTTGAGCAGTTAAAATCACTTGTATTAGAAGAAATGGATGCAGTGTTTCATCTGGATGGCAAACCACTTTGGAGGACTATTGAAGAAGCAGAGCTGTATGGAGAGCTGTTCAATAGTTGTATTGGATACCATGAGCACACTGTTGATGATATCGTGCTCTATATGGCATGTGAGGATCATACAAAGGGAACGGATTGAAGAAAATTATATATGTATTTGAACAAGTAATATCATGAGCAAAACAATCGACAAAATCAGAGGCTTATTAAACCTCCCAAACCTAACCAAATTCTATGCAGAAGCAAGATTAGATGATGGTCGCTTAGTAGTAACAGAAGCCGAATCAATGGCTGTTGGAGTAGAAGTATCTGTGATGTCTGATGAAGGCAATGCAGACTATCTTGATGATGGCACATATGCGCTTGAGGATGGAACAGTTTTAGTTGTTGCAGATGGTCGAATTGTACAACTTGGTGAAGAAGAACCAGAAGCAGAAGCAGAAGTGGAAGTGGAGGTTGAAATGGCTGAAGGTGATGAAGCTGATGTGCAAGATTGGGCTGGTATGGAGAAGCGTATCAAGAATCTTGAGGATGCAGTTGCAGATCTGAAGCGTGATAAGGTTGGAGGTGATGATGAAGTATCTGAAGAAATGAGTGAACTATCTTCAGAGATAAATGCAGCATTTGAAAACATTGTGGAACGTCTTTCAGCTATTGAAAACGAACCAGCAGATACTGGTGTGAATCACTCACCAACAAAAAATAATAGTAAGGACATGGATCAAGAACTTTTTTCTTCTTTGAAAACAGCAGACAGAGCACATGCAATAATTTCAAACTTCGCAAAAAACTAAAATGAAGTATATTAAAAAAACCTCATTCAATGCAGAGGAAAAAAGCGTTGCAACAAAGCATGAATTTAATGGGCCAACATTAACAACTCCAACTTATGCTGGAGAGTTAGCATTGCCTTTCGTGAGTGCTGCTTTAAAGAGTGGTGCTACCTTAGCAAATGGATGGATCAGAACAATTGATGATGTATATTACAAGGCTGTAATAAACCAAATTGAAGGTGCTTCTTTAATAGCTGATGCATCTTGTGATTTCGCTGATGCTGGATCTGTAACAATTACAGAGAACGTTCTAACTACAAAAGAACTTGCTGTAAATATTGACCTTTGCAAAAAGACAATGCGCCAGTCATGGTTAGCAGCTGATACTGGAAACAGTCTCAACTCTAATATGCCAACTGCATTCTCTGATTATGTAATTGGACACATTGCTGGATTAGTTGCTCAACAAGTTGAGAATGATATCTGGACTGGAGCAGATGCAACTGGTGGAGAGTTTGAAGGATTCTTAACAGCTACAACTGGAATATTTGTTGTTGATGGAAACGTTAATGATGTGACTACAATCTCACCATTCACAAAAGCAATTGTTGTTGTGGAAATAGAGAAGGTACTTGATGCTTGTTCATCTGAAGTATTAGCAAAGCCAGACTTCGCTTTATACGTTTCTCCAAAGACAGCATTCCTATACCAGCAGCATCTTGGATCTGAAGGATATTCTAACGACTATCAAGCGAATGCAAAGCCATCTAACATATACGGCTATCCAATCTATGCATGTCCCGGCTTTCCAGACAATCAGATTGTTGCTACATATGAGAGCAATCTTGTATTTGGTTCTAACATCCTCACAAACATGACTGAGGTTCGTACAATAGATATGTCACCAATTGATGGATCTGACAACGTGCGCTTCATCATGCGTTATGCAGCTGGTGTACAAGTTGGAGTTGGTGCTGACATCTACTGGGGTAAAGCATAATATTAACTGAAAAAAATTAAAACAAAATGGCTTGTAATTTAACAGCTGCGATTGGATTAAACTGTAAAGACACAGTTGGTGGAATCAAGGCAATTTATTTTAGTGACTTTCAGGTGGCTGGATATGGTGGTATGACCTTTGATACTGGTGCATTGGATGGAATTGATACAGCTCAAACTGTTTACAGATATGATGTGCAGCCAAATACAGCTTCATTGACTACAACTATAACAAATGAACCAGCTGGATCTGCATCTTATGATTCAGCATTGGAAGTCACTTTGAATATCTTGAAGCAAACAACATCTGATGAATTACAGAAGTTGATTCAAACGAGAGTATTTGCTTACATCTTAGATGCGAATGATAATGTGTACTGCATTGGACTTCAAAATGGATGTACTGTAACTGGTGGAACGTTTGTAACTGGTCAAGCGAGAGCAGACATGCAAGGATATACACTAACTGTGACAGCTGGAGAGAATACCTACCCACCAGCAATAACAGCTTCAACTGATGCTGCTGCTGCTAACTGGCCATTCGATCAAGTTGATGGTGGAACTGCTGCTTTTACTGTGACGAATCCATCATAGTATTTTAAATAACTAACTGAAAGAGGGGTGGCGATTCGCTTCTCCTCTTTTTTTTTACTAATAAATTAATAACTTAGCACACAATGATTCAGCTCACCAAAGGAACAAACGTATTGGATATCAATCTAAGTGATTTCAGTGGAGCTGGTCAAGACGTGGTTCAAAATGGATCATTTAATGATATAGGTTCAGACCTTGTTCAGAATGGTGACTTTGCTCAAATAGGTTCTGAGCTTATTACTAACGGAGATTTTAGTGCTGCGGGTGCTGACCTAATTTCCAACGGAGATTTTAGTGCTACGGGAAGTGAGTTAGCGGTAGCCTTAACAAGTTGGACTTCTTATGAACTTGGCACTTCAACTGTTACCTATGACGGAAGCATTGCAGAATTAAATATTGATGCATTAAATAGCAATGTTGGAATTTACCAAGAAAATATATTTTCAGTTGGTAAAAGCTACAAGATAGTATTAAGTATGAAAGCTACTGCTTCATTTGATGCTGAAATATTAGAAGCTAATAACGCATCTACTGAATCGACTATTGGAACGGCATCACTTACAACTTCGTATCAAGATTTTACTTACTACTTTACTGCTACTGGAACATTTGATTTATTTATTCATAGACTTTTTTCTGCAAGTGGTGCATCTCAAACTATTTCAATTCAGTCCGTATCAGTTAAAGAACTCGGTGAGGATTGGACACTTGGAACTGGGTGGAATATTGGAGATGACAGAGCAGTATTTACTGGAACAAGTGATGCTGCAATCTATCAAGCGGATGTTACAACTGTAAATAATTTCTATAAAGTAAGTGTTGAAGTTTTAGCTAATGAAGGAACGGCAGCAAACACAATTTTTTTAGGTACTAACGAAATCAACGCCACACATTTAGATGTCGGAGTTCATACTTTTTATGCTCAAGCACTTGGAAATACTATTTTATACATCTATGGCAGAGCAAATGACGAGTTATCTATCACAAACGTCACAGTCCAAGAGATAGGAGAGGGGTGGAATGTTGGAACGGGTTGGAGTATTGAAGAAGATAAAGCTTCAGTTGATGCTTCTGTCACAACTCCTTTATCACAAAGTCCAGTTAGTATAACTAATGGCAAATCCTACAAAATCAGTCTTGAAATTACAGACTATCAATCAGGGTTTTTAAAGCCACAATTCGGAGGTCAAATAATAGGAGATTTCAATTCTAATGGAGTTAAAACTTTCTATGCAACAGCGGATGCAACTTCTTTTACTACTTTTTATTTATACGCATTAGGTACTTCTGATTTTTCAGTTTCAAACGTCACAGTTAAGGAGGTCGGACAAGATTGGACTGTTGGAACTGGTTGGAGTATTGAAGAAGATAAAGCAAGGTCAATTCAAACAACTTCAAGTAATTATTTAGAGCAAACTATCGGAACGCTTGTAAATGCTAAAAATTACAAAATCACTTTTGACTTAGATATTATTAGCGCAACAACGACAACGATAGGAATAAGTAATACAGGTGCATTTGGTCAATTAGGTTCTTCAGATAGATTTTATACAACCAGCGGAACTAAAACAATTTATGGAGTATATGATAATTCAAAACCCAATAATATAAGGTTCGTAGGTGGTATAAGTACAGAATTTACTATTACAAACATCACAATTAAGGAGCTTGACACAAATGATAGATGGGTAACATTTGCAGATCCAGATTCTAAATCTGTAATGAAACTCGGTCAGGTAGATCTTGAGATTGATTCATCTGGAAATAATTGTGGAGTATATCAGACTGGATTGATTAAGCCAAATAAGCTCTATATCATCACCATAAATATGAAAGCAACAGCAGCTATCTATGTTGAGATTGCTGCTTCTTTGGGTACGGCTGTGAGTGCTGTGATAGGAACAGAATTACTGACTACATCATACAAGGAATATTCTTTTGAATATGTCACACCATTTGCTGTTGATCATGACTTGCAAATACACAGATTGTTTGGTTCTGGAGCAAATCAAACTATTTCAATTGATTATGTTTCTATGAATGGGGTTGATGAGAGCCAGTGGACTAATGATCCAACTTGGGATCCATTTGCAACATCTCTGGTTTTTGTTCCTACCTTAACAGATGAATCAACAAACAACTCAAAGCAATTCACACTTGATACATCAATATCTGATGGAGGTTGGGATGGTCGAAGTTTACATGGCCAAGTAATAATCAATGAATTTCCAACTGAAGTTCCAGCAAGTGGAATTATCAATTTAAAACAACCTGATTTTTTAGAAGGATTCTACCAAGTAGAAATTCGGGGTTATCTTGGTACTTTTTATCGAGTATTAGGAAAATGCATGGCACATCTTGAGAGAACATCCACAGAAGATGGATACAATAGGTTTGAATCATATAATGACACAGTAACATACAAGGCATATGAAGAATAATAAAAGCGAGTTCTCAGTGATGGGAATGCCAGTGCATGACGTTCCACAATTTGAAGAAGTACAAGGAAAGAATTGGATATCATACGGCTCTGATGATTGCTATGGTGATTATCTTGAGAGCTTGTATCTTGGATCTTCAATACATTCAGCAATTGTGAATGGAGTTGGAGCTATGATATACGGCAAAGGATTGGATGCGGTTGAAAGAGATGATTCAGATGGTAATAAAGAGCAGTGGTTGAGACTTCAATCTCTATTGAATAGCAGTGATGATGATTTGCTCAAGAAATTGGCACTGGATCTGAAGCTTTATGGACAATGCTATGTGAATACAATCTGGAATAAAGCACGTACATCTGTTGCTCAAATGAAACACTTACCAGTGCATACAATGAGAGCTGGAATTGCAGACAGTGAAGGAAAGATACATGAGTGGTATTACAAAAGTTCATGGAACAGAGCAAATGACAGAGTAAAACCAAATGTATTGAAGTCTTTTTCAAGTGAGGATAGAACAAATGCATCCACAGTTTTACAGATAAAGAGATATTCTCCATCTTTTCATTATTATGGGTTGCCAGACAGTCAAGGATCAAATGGATATGTTGAGCTTGACATTCAGGTGCAGTCTTTCCATCTAAACAACATTAAAAATTCTCTAATGCCCAGCATGATGTTGAGTTTTTCTAATGGTATTCCAACAGATCAAGAGAGAGCAGATATTGAACGCAAAGTATATGAAAAATTCTCAGGTAGTAACAATGCTGGAAAGCTATTAATTACGTTTAATGATGGGCCAGATACAGCTCCAAAGATTGAACCAATTTCAAGCAATGGATCTGATGATATGTACACCTACCTAAGCACTGAGATAACTAATAAAGTGCTCTCAGGTCATAGAGTGACATCACCACTATTATTTGGAGTGAGAGGTGGTGGAAATTCTTGGGGTTCTAATGCTGATGAATTAAATGATTCATACAGTTTATTCCATAATACAGTTGTGGAGGAATTTCAAGATATTTTACTCAAGGGATTGGAAGAAGTTTTTGTTGCAAATGCAATCAATCTTGATTTATTCTTTATTCCATCTAAACCAGCTAACTTCATAAATATTGAAGATGATACTACGGAGGTCGTAGAACCACCAAAAGAAGAAATGAGTACTGAGATACATAAACCAAATGAAAGTTGCTTAGAAGCTCTCTTATCGCTTGGTGAGGATGCTCCAGAAGGATATGAAGTGATAGATGAGCGTGAAGTGGATTATGATGATGAAGATAGACTTGATGGAATGATAAATGGAGTGAATTTAGCTTCAGTAATTCCAAATCCAAGTGATCAATCAAAAGAGCAAGACAATCCACTGTTTAAAATTAGGTATCAATACGCTCCACTGAAAATAAACCAGATGAAATACAAGAGCAGAGATTTTTGTGTCAAAATGGTCAATGCTGCAAAGTATTATACAAAGGAAAATATCTACAAAGCTGGTAGAACAGCAGTCAATAAAGGATGGGGGCCAAAAGGTGCATCTAAATACGACATATGGCTATATAAGGGCGGTGGATCATGTGCTCATTATTGGAGTAGATTCACATTTCTGAAGAAAGATGATTCAAGAATCACTGCAAAACAAAGACAAGCCATAATAAATGCGCTTGATCCAGATGAAAGGAAAGCAGTCACTCCGAAAAAGAACAATCCAAAGGTAGCAGAGAGGCCAAGAGACATGGATAACAGAGGATTTTTACCATCTAACAAAGCTGCTCAGAATATTAAAACTCCAGTGAATTACGTGAAACCAAAAGAAGATAATTAATCATGGCAAGTACAACAATTGTCTTAGTCTCTCCATCGAGAGTTAAGAGAGATACATCACTGGGTGGATCGGTTGATCCAAATGTGTTATTTCCAGCTATTTTACAAGCTCAAGAAAAATGGATATTGCCAGTGCTGGGAACAGATCTTTATAATAAGATAAAAACACTGATTTCTGCTGGAACAATTGACGAAGTTGGAAATGAAATTTATGCCACATTATTGAACACATATATCATTCCATGTTTGGTGCAATTTAGCTTTATGGAGGTGATACCAGTGTTGAGAGTGAGATTCGTGAATAATGCTGTTGTGGCAATGAACTCTGAACAAGGTGGATCTGTGTCATATGATGATATAAAACCTCTCATATCAACTGCAAGAGATATTGCATCATGGTATAAAGAAAGACTAATTGACTATCTATGTGCAAACTCCTCAACATATCCAGAATTTACAAGCAATACATTTCCAGATGTTGCACCATCTTCAGCAAACTACACTCAAGGATTAAATGTGGAGAGATCTTACAACAAATCAGAAGCAGAAGCAATATTGAGATTAATTACTGGGCCAAGAGTATGAAACTGAACAAGCGCACCAGAGCTAATATCAAAAAATTAAAGAAATACATTAAGAAACATGGCTACAAAAAAAGTAACACAACTGGCAACAGCATCAAGTGCAGCGGATCTGGATCTTGTGATGATTGTCGATGTGGCTGACACTGCGATGTCACCAGATGGCACAAATAAGCAGATCACAAAAGCCAATTTATTGACTGGAATTGGTGGAGGTGGAGGATTGCTTGTATCAGGCGGTGCAAGGATTCAAGTTTCTACAACTACCGACAACGGTTCTCTCTGCATTGGATGGGGTGGATCTTTGGGTTTTAATTACTATGTATGGTCTTCTTCTATTGGAGCAAATCCTTTGACTACGGGTGGGGATTTAGGAACTCCAGGTACTACACAAATAGCTTCAGTTACTATAAGTTCAGTAGTTAATACAATGTTTGTAGCTGCTTCTTCAGGAACGGCAACATTTTCAGTTATTCAAGAGTTTGATAGTTCTGCTGAAGTAGCTGGAGTTGTTATGAGATATATGATATGGAAAGCAGATGCTGGTTTAGTTACTGCTTTAGAAAATGGAACTGGAGGTGCTGGATTAACTGCTACTTTAGTTGCAAGTGCAAAATTGACCGTACCAGCATCTTCTCAATCTATTAAACCTATGGTTGTAACTTCTACAAATGGGGTTGCTATTGCTAAAGGTGACATAATATTTGGCTGTACTGTTTATGATGGTACGGTTACTGGCACTCAATATTTTCCTATGAACCTTTCAATTTACACAGTATAATGGCTCACGACAAAATAGACTTTCACGGTGAAGATTTAGACAAAATACTTGACAGTAGTCCTACAGACAAAGCAACTTTATCAGAGATAAGGACTTCAGTACAAGAGTTGTATCATATATTCCACGAATACCTTTTGGACTTGCAAAATAAAGAAGTTGAATAATGGAAATATTAGCAGTTGCGGCATCTTGTTTTATTGGAATACTTGGAACGTGGATCAGAATGACAAATGATGTCACAAAAATTAAAGCAAGAATATTCTCACTTGAAAAGCAAGAAAACGAGGTCAAAGCATTACTGAAGGAGTTGTGCATTGGTATGCAAGAAATAAAAATTTTATTAGCAGAAAAAGGTATCAAATAAAAATATATATATTATGGAATTTATTATTGAAAACTGGGCAATATTGCTATTGTCTTTTATGGCTTTTTTGAAAGTGGTTGTGAATCTCACACCTACAAAAACAGACAATCAGATATTTGGATATTTGGACATTCTCATAACAGCTATCACTGGAGATCGTAGAAAGAAGAAGTGAAGCAAATTCTCACACAGATATTAGGGAATCTTGATATTACTGAGATATTCAAAACTAAGGGCAATTTAAGGAGATGGAGCGCGAAACGTTCTATTGGTGGGATTATAGTGCTGACAGCGTGTAATGATGTCTTAATACATGGTATATCGTGGCAAGGTGTTGTGATGTGTTTTGTTGGAGTGTTGCCATTAATATTATCACTATATGAATACAACTAAGAAATACAGCTGGTATTCAAGTCAGACATATCACAATGGATTCAATTCAACTGTTCTGTACACTTATATTCCTAAATGAGACCAAGACTATCAGGAAATATTTTAAAGGCCTACAATAGCCTTATATCACGTGAGAGGCGTATTTTAGTTATTGGAGACCTACATGAACCATTTTGCTTAGAAGGATATCTTGAATTTTGTAAAGAAACATATGCAAAGTGGAATTGCAATCAAGTCTTATTTATTGGTGATATTATAGATAATCATTACTCAAGCTATCATGAAGCTGATCCAGATGGAATGGGTGGTGGATCTGAACTTTCATTAGCAATAAAGCGTGTACAGAAATGGTACACTGCATTTCCAGATGCTGATGTATGCATTGGAAACCATGATCGTATTATCATGCGCAAGGCATTCAGTTCAGCTATTCCAAAAGAATGGATCAAATCATACAATGATGTGCTTGGTGTCAAATGGAACTGGGTGGAGAGTGTTTCATATGATAATGTCCTATATGAGCATGGTGAAGGAGGTCAAGCAAAAACCAAAGCAAAGAATAACATGATGTCAAGTGTTTGCGGCCATACTCACACAGAAGCTTATGTGCATTATTTCGTTGGCAAGAAATACAGAGTATTTGGAATGCAAGTTGGATGTGGTGTGGATGCTAACAGCTATGCAGCGGCATATGCAAAGAACTTTAAAAAACAAGCTATTGGATGCGGTGTTATATTAGGAGGTCACACAGCCATTAATGTACTGATGGATCTATAAAAGAAAGAGAGCCACAGAAAATAAGGTGTTCACGTCTCATTTTGATGCAGCTCTCCAACTAAACAGATGACAAAGCACAATGGAACACTTTGAAATCTGGTCAAATATACGTATAAATGATGAAACTCACTAAATGTGGGTTTTTTTTTGCTCTGTATTCTCCAGTAAACACTAAGAAATTAAAGAAAGATTAAAGATAATCCAATAAAAGTATTGTTTTATTAAGATATAGTTGTATCATTGTGGTATCAATAACGAAAAAACATACAAAATGAGCACTCAAAACACACAAAACACTATGAATCAGCAAGTTATGACAAGTTTAACAGAAAAAGAGAAAGTAGTAATTGATACAATGCTTTCTTTTTTACGTAGCGATATAGGATACGATTCATTTTATGATATCGAAATGAAAGACATTGTTGAAGAGACTGGTATTGCTTCAAATAGCTTGAAAGGTGTATTGGGATCGTTAATTAAGAAAGGTATCTTGGCATGTGATGGTGATCTTTATGATGTTTCGATGTTTGGTTTCGAAAACCAAGAAAACTTAACTGTTGAAGAAGTTGAAAATTGGATTAAATAAAAATAAAAAAATCAGGGAGGTGAAATTCCTCCTATTTTTAAAACCATAAAACCAAATCAAAATGAAAACAGATCTAAAAGATAAGCTGTACTATTTAAGACAAGAAGCAGAGAAAGAGGTTGTGTATTATCGCAATCGTATGATTGAAGCAGAAGAAGAAGGAGCTGGTAAATTCAGCTTTGAGTTCTATCAAAACAAACTTAACGAATCAAAAGCATATCTATCTGGCATGATGGATACATTGAATGCAATATCACATCATCAAATAGATTAATTAAAATAAAGTTGTATATTAGCAATCTAAACAGATACAAAAATGGACTTAATTGAAACAACCAGAATACTTACAAGGATATTAGAGCAAACAGAGTACTCTATTGAGTACAATGGCAAGAGGTTAGAAGATGCCAAGAAAGAATGCATCAAGGATTCCAACACTAAGATGTGGATTGAAGCGAATGAGGAAAGAATGGCAAGGTACAATGATGAAGTTGATGCTTTGAGACAAGCAATCTATTCTATTAAAGTACAGCAAGAATTTGAATACTGGAAAGATAAAAATTTAATCACCCCTAAAACATAAAACATGGGAATCAAGAAAAGTGAGCTGAAGCAACTCCAACAAACTGCTTCAAATATGGTTAGAACATTAACTGAAATGACTTCACAAACTGGAGAGCTTTCTAAAATAGCTACCAAGCTAACAGATAGAGCTGAGGCAAATCAAAAGAAGTCTTCAATTAAGATGGCACAAGAGATGAATGATGTCATGATTGAGCTGTCAGCATCTCAAGGAATTATTGGATCGGCATTAGTCAAAGCATTAAACATTAAATAAACTAAAACAGAATGACAAATTTCAACACAGAGATACACGAAAAAGTATCACTCTTATCAAAAGCAACAGAGTCTATTTTAAATACAAATATTAGATCTCTCAATGAAGATAAGAAATTCAAAAGAAGGAATACCAGATGGAAATTGATGATGAGTACACTTAACGGATCTCACATGCTATTTAAAACAGTATCTGATATGGTCACAACAGAAGTCAATCAAAGTGCTGTGGTATTGGACTTGATTGATTCCTTAGATAACACATTTGGCACATGCAATTCTTATGGAGTGAGTTTTGATGGAACTGAGGAACTTATGGCTGCATGGAACTCTGGTCATAAGTGGTGTCTAAAGCAAGAAGGAAACATGAAAGCTGTTTCACCTAAGAATGTGCTTAATCTATTTGACAATGAATAATCAATACAGTGACTGTTGTGGAGCTGAGTGTTTCATGACTGAATATGGCATATGTCCAGACTGCTTAGAACATTGCGAATTTATACGTGAGGAATCATGAAAAAAATCAACACAGAAACAGCTGCGCTTTATCTTCTGGATTATATAGATAATATAAAAACAGAAGATGCATATGATCAATCAGCAAAGAAATTAGCGAAGCATTATATCCAGTATCTTATCAATTGGCATGTAGAACCAGCTCAGAACGATTCTAAGCGCAATACAGAGCATAATGAACAAAAGTGATAGCAATACAAGGCAAGTGGATAAAAGTCGCTTAAAAGATGGTTATATGGTCTTACATGAAGCTGAATGGTTAGAATGCCAAGCCAGATTGAATGCAATTGGTGATGAAAGAGAACGCAAAGGAGCACCATATGACAATCCAATGGTTCAGATAGAATCTACTTTGTTTGAAATAGAGTGTAAAACAGAGATGCTGAAGAAGTTGCTCAATCAATACATAATGAAATGAGCACACATATCAGCCCACTCACTGGTGAAGTTGTACTATCTGGAGAAAGTTTAGATGTAAGAGGTAATGTCTTAACGACTGACACGATCTCAGCATATGAATTGGCTCACAAATACAACAAATCAATTACAGCTCTGGTCAATGGTCAATATGTTGGATGGGGTTATACTCCATCTTTCATTCATTTCAAGCACAATAGAGAGCATATTGATAAGATTTCAGAGATTACATACTGGCATGACTTTCCACATGGAGAATTTTGCCGATATCATGCAATTGTGCTTATAGCTTGTGGTGGATATGATTCAAAACAATTTTATTCTGATAGATCATCAGATCAAGACAATGAAAGATATCTCACTCATGTACGTGGTTCAGTTTTATCCAAGAGTAAAACACAAAAAATAAATTTCAAATCCAGAAAAGACAGATCTGGATTCACAATTAAACAAAATTAAAATGCCGTTACCAAAACCAGAAAAAAACGAGGATAAAACGAAGTTCCTTGATAGATGTATAAAAAACAATACAATCAAAACTGAGTATCCAGATATTAATCAAAGAATTGCTGTATGCAATACACAATGGAAAAATAAATAAAATGAAAAATTCAAAAATTACTGCTTTACAAGCAAACGGAACGTGGCAAACTAAGAGAGGTGATACAATGTATGCCTTTGAAATACAGTTTGAAGATGAACAAACTGGACAGTGCAATGCCAAAACAGCTGAACCACCATATGCAATTGGTGACATGGTATTCTATGAGGTCACCAGATCATCAAACTTTGGAGATACTCTAAAAGTGACTAAGAATGATCCAACAGCATTTAATGGAGCACCAAAACCACAAACTACTCAGAAGAATATTGAAAATTCTTGGGCTATCCAGACAGCTGTTCAGATAGTTGGATCATGCAAAGAAGAAACGTATGATGAATATCTTGAACAGATTGGAATTTTAGCTCGTATTTTATTAATAGAACGCGATAATTTAAACTAATGAAACATAACAAAAACGGATTCAAATCTTATATAGTTAAGATGTATGGATCTCAAGCGAAGATGGCCAGTGCTTTGAAAGTTTCAACGAACACAGTAAACAGTTGGGTGCAAAAGAATCCAATGCCATTATTGAAACACTCTCAAACAATATTGAAACAATGTGATACAACAGCTCAAGAATTAATGTCTGAGGTTCTGTATCATAATGAGAACATAAAGTGAAGCGTGACCTTTGCTTCAATTCAGAAGCAGCTCAAATGTATGGTGTAGATGGGGCAATCATGCTCCACCACCTTGCATTCTGGGTGTATAAAAACAAGCTCAATCAAAAGAATGAGATTGATGGTCACACATGGACTTGGAACAGCGCATCTGCTCTGAGAGCAATATTTCCATTCTGGAAAGATAATCAGATCAGAAGGATCTTAACTAATCTTGAAAAAGAAGGTGCTATCATTTCAGCTGTTCATAATCGTGCAAGATGGGATAGAACAAAATGGTACACAATTACTGAAAAAGTCCAGCAATTCTACCAATTCCAGAAATCTGAACATGCAAGTACAGAAATCAAGACATCCAAGTCTAAAAAACAGAAGATGGATGTTAAGAAAACATCACACCAATACCAGATAGTTAATACAGATAGTAAACAGATAAAGACACATATAGTATATCCATACGAAAATGAGGAATTTAAAAAAATATGGATACTCTGGAAACAAGACCGATCCAATCGTAAAATAAAAAAATATACAAAGGTTGGAGAACAAGCTGCTCTCAAGAAATTGCAAGATGAAAGCGGTGGAGATGTAAATACAGCAATAAAAATGATTCAAAACTCAATAGCAAATGGATATCAGGGAATCTTCGCAATTAAAAACAACAGAAAACAGAATGCAGCTGTTCAAGGATTTGACAAATCAAAGCTGCTTGACCATCTTGAACAAACTCGCAACTCTTAATCCAGTTGAGGCATGGCATCAAGGCACTAATGTAAGGACTGCAATGAAATGTGATGAGGTGACAACATTTGCAGCTTTATATGCCATCACAAAAGACATGCTTGATTATCTGGAGATGAACAAAACTCTCAGAACGCAAGAAGAAATCCAACATGCAGTATCTGTTTTACTGAATGAATTTCCAGCGTATAAATTAGAGGAATGGAAAATTGTCATGGATAGATTCAAAGCTGGTTATTTTGGCAATATGTTTGAACGTCTAAAATTGCCAGAGCTGAGAGAGGCATTTCTAAAGTATGCAGATGAAAGATCAATCATGATGGAGAATAAATACCATGAGACTAAAAAGATAGAACCAGAACCATTGTCTGAAGAACAAAAAAACATCATGAAGCAGTTGGTGAAAGATCTTGACTTAAAATCAGACACAGATTTCAGAGGTCGTTGGAAACATATTCATCACCCAAACACACCAGAATGAAAACATGCACATCAATATCAGGTGGACAAAGTTCTGCTTACATAGCAGCGAACTATCCAACTGATTACAACATATTTTCACTTGTAACAATTGAAGATCCAAAGTGTTCACCTAAAGATAAAAAATTGATACAGATAGTCAGTGATCGGATCGGGAAACAGTTTATTGCCACTGCTGAAGATGATACAATTCTACATACAATTTTAGATCTTGAGCAATTTATTGGAAAACCGATTGAATGGATCGCTGGAGAGAGTTTTGACTATGTTGCAGAAAAAAAAGGAGGATGGTTGCCAAATAAATTACACAGATATTGCACAGTTGAAATGAAACTGAGGCCAATGTTTCGCTGGTGGCGTGAAAATGTAGGAGAACCATTAGAGATGAGAATTGGATTCAGAGCTGGAGAGGAAAGGAGAGCAAAAAATATGTTAGAAAGATTGAACTCAGATGGATTGTTAGAGTTCAAGGATATTGTAGGAAAGCATAATGATGGAAGAAATAAATGGGCTGAAATGGCATGGCAAGTACCATCTTTTCCTATGATAGAAAACAATATTTATAGAGATAATGTTGTTGAGTTTTGGAAAGATAAGCCAGTGAGATTTGCAGAGAGAAATAATTGTGTTGGCTGCTTTCATAGAAATCCATTACTCTTGAGAACTATGTTTGACAAGCATCCAGAAAAAATGGAATGGTTTGCATCTAAAGAAAGAATCAAAGGAAACGGAAAATGGAGATCTGATATGAAATACGATGATATAAAAAGACATAAACTTCAGCAAGTATTGGATTTTGACGATTTCGGTGATTGCGATTCAGGACATTGTGGACTATAAAAAACAAAGAAAATGAAACTCAAACTAATAAGAACAAACAGCAGCACAAATTCAACAAATGGACTATTGTATGACATCACATCAAATCCAGAATTTATGTGCTACACACTCGAAGATGAACCAAGAGAAATCAAAGTAAAACATGAGACATGCATCCCAGCTGGTGAATACACTCTTGGATTAAAAACACATGGAAGGTTGCATGAAAAATATCAATATAGATTTGCAGACATTCACAATGGTATGATTGAACTTTTGGATGTGCCAAACTTCACAGATATTTTGATTCATTGTGGCAATACAGATAATCACACTTCTGGATGTTTATTGGTTGGAGATACACAAGAGAACAACAACATTAAAAAATCTGGTTTTATTGGAAAGAGTACATTTGCATATTTTAGAATATACAAAGCAATATCAGAAGCAATAATGTCTGGAGAGCATTGCACAATTAATATCACAGATGATGTATTCATATGACTGAAAGAAGCAAAGCAAAAAATGCATGTGATAAGGCATTCAGCAGATTTGTGAGGTTGTCATGTGCTGATAAGTATGGAATGATAAATTGTATTACTTGTGACAAGCGCAAGATGTGGAATGAAGTTGATTGTGGTCATTTTCAAACAAGAAGTAAGTTATCAGTAAGATGGTTATATGAACCACCTTTAATCAATGCAGCTGCTCAATGTAAAGGATGCAATATGAGTAATGGAGGTCATTCTTATCAATTCGGCAAGAAGATAGATGCTCTGTATGGCTCAGGGAAGGCTGATACAGTCGTTTTTATGTCTAATCAGATACGCAAGTACACAGTGCAAGAGTTAAGGGATATGGCAGCTTCATTTGAAGCGAGAGCAATAGCTATATTACAAGAAATTTAGGAGACAAATATTGTTTTCTTATATTTGGGGTTGTGGTTAGAAGCTACATATCCAAAAATTACAATGCTATCAAAAAAATGGCATGTACTATTGCCAAAAAAAGTTTGATTGATTGTGAGGAATTATGTCACATTGTGATATTAAGTATTTTAGAGAGTGATCAGAGCAAGATTGAAGAACTGATCAAGAAGAAGCAGTTGAGATATTGGTTGGCAAGGATGATGATGAACCAATACAACTCCACCACATCACCATATCATTACACATACAGAAAACCAGCTGAGAGACACAGAGAAGCGAAGCAAGATATTCTGCTGTGGTTTGATTCTGATATTGAAAAGAAGATTAAGGATGAAGAAAAGATTGACTTCATCAACTCTACTCTTTCAGATATGCCATATTTCGATAAGACAGTAACAGAAATCTATTATGAGCATGGCCATTCTTTTAAAACTATGTCTGAAGATACTGGTATAAGCAAAACAACTCTTTTCAAAGCTCTAAAACGTACTAAAAATGAAATCAAAGAAAAAGCCAAGCAAAGGACTTGGAGACACGATTGAGAAAGTAACAAAATTTACTGGACTGAAAGCTGCTGTGGAATCCATCTTTGGAGAGGATTGTGGATGCTCTGAGAGGAAAGAGAAATTGAATAAACTTTTTCCATTTGGAGCACATATGAGTGCTGAGGATCGTGATCTCTATAACAAGCATTTAATCAATTGGAAAAAAGGTGGTAAGGTGACTGCTTCACAACAACATCTGGCCATTGATATTTGGATCAGAAGCACAAATAAGAAAAAGAAATTTTCCAACTGTACATCTTGTGTAAGGAAATTCTTTGAGGATCTTGAAAAACTATATGAAAACAGCTGTGACAATGACTAAACCAATCAACAAAATATTTGCTCACCCAAAGAATCCGCGTTTGATTCGCAATGAGAAATATCTGGAGCAAAAAAAGAGCATAGAAGAAACGCCTGAGATGATGGATCTGAGGCCAGTAATAATTGATGAAGATGATGTGATACTTGGAGGACATCAAAGATGGAGAGCATGTAAAGAATTAGGTTGGAAAGATGTTCCAGTTATGCAATACACCAGAGAGAAACATTTGAAGTCTGAATCATTCACAAAATTCAACAAAACATATGAGCTGGTTTGTGCTGAGATAGTAATCAAGGACAATACACACTATGGAGAATTTGACTATGACATACTTGCAAACGAATGGGATTATTTACCACTGACAGAATATGGTGTTGCAGTCTGGGAAACTGAACCAGAAGAAGTGGAAGGATTAACGGATGAAGATGCAGTACCTGAAGCACCACAAGATGCGATAACTAAACTGGGTGATGTTTGGATACTTGGAGAGCATAGGGTTATGTGTGGGGATTCTACGAGCAAAGAAGCGGTAGAGATTCTTATGGATGGGGAAAAGGCAGATATTTGTTTTACAAGCCCTCCATACAATGCTGGAAAAAGTGAAGTTCTAAGTGGTAATACACACACGACCGACAATAAATATAATTCATATAATGACAATCAAAATCATTCTGAGTATCTAAAGCTTTTAATTGAGTTTACAAATATTGCGCTTATACATTCAGAATATTTAATATTAAACATTCAAAGTTTAGCGGGTAATAAGATTGCTCTAATAGATTATTTATATCAGTATAAAAACAATTTTATCGATGTATGTATATGGGATAAAGGTCATGGTGCTCCTGCAATGGCAAAAAATGTAATGACAAGTTCTTGGGAATATCTTTTGTTTATTTCATCAAAAGACAAAGCTTCACGAGCAATTCCAAATGCAGACTTCAGAGGTAATGTTTCAAATATTTATAGGGGAAAACCACAAAGAAATAATCAATTTTCTGAAATACACGCTGCGACATTTCCAGTTGAATTGCCAGAGTGGGCAATACAATTTACAAAGCAGAATGATATTATTTTCGATTCGTTTTTAGGAACTGGTACAACACTAATTGCAGCAGAGAAAACAAACCGCAAATGTTACGGAATGGAATTAGACCCGAAATACTGCGATGTAATAGTAAAGAGGTGGGAGGACTTTACTGGTAAGAAAGCACATCGAGAAGAAGATGAATTTAATATATTAACTCAAGCGCACTGATGAATAAGACTGAGATAAAAAAGAAAGCTATGATGGAAGCACTGGAGAAATCACTTGGTGTGGTCACTCAAGCATGTAGGATTGCAAGTGTATCCAGAACGCAATACTATCAATGGCTAAAAGATGATCCAGTATTCAAGAAGCAAACAGATGATATTGCTGAAATAGCAATTGACTTTGCTGAGAGCAAACTTCATTCTCTTATTAGTCAAGAGAACGTTCCAAGCACAATATTCTATCTCAAGACTAAAGGAAAGAAACGTGGATATGTAGAATCTCAAGAAATGACTATCTCAGAACCTAACAAAAAGCCAAGCTGGATCACAAGCGAGGATGAAGCAGAGTAAATCATATTACGACTGCAAGAACTGTGATACTCGTATCCAAGTGCATCAAGGTGGAACGAGATCTGGCAAGACGTATTCTATATGTCAGGCATTAATTGAGTGGTGTGTAAACAATAAGAATGCTGGTTGGGTAATCACGATTATCAGGAAAACAATGCCATCTCTCAAGGCAAGTGTAATGAGAGACTTCTTTGAGATATTAGAGAATGAAGGATGGTATTCACCTATGAATCATAACAAATCATCTTCACAATATATTCTTTTTGGAAATGTCATTGAATTTGTTTCAATCGCAGAACCACAGCGTATCAGAGGTCGAAAAAGACACATAGCATTTTTGAATGAGTGCAATGAATTAACCTTTGAAGATTTCACACAGATAATTTTGAGGACATCAGAAATCATGATAATGGACTTCAATCCATCTGATGTATTCTCATGGATATATGACAAAGTAATGACCAGAGAAGATTGCAGTTTCTTTCAGACTACATATCTTGACAATCCATTCTTAGACGAAAACACAATAAAAGAGATTGAATACCTAAAATTAACAGATGCAAACTACTGGAGAGTATTTGGACTTGGTGAACGTGGTTTGAATATCTCAGCTATCTTTCCACACTTCAAT
>Ga0208643_1000502_pt1 | contig 25961 bp, 53 predicted proteins | sample VirMetDEL_Nov_12_FD_184516 | JGI IMG/M metagenome (GOLD analysis project Ga0208643, IMG submission 184516) | Aqueous microbial communities from the Delaware River and Bay under freshwater to marine salinity gradient to study organic matter... | ecosystem: Environmental > Aquatic > Marine >... | reverse complement strand
CTTTGTAGTTGTCTTTGTGTTTTAATTCAAAGGCTATCACTTCTTTTTCAGTTGTTGGAAATTTATTTATTTTCATTTTTATTAAGTTTAGTTTTTATTCACGCAACTAACCATACATTTTAACGTTGTAGTGAATACTACATTTCCTTACCATCCCACTTTTTACCTTTCTTATCAATGCAAAAGGCACTTGGGTCTATGTATATCCTACCGCTTTCGCAAAGTCCCCCATTTACAGTTATCGTTCTCGCTCCAGAAATATAAACTCCTTTAGCAGTTAAGTAGGTCATTATTGCTCTCGCTACTTCTTCTCCACTCAATGTAATATCAACACCTTTACCATATTCGGTTGTGCCTTTTCCCTTTTTAATTTTCATCTTATTTTAAATTTTAGTTTATTAATACCGTACTCACTACAACAACACCTATACTGCATTGCTCGTACCTCACAACGTCAGCATAGCCAAACCGTTGTACGCAATAAAAATTACTCGCTTTCGTGCTTTTTAAATTGCTCCTCGTTAAATGGCGTATCAGCAGGATTTCCATCATCAACCAAATTACCACAACAGTCGCACACTTCAAATTCTAATTCTATGGTTTTGTATTTTCCGTAAGAACATATACAATCATTGTATAGTATGCCAACAGCGTTGCATTGGTCACATACTTTATGTTTTTCTAATCTCGTTTTCATTTATTCGTAATTTTAAAAGCGTACAACACGTAATAAAACACATTGCTACGCACGTTTTTTATTCCTATTCGTTAGGCACAAGCTTACGGAAGTTCTATTAACGGCATCCAGTGAGTTATTTTAGATGATATTTTCCAGTGCATTTCGGGTTCGCTTTGCCATTCATAAAATCCTTCAAGTGTGTAATACTCGTCTTGTTCTTCATTGTAATCACCATCACCTTGATATTCATCTGCCATATAATCTTCTTCCTTTACGGTCATATATGGGATGTATTCAGCCATAGTTTGAAAGCGAACCACACCACCGCCATATTTAGGATTTTCACATACAACATAAACTCTTTGTTGCGGCTTCGGTTGAGATACTTCGATTGAAACCCAGCCAGTGCCTAACATTTTGTATAGTGCATGGCTTTGTGTATTTGAATCTTCGTTTTTCATATCTAAGTTTTTAAGTGTTTGAATCTTTGTGGCTTTTATCTGGCTGCCACGACACCATACAATAGGCGTTGTAAACAATTAAATACTTTCAGCCATTGCTATTAAAGACTTTCCAAAAAATAATGCCTCTTTTTCGGTTAACTCAAACATTATCGTGCAATTCTTACTTAAGTCTGTTTGTTCTAAAAATACACCTACTGCTTTATCGTCATCTGTGCCGTCATAAAGAGTTATTTGCCAATTCTTTCCGTTTTCCAACTCTTGTTTTATTAAGTCGGCATTATCAATAGTTATCTCGTTTATTTTAAGTTCTGTTCTCATAATTATTTAATGGTTTTACGTTTCTGTTTAAGCAAGTGAAGGAAAGGCTTACGAACTTCGTCAGTGCTCCAATCTGTAATCAGGTCCTCCAGCATCTGTCTGTCGAAATACTTAGTCACATGATCAATATGAAGCTGAACACGCCTCGCTTTATTCGCCTCTCTTATTTTCTTGTAAGTTATCTCAACGTCTTTATCAGTAACTTTTACAGAAGACATCTCATTCTTTTCACTTGTGTAGTTTTGCTCTCGCATTATTGCTTTTTGCTCTAAGTATTTCGGATACCAATCACCAAAAATCAAATTAGAATCAACACCACGATTTGTGGACCCAAATTTACCTGAACGAGCCATCTTGAAAAACAAGATAATATCCTCCAGACTTTCGTATGCGAAATTTTCTAAAGTATCGACAGTCAGCATTTCAAGCTGTGAAGAATCAAGCTTGTTGCTAAAGCCAAACGAGTGGATAAATCTCGTTACCAAGACTAAAACCACAGAGTATCCAGCTTGTGCTGTCTCGCCTTTGAAGACGCTACGCATGGTTGGCTTACTCAAAGTCCCTTGAATCGACAAACCCATCTCTAACCTAGCGACACTCTGCGTTTTTGAGATTATTGCCTTAGCTAAATCTAAAGTCTTTTGCCATGTCGGAGTTGTAAGCGTCATTGAAGATTTCTTCGTTAGTTCTTGTTTCTGAGGTGTTGCCATTGCTTGTTTGGATTATTTCGTCGTTCCACGACTCGTTGTTTAAAAATGTTTCAGGATTCTTTCTGAAATATTTATCGGGTTGAGCTTGCTTGTAACTTGGGATGTAAGCCATGATATTTTCCTTTGTGGTGTGAGCCAACTTATCCCATTTTGGCTTGAGTTTTTTAGGACTACCAGTTTTCTTGTCGTACAAATCCCAAAAATCTGAGAACGCTGGATATATTTCTACTTCAACTACATTTTCATTTTCAATTTCTTTTTCACTCTTCACTCTTCTCTCTTCGTCTTCGTCTTCTAAAGGCTTTTTTTGGATATCGTTTGGCTTTTGTTTGGGTTTAATAACTTCCTCTTTTTTTGTAGGACGACCACCTTTTTTACCGTTTTCAGATTGTTTCTTTTTGAAGGCAACTTTTTTTTCTCTTTCACCCTCAAGTCTTGTGTTTACTAGGTAATCACCCATGTCCACAAATTTACTTCTTAACTCTTCTGACATAGAATCCCAATCCTTACCAGTTAAAAACCCAAGCCTTTTTTTGGGTATTCGTTCATCGGTCCATTGCTTGCATAACATCTTGATGTAGATGCCAATTTCTTCGTTAGTTAAATACATTACACCTGTTAAGAAGTCTTGGGCGTAAAGTTGAAATGCTGGTGAATTTTCCATGATTATGCTGATATTGGATTAGTAAGGTATTTTTTAGACCAATGTTTTTTTAACTCTGAAATAAGTTGAGTGTATGTAGATATGTAGCCTTTGTCTATTGCGAAAGCAAGATTTGTTTGTAGTTGGCTTAATTCTTGAAGTTCCTCTTCACTAGCGGTGTTTCTGAGGTTTTTACCCTTTTTATTGAACACTATATAGTTTAAGGCTGTAGCAACTTTAGCGAATTGGTAGCCACTTAAAGTTGGACCTGAGCTAGATAATAACCTGTAATTATCACCAGCACTATGCCTTTCTTTTATGAGTTGGTCGTAAACGAATTTTATTACATTTAATTTAAACTTAGGGTTTATCCACATCGCAAAATCAATAAACAAATAAGGGTGCATCCAAGTTCCTGCATTTTTACCTCTACTAGCCTTTGATTTTACATATGGCGAAATCGCCATATGTAAAAGTTCAGTATCATCTTCCATTGTTTCGATAAATTCAATAGTAGATTTCATTTTGAAATAAGATGCAATTTCTTTATTAGACTTATTTACATCATTCCATTGCTTTAAAAGATAAGTAGCATTAAACATACTATCTTTTGTTCTCTGGAGAACTTTTAGTTCGCCCATTTTCCGAGTCATTATTACGTTTGTTTTCATTTTTGCTCTTTCTTTAATGGTTCTACTAACTGACGATTTATCTGTGATTTACTAATTCCTTTCTCTTCCAGGAACTCAACAGCCCAATCGGTATTTTGGATAAACAAAGCTGTCTGTTTACTCCAAGTTTTTTTGCTGTAGATGTTTGCTTCTAGCCAAGTCTTTTGGAGTTGAAGTAATTGTGAAGGCTTTAGTATGTCATTGAGGATCTGTTTCTTGCCAGTGAACTTAAGAGCTTTTCTATAAGGTTCATTTTGTGAGAATTCTCTTAACGTATTCAGAGGAACTCCGTTGTTGTAGTAGTCGATATGGTAGTCGATATTGTTTTTCCCGTCGAGATGGGAATTTGATATCATTTTTGTTTCGAATGCAGATTTATCAACTGTGTCTGAGATACCTATTTTTGGTTTTCCAGTTGCAGATAGATTGTCTTTAAGGTCTTTTTCTGATTTAAAATAATGATTGTAGATAAGCCACTTGGAATCTGTAGCGGTAATGTTCCTGAAGAAGGACAGGTCGTTGAAGTTGAGTTTTGTGATTTGTTCTGAAGTTTTCATAAAATATTTTTATTAAAAAAAGGTTCTACCTTTCAGCTATAGTGGAACGCCTACTCGGTAAAACCTTTTTATGGAATATCTTATGTCAGTAATCGTTCCACGAATTACGAAGTACGAATTTAAAAAAGTTTATACTAAATACAAAACAAATCTTAATATATTTTATACTTAGTATAAATTTTAGTGCAAATTTTTTTTAAAATGGGAAGTCGTCTTCATCTGGATCTGCTGGCAGTGGTTGTGCTGGCGGTGCTACTGGCACATCATTAAAAGGTGTCACGTCAATTCTCCATCCTTGAATAGAATTAAAGTATTTTGTTTCTCCTTGTGGATTTACCCATTCTCTACCTCGTAAATTAATACCGATAGTAGCGTCTGAACCAACGGTGGCGTTGTCTAACAAGTCGCACTTATCCTGAACAAACTCTATCATGATGTGTTGTGGATATTGCTCATCAGTCGTTACAACTACCTCTCTCTTTTGAAAGCCATTGCTCCCGAATGTTTGGGTCTCTCCGACCATTTTTACTTTACCTTTTACTTCCATCTAATTTTAATTTTATTGGTGAATTTCTATTTTTCAATTGAATTATACTTGTTGCTATCTTAGTGGCACTTGTACTAGAATACCACCAGTTTTTATTCCTTTCGTCTACGATAATATTATCTTTCGTGTTGCCTACTTGCTTTAGTTCATTAAAACCTTTACCGTCCATAGCTTTGCTAGAAGCTTCTAATATTAAGTACTTGCTCATGCTTTGTTTTTGTTTAGGAATTTCTCAATTTCAGTGCCAGTGATGTAGTAGCTCTTGCCTCCAATCTTGAATGCTGGAATCTTCGCTTCTCTGATGTGCTTGCGTAGCGTGGCTTCGGTTGTATTAAGATAGATAGACGCTTCTCTTACGCTATAGTTTTCAGACGCGATTACAACGTCCTTGCTTAGTCGCTCTTTTATTTGCTCTATGAATGCATCATCTATGACGATGTGTTTACTTGCTTTTAGTTTTCCCATTAAAAAGGTGTTTTGTTAAAGTTGATTGTGTCGCCATTGTTGGCTATTGTAACTGTTTTTTGTGTGTGATTTTCTACTGTTTCCTTGAAGACAACTTCATTACTGTTAGTTGCGCTCAAGTGGATTAAAACGATGTTGTTGACTTTACTGATGTCGTTGGCATCAAATAGGTCTAAGCAATTTTCTAAGCTCATATGACTCTCTAAAACACGATTACGGACAAACGACATTGTACCACCAGCATGTACTTTCTCGTCAATAATTTCCTTACTGTAATTCGCTTCGACAATTATATTGGTAAGGTTAGCGAATCTGTATGGTGAGTAATATGAGTCGGTTAAAAATAAAGTGTTGCCTATTTCTTTGTGTTTAATGATGAAACCAAAACAAGGGACATCATGTTTTCCACTAAAAGGCATCACAGTGAATCCACCTATCTTATTAATAGATAGATTTTTAATTGACTTTGCCCTGTGTGATTTTACTCCAAGAGCTTTAAACGTGTCTTTAGAAGCGTAGGTATTAATACCCATATCAATCACATCTGATATTGATTTAGCGTGGTCACCATGACTGTGACTTACTATACAGCCAGCAACTTTGTCAACGTTAAAGTCAAGAGCTTGCTTAATAAGATCTGACTTCACACCACATTCTAGTAGCAACGCTTCCTCGTCATTTTCTAACAAGTAAGCATTGCCAATCGAGCCCGTGGATATTACTTTTAATATCATTAAAATCCTGGGTTTTCCTTAGCTAATTCCTCGTCCAATATTTTCTGATTCTCAGCATCGGTATCTTCTTCCTCGCTCACGATTATTGCATCGTCAATATCAATGTCTAGAACTTCCTTGTTCGCATTTTCTTGAACCTCGTGCTTTACATCTTCAGCGACAATATCGATATCATCTTTGTCGATGGCATCGTATAAAACAGAATCGTCAGAGCTTCTAAGTAATATCTTAATAGCACGGTTGAGAACTGTTTTCTTAGCCATTTCTGCAGGAAATTTCTTATGAGCAGGTGAAGCTCCGTTAGACGCACCTTGAGCCCAAGATGTCTTAATCTGCTCCATTGTCATCACATCCATATCACTTTGTCCATCATCAGTCGTGTAGATCGCGTATGCACCAACGATCTTACTAGAACCAATACTTGCTAGCGTCTGTACGTGCTTGATTAATTCTTTACGTCCTGTAGCAGGATTAACCTTGAATTCGAAGTCTTCTCCTTCCATAATACAGTTGGCTTTAATATCTACGAGCCCAGCGTATCTCTTTGCCATTGCAATATTACCAGTGTAAGCAACAGTGCATTCTAGTTTACCACCATAAGGAACAAAGTAGACTTGTTGCTTAAGAGGTGATAGACCATACACCACCATCTTAAGCAGTGAGTTGGCAATACTTTGTTGGCTACATGATGTTAGTACTGGCTTCTTGTTTCTGTCTAATGTCTCAGATAGTATTAGATACGCGGATTTCAACGCATTTTCTGGCGAGTAATCGCTAGGTAATCTTAGTTCACCACTCTCTTTGAAAGTGTTGATTTTGTTTAAAACAATAGTTGAAATGTTTTTCTCTACTGTTGCTACTTTTGTTGTTTCTGTACTCATAAATTTGATATTAATGGATTTATATGTTTTTATATTCTTTATTCAAAGCTTTTGCTACTGAGACAGGAATTGTTCTTATAAAATCGTCCACCTTTACTTTGACAATTTCACTTTCAACAGCCGCTATAATGTCAATGCCAAAAGACTTCTGTTGTCTTATGAAGTGTAAAATGTTTTCATGACCTTCAATCATCAGACCTATATGCTGAATTGATAGAATTTCCCATTGTAAATCTTTTTTTGTAAACCTCTCTTTACTGGAGGCAATAAACGATACAGGAAGCTCCATGCATACCACTAATTTGAGTTGACCTATTTTGTATTCTTTTTTTGCATTAATAAGGATTTCAAATCCGTTTGGTTTTAATTTTCTCATTTATTTGATTTTAATTATAATGTTATACTACTTGATTTTTAATATTTTATCTGCTGGCGACACCACTAGGCTTATGACCTGAGCCTTGGTTTTGATAATCTCTGTAACAGACTCTCTATTGTCAATAAAGATTGGTGCGCTTACCTCGTAAAAATTAGCCATAGCATTAATGATGTCGATGCCAGCATTGACTTGTGAAGCAGTATTTGCGTCACTAAATGGAACACCATTAATTAATGGAATACAACTCTCTGCTTCAGCACCATTGACTTGGATATCGAAAAGCTTAAATTTCACAAATGAGAATAATTTATTCACTTTATTCTCCAGTGTAGTTACTTTTTTACGTGTAAACTGCTGTGCGATGTACTGCTCTTTCTCTAGATCAGCAATCTGTTGAGCGAAGTCTTTCTCTTCCTTTTCTAGCTCAGTTATTCTTGTTTTTGCTCTCGAAATTTCTTCCTTAGCTCTCAATTTTGTTGTGCAATTATCAACTTGTAGGTTGATTTTTGAGCGTTCAGCCTTGAGGTCGTCGATATTCACAGACTCTCTATCACTAAGCTGAATCTCTAACCCTTTAATTTCTCGTAGAGCTAATTGATAAGCTTCGTGATTGAATAACGTCTTTTCAACCTCCTTATCTACATCAATAAGCACTGGTTCTTTTACTTTTGAGAGCTTATCCTCAAGTGTTTTGATGCTTTTAGTGATACTATCAATGTGCGCGGAAGTTTCTTTCATCTTAGAATTAATCGCGAGAATGTCTGTATCATGATTATCAAGCAGAGCTTTAGTAGCCTTTCCTTGAGCCGTGATATTAGCGAGAGCACTGCGCTTATCTGTATTAAAATCTTTGATAAGACGCTCTTTCTCAGCTTCAATATCATCAGTATCTAATGCTCTACGGCAGGTTGGACATTTAATTTCTTCCTCATCAATAGTAAGTTTTGACGCATTCTCGCTCATCCATTCTGCTCTAAGCGAATCGGATTCTTTAGTTAATCTACCTTTCTCAGCAATAGAGAAGTCAAGGTCGGCTCTGAAGTTTTTTAAGCTTCGACTTAAAGTCTCGGAAGTAGACTGAGCGTTGGCAATCTCATGCTTAATAGGCTCTGACAAAGATTGTGAGCCTTGACTAGCAGATTTTACTTCAGTTCTTACGTCATGCTTGATGTTGTTGATTTGTGAGCGTTTTTCAAAAATTGCAGTTTCAATTACGCGATACTTTTTGTTTGCCTCTTCTTGAGCAATGTTCCTGTTGTCTATTTGATCTTCAACTTTTTTAAGTTGTCGGTCCAAAATAACTTTCTCTTTTTCTAAAGCCTCGAAATCAAGATTCTCAGGCATACTAAGATTGACTTCATCTATACGTGTTGGAATTCCTTTAATAGAGTCATTCAGTAATTTTCTTTGAGAAGCTAATTGTTTTTGATACTCATCTAAAGACTTGTTTGTGAGTTTTGATAGTAGTGCTTCAAAATCTGCGTCTCCTTTTGCTAACTCAACATTATTAACACCACCAACTAAGTCGATTAAAACACCTCGCGCTACTTTCCAGTTTAGTTGAGAGAACGCTAAAGGGTTAGTGATCATTTTGAAGACACTTTCATCAACAATTGCTTTGATGTTGTCTTGAAATTCGCGTTGTGATTTAGGTACATCGTTCCAGTAATAATCTACGGTATTACCTACAAAAGCAGATTCGAGTGCTCCACGTTGTTTTACCCACTTCTCTTTTAATACTTTTCTGACGGAAATTTCTTCACCAGCAACATCGAGTATAGCTGATACTTCGTGTTCGGTTTTCTGCATTGGCTTATTGTCTTTATCTAGCGTTTTTATGCCAAAAGAAGACCTTCCTTGAGAGTCTTTGTCGAATAATAGCCAAGTGAAGGCATCGAAGATTGTTGTTTTACCAGAACCATTAGCTCCGTGAAGCTCAGTGTTTTGACTTAGTTTAAGCTCTAAAGCCTTGATTCCTTTGAAGTTTTTGAGTTTAATTGTGTAAATTTTAACGTTTTTCATTCCCGATTTTTTTGTATTTTTAATTATTAGAAGCCAAAAATACAAACACAAAACAACAAATACAAACAAACACAAACAAATAACAATAATATATTTACATTAGAGATGGAAAAATTCGCACAAAACAAGAACTTATGTGCTACTCTTCTTAAACTTAAGCAGTTGCATAGAGTTTCTTACAAAAAAATGGGAGATGTAATTGGGTATACTGATATCGGTATGTCTAAGGCTCTTAAAAATAACACGCTATCGATTGACCAAGCCGAATTAATCATCAAGACTCTTAAACTAGGTCCTGATAAGGCTGTCGCAGACCCCGTGACTAATGAAGCTGGGTTGATTCAATTAGCTATTCGGTTTGTGGAAAATTACGACAAAGTGAAGCACCTTAAAGTGGTTAAAAATCTTATTGAACTTGAGATTTTAAGAGTCGACGACTCTTTTCAAGGTCAGATCAACAGTATAAGAGAGGATATACATACCCTGCATAAAAAACAATCGATTCTTCAAGAGGTGATGAATAATAATAATAATAATAATAATAATAATAATAATAATAAAACAAATAAGGTTTTTAAGCAATCTTAAGAAATCCTGTTTTTGTAGAAGAGATATAATCAAAAGCTTTATTAAAAATCCAGATCTGGAGGTCCACAGCTTTACACTTAATCTCTATAGATTCTATTACCATAAGCCTATGTCTCGCAAAAAGCTCTAGCTCTCTGAAATCATCTTCTAGAGAAATACTATTTAGAGTGAATAGGCTTTCGTTATACATTCTTATTCCATTAACATGATCTTTTTGCTCTCCACTCAACTGTGAGGATAATTCTATTAAGCTGGAGATATGATTTTCGACTGAACCATACTCTGTTATTATTTGATTAAGGTAAATTTCTTTTAAGTCGTCTTTAGTGGTCATATAACTATATTTAAAAGCGTAAAATTACATGTGTCTTAAATACATAAGTATGATAATTATCATACTTATGTAACATATGTTACATATCTGCCAAATCGTTTTCGTGAATATCTAGGTGATTTAATCGATTGCAATTTGGTTGTGCAACGGTTGTGCAGATAAGGTCTTAAAAACAAAAAACCCCTGATTTTACAGGGTTTTTTTAGCTATGTAGTGATCGCACTAGGATTCTTTTTTTACACCTAATTATTATTAAATGTGATTAAAAAGTGTATTTTTGTATTGCATTATGTATATTTATAGTATATTTGTATTTCATTACATACTAATATGTTACATATTGGTTGTGCAACGGTTGTGCAAGTATCTAGTACAAACTAAAAAATAAGACAGGGATGGCTTCGATAAAATTATTACTTAGAGGTAAAAAAAATCCATCAAATCTAACCGTTAGATTTGTGAATGGAAGAGCGTGTGATATTCATTACGTCACCGCGATTCAAATTAAAAGAGAACATTGGGATTCTGAAAAGCAACAGCTCAGAAATATTTCGTCGCTAAATAATCGCTACGAGATTAATGCAAAATTAGCTGGCTTGAAAGCAAAACTACTGGAACAATTCAACATGTCATTTATTACTGGTGATGTTGTGGATCGTGAATGGGTCGCAGAAAAAGTATCAGAATTCTTTAACAGACCAAAACAAGAGGTTGGCAGAAAGCTTCAGCCACACTTCCTTTATTACGAAGACTTCGCTCTTTGGTGGCTGAAGGAAAAAGGACCGACTTGGAAAACAGCTTCAGGAACTTACCTAAAAGAGAGAGCTGTCGCTCAGTACGTTTCATTTATTGAGATATTTAAAAAGTTTCAAGGAAAGCGTAAGATTAAAGTGAAAGATGTCGATGATGTTCTTGTAAATCGGTTCGTTTCACATTTGGAGACCGTTTCTAACTACTCTCCTGAGACTGTCCGAAGGCATATTGGAAGACTTAGATTCTTTATGAATAGAGCAAAAGCACAAGACTTGAAAGTGACTAATACGTATAATGAGCGTGTGTATGTGAATCGAGAAAAAGAAGATATTAAAAAACCTTACTTAAACGAAGATGAGATTAACTTAATCTATAATTTAGACCTATCACATGACGAGGTGTTAGATAACGCAAGAGATAGCTTCATTATAGGCTTATGGACGGGTCTGAGGATATCTGACTTGAACAACAACCTTGACATTAGTAATATTAAAGATGGCATGATTGAAATTCTGACTATTAAGACTCAGACTTGGGTGACAATTCCTTTGCATCCACATGTCAAAGCGATTCTCGCCAAGAGGTTTAACAACTTGCCGAGCAGAGTCGCTCGATTCAATGATAAGATAAAATTGATTTGTCAGCTATGTGGAATTGACAATGAGATTAAGGGTTACCTCCATGATGTGGAGACGAATAGAAGAAAATTAGGTGTACATCCGAAATATAAGCTAATTTCTTCGCATATTTGTCGTCGTTCATTCGCTACAAACTTGTTTGGAACAATACCGAATAGAGCAATACAGACGATTGGAGGTTGGTCTACTGAAGATATGATGTTGCATTACATCAAGAAAACAAGACGAGAAAGTGCAGATTTACTGCAAAAACATTGGGAAAAAAAGGATTAATTAAAAACACAGAACTATGAAAGCAATTGAAGATGGCGCAAGGTTATCACAAGTGATTGATGCGCTAGATGAGAGTTCGAACTCTCTTAGTATTAAATTAGGGTATTCATCCCCAGGAAGTATATATCACGTCATCAATGGCGTAAACAATCTTTCGAAAGGAATGATTGACCGAATCGTAAACACTTTTCCGAAGGTTAGTTACCAATTTTTAAAAGAAGGTGTTGGAGAGCCTTTATTGAGTGGAGAAGAGTTGCAGACGCAGTTAAATCTGTTCAACACGGCTGATGTAGACCATGAGGTGGAGGTGGTGAAGAAGCTCCTTAGTATTCCATCTAAGCTAGACAGAATTATTAAACTTCTCGAAGATAAAAAGTAGAAACAAAAAAACCCCATCAAAATTAATTGATGGGGTTTTTTGTCAGGATATAGTTAATAACTATATACCCTTGTTGTAAAACATTAAAGGGTGTGTTTAATTTTATTGTATTCTTTTTCAAGTTCTTCATAACTCATTAAATTTCCTTTATATTTTACTAACTTTCTGTCAATATATTCTATGTCTTTGCACTTCATTTTCCAAATACCAAAAGACATTGCTTTTTTGCCCTTTAACGATTTAACAACACTATATAAATCACATAATTGGTCAAGCATTTCATCCCAGTCTGTGTCTCCATTTTGGTTGTTTCTTATTATATCAGCTATTTTTTCTCTCATAATTACGTGTTTTATACTTTAACGTTGTAAACAATAAAATTATTCCCGCTGTGGTCTTAACGCACTTATAGGTATCATATCAATCTTATCTTCTGTTACAACTACTGCGTAAGGCACACTATCAGCCCCACGCACATAAGCGTGTACATATCCTTTGTCACCTTCTTTTAATATACTTTGGTTCGGTGTGTAAACTAATTCTACATTTAATTTCTCCATAATTTTACAGATTTACAACAAGCAATATAATTAATTGCCTATCAAGTTATTACTAAATTTTAAAAGTTGTGGTATGGCAACTAATCATATTGCCGTACCGTTGTAAGTAATGCTAATTCCATCCATTACAACCGCAATAATATCTTTTACTTTCCTCTTTTACGAAAGGTATCTGTTTCCATATTTTTCTAATCTCACCTCTTGTAGTTTTCTTTTTACAATCTTGGCAAGTAAAAATATCATTACTATTTTCTTCGTTTAATTCTTTCTCTTTGTCCATTTTATTCAGTTTTGTTTATTAATCCGCACTACTCACAACATCGTGTATATGGCATTAAAACGACCACATACACACAGCGTTAGCAGTAATTTAATGAAGTCGGCAATAGTCTTTTAATCCGTAAGGGTTTATAAAACCTAAATCAACTGCTTCTTGCGTGCTTATTTCTATAACATCTACCTTTGTTCCTGCCTCTAAAGTAACCCTTACTAATTCACCTCTACCATCAGAGCAATTATAGTTTATGTTTAAAATTTGGTAGTTAGGCTTAGTTCCGTCTTTTATAAAAACAGGTAGCATTAAACCTAAAGTCATTGTATGTTTTAAACTACTGCTAGCAACGTGTATATCACATTGCTTAGTAGTTTCTTTTTTACTAAATAATTTTTTAATCCAATTCATTGTTTTATCTATTTAATTTATACTTAATTACGCAACGTGGCATACACCATACAGTTATATGTATTTCTTTTTAACGCAATGATTCACTAGCACATATAGATTACGATTGCTGTCGATTCCAACTTTTTTACGAATTCGTTTAATAAAAGTACCTATTGTTCTTTCGTTTAAGCTCATGATTTGTCCAATCTCACGACTTTTCATTCCTTTGGCTAAATTCCTCATAACTTCTGCTTCTCGCTTTGATAACACTTCACTATTTTTCATGTAATATATTTATTTAATCATCAATTTTTTCGAACACTATCTTAACTTTTAAGGCTTTTAATAATAAGTATGCGCTTTGGATGTAAAGATATGGGTTTTTCCCACTTTCAATCTTGTGAATCCACTGGTGACCTGAAGACTCTCGTCCTATCAGTCCACATAGACCTTGTTGCGTGATTCCTAGCTCTTTTCTTCTGTCTCTTAACAGTGTAATTAACTCCTCGGTAAACTCTCGTTCATCCAAGTCCATTCCTTCTAATCCTTTCATAACTTAGTGGTTTTTGTAGCAAAATTCTTGATAACGGTCAACGATCTGATCCAAGTCGTCTTCGCCAATTTTTGTTCTGATGGTTGAACCGTTCGTTTCTGTGTATGTCACAACTTTACTGGCATTGTCGATTTGGATGGTGCAGCACTTCCTATCGCTCTCGATAGTTGTCACCTTATTCGCTCTCATAGTGTAGAATAGGATGAGAGAGCCTACGATAATTCCAACCGTAAGCTCGAATATTTTATCTTTTAGCATGACTTCCAAAATTTATAGAGTTCATGCTCCCATCCTTCACCAGTTTTCTCCCAATCTGTACCAGTTGGAAATTTCTTAATAAATCCTTCAGCAATTTCCAACACTCTGTCGATGTCAGAAAAGAAGAGAGGTTTCTCCTCTAATTCTGCGTATATGTAAGCTGTAGTTGTAGCTAGATTATCTTGGTAGTCCTTGTTGATTGGGTTCTCTGATTCCTCGAATATATCATCCGAGATATCGACCATAACTTGTTGGTCGTCATCAAATTTATCTAGAGCCACCATTAGCTCTGATTTGGTCATGTATGTTTTCATTAGTAAAATACTTTAACTATTATGATTAATATTATCATCGCCTATATGACGATGTCGTTGGTTTTGTAAATTCCTTCTTTGTTCTTCATTGTTTTTTTAATACATGGTTATACATTCACTGCATCTTTCGTCGGCAATCTCTTTTTTGGATAGCAGAATATCACCACACTTGTCGCATAGGTCTTCCTCTATTTCTGTTATTTTAATGACTGTACCTCCAGTACTTTCGATAGCTTCTCGGTGCGTGTTTAGTTCTGATTCGTTACTAAAAATGTGCTTGGTAGTATTGTAGCCACCAAACACATTTTGCTGAAGTATTAAGGCTGTTTTCATAGATTAACACTTGTACCTCTGCTATTCTCGAAAGCCTCCATGATTCTATCTCTAATCACCACTGGCTCATCTTTGTAGAACGCATACTCATCTGCACTAATAACGTTTACGCTAACAGCTCCCTCTAGCCATTCCCATTCGCTCTCGTCATTTAAGTACTGGTAATGGTCTTTGTAGTTCTTAGACATTCCGTAAGTCGTAGACTCGCACATGTCACAGTCTCTGCTCCACAGCTCGTAGTATACTGGCTTGTTGTCAAACAGCATCTTGTACTGGTGCGTCAGGTTTTCTCTAGACTTTCTTAGCCATTTTCTGATTCGGTATTTCTTTGATTTATACCACTGCTTTGGTGTCAGCATCTCGTGAGAATACAGAGATAATATCCAGTATCCTAAATTGAATAACAACATCTTACCGAAGACAGTGTCTCTACTGTATTTCACGCTAATTTTAAACTTCTGCTCTCTATGAAGCCTAGTGTTAAGAATGTATATCATGCCTCCAATTGTTCCTTGGAAGGGTTTAAGATTATATTTTTTCATAATTTCTATTGTTTTTTTTGTTTAACATCTATTTGGTCATCTGCGAATTCTACTGTAAATGAAATTGTCACATCAGCAGTCTTTAGCACCTCATTGGCTTTGTTGAAATTATAAGTCAGCTCTTTTAAGGCTAATTCATAAGCTTCTTCAAAAGTGTCTGCCTCCACTTCACCATAATCAAATGATGTCCAAATTGTATTGGTGTTCATACTGTATTCCCAAGTCATAATTTCTATTGTATTAAATTTCTACTTTTATTTTTTTAGCCACACGCCACATGCTGTTCTCAGGTGGTGTGAAGTCTGAATGTATAATGTCGATATCGTGCGTGAACGCTCCGTTAATGTCGTACCTCTTCAGAATGGTTATGGTTAGTTTAATCATAATATTATCTGATTTTTAGTTTTGTGTATTGCTATGTATTTATCGAAAATGGAACGCTCAGTAAATGAGCATTCCTTAATTCGTTTTCCGTTAACAGTCCAATGACCGTTATTCCTTTCAATGCTTAGTTTTATCATCTTATAATGCGCTTGTTGGTCTTAATTGATTCTCTTCGAATGTTGCAGATTCCCACTCATCATCAGAATGATTTGTAAGCTCGTGCAGATGCTGTGACAGTTGCACAGCCACTTCTACTAAGAACTTGTCATTTCGCCAATCTGAGACGTTACAATCGTTGCCTATAGCTCCTAACATACCTCCTCCAAGATAATTTTGGTAAGCTGTCATTTTACCACCATCATAGGTATTGTTCTTCAGTCCATCTAAGGTGATTTCAATTCCTCCACCTCTGAAGGATGTCTTTGAGACAAGCGTTCTGTCGTCTATTTTTAAGTATCCCATGCTTTCTATTTATTTTTGTTCTGTTCCACATTTGGGGCAAGTGCCATCTTCGGACATGTCACAATTCGCATAGCCTATTCCCATGCTGTAGCCACAATTTTTACAAATGTTTTGGTCGTTATACCATTTAATGAACCCTACCAGTGTTTCATACACTCCTGAGATGTCTGTATTTATACAAATATTTCCGTATCCTGAGAACCAAATATCAAAGGTTGGCTCACCTTGAAAATAATCGACAATCTCTCCATCGCCATAATTGTGAGCTAAGTACCCAATCTTCTCCACCACTGGCATCAACCAATCCCATGAGGTGTGGTATTTCATGGCAACATCTACCATTATTTTAGTTAAATCAGTTCCTTTCGGGTAGTCGTATGTTAGAAACTTCTCTTCCTCCATAACTTTATACCCCATAAACTCTGCGATTAATTTGTTCTCTGTTCTCATAATTTCTATTTTTTTATCCAAATATTACTTCTCCAAATATTACTGTCTGCAATATGACATCTGCTGTAAGAGCATCGTCTTGTTCGTTGACCATTTCCATCAGTGTAGCCATCTCTACTTTTGGCACTTTGTGATGAATTCGCTTAAGCGTCACATACTCGTTGTAATCACCTTCATGGTCTACAAAGCGTATGTCTTTGCCATCTCGAAGAATCGCCATAATAACGTCTTCAAAACAAGCGTTATCGCCTTTCTTAGCGTATGCTAATCCTTGAGCTACAGCGTAGTCTTTGCCTTCGTACTTCAATTCTAAGCCATAACCCTCTAGGTATGACAACCCATTGCATAGGGCATTGTAGAAGAATGTCTCGCATTCTTTTTCTGTTAAAATTAATTTCATAATTTCTATAAGTATTTTATGTTATCTAAATCTCTCACTATCTCAATTGGAATCTCGATGAGATGCTTATTTGTTTTGTGTTCCCAAATCTCATTCTCAACTCCATCACCACCTATGATATCATATTCCTTTAAGTCAATATCTATCTCTTGGAACTGTAAGTCAGAATCTTCAGCATAGGCATAGTATCCGTGGTCTTCGTTGCTGAAGAATAAACCTTGATTGTTTCTGATGTCATCCAAATCACCATCATAGGCTTTAGTACAAGCCTCTAGATGGCTTCTAAATGTCTTTTGGTCTACTACTTCTACTTCGTTGACATTAGTCTTTATAATCACGCCATAATCAGTTGGCTTCAGTTCAAAAAACTGATAGCTTCCATCATCATCATTGAACGTTCCCCATCCGTGACCATTAGCACCATCCTCAAGCTTGTAAGCCATGTGCTCAAGGAAGGTTTGATTGTCGTGTACTAGATTTTCGCAGTGCTCTTGAACTGCATCGTCATTCTCAAACTCTGTCACTTCTGTGATAAAGTTTTCTGTGGAATAACCTTCGCCATTCCATGTTTCAACTATTACATATTTTTTCATCGCTTATTGTTTTTTAGTTAATTCGTTGTCTTCTGCATGGAAGTCCAATGCAAACCAAATCTGCTCCATTGTAGCCTCATTAGTTAACGCTTGTTCTAGTACTTCTAAAGCCTCTTCATCTGTGCAGTCGTAAGTGTGTTGAACGTCTGCGACACACCATAGATTTTCTGTTTGGTAGTCTTCTCTTAGGCGTGGTAATTTGTTATCACCATGCTCTATTTTTAGCATTTCGAATTCTGCATCCAATAATGCTAATTGTTCTTGTGTTCCTTCAAAAATTAATTTCATCGCTTACTGTTTTTTATGTGAGATAGTATCTCGGTTATTGAGTTTATTAATCCGATTAGACCGACAACAATGAATGCTCCCAGTACTATTGTTAAAATTGTTGATGCCATGTTAATCTGTAAATCTTTCGTTATACGTTATTAGGTCATTCCAGTGCTTGTCTTCGGCAGTTACTTCAACACTCTCTTTTACGATAAGGAATCCGTGTGTCTCTTCAAAATCGATACGTGAGAATTCACCAGTGATGGTGAGCCATCCTGAGCCATCTGTCTGCTCGATTGACATTGAGCCATAGAACCCCATGCAATTGTTTTTGTGGCTGTAACCTCTGTGCTTAAGGTCACCAACTTCAACGTCGATGACTGTCTCTGAGAATAGGTCTTCGTTAACTATTCTGTAGGTGATAAATGTGTTCATAATTCTGATTTTAATAGTTTGTTATACCAACAACAGCCCGACATTTTCATGCCGAGCTGTTAGTTTACTCTTGAATCTATATTTGTAATGCGCTGTTAAATCACACCAATCGCATAGTGTTTAGTATCGTGATAAAAAGACATTGAAGTCTTCTGAATTGTCTCAGAGTAACCACCTTGATAAGTGATGACAACTTCGCCATCTTCCATTGCGTCTACTTCATCCCAAATCTCTTTTTTCATGTCTAAAAAAGATTGGATTTCTTCAAAACTTTCACGGTCATCTTCAAAAAAGAATTTTACTTCACTCTCAATAAACTCATCTTCAGTCATCTTAGGTACTTCTGCGTAGTCATCACCATAGTCTTCGCTTGAGTTTTCGTAAGGCGTGTAGGCTGTACCTCTTCTTACCCAAAAACCCCAACCATCTTTTTTGAATAATTTGATAATTTCCCCATCTGTTAGTTTTGCTAGTTTTTCTGCCTCCTCAAACTTCTCAAAACCAATCAAGGCTTGACCAGTATTGGAAGGATAGCCATTAGATTCTGATGTTGTGTCAACTACCTCTAAGTTGAATTGTTCTGCGTTTTTCAATATGTTTTTCATGATTTTGGATTTTAGGTATTAAATATACCACCAAAAGCTCGACTTATGAAGCCGAGCTGTTAGTTTTTATTTATTGTACTGGTGGTTACTCTTCGTTCAATTCGATGTCGAACTCAAGCTTATAGAGGCTGTAGATTAGGTCATCACCAGTGGCTTGAATGAAATATCTGAACAAATAGCTCAGGAATATGTTCGGCTCCTCTGAGACCTCTTCTAATCCACTGTAGAAGGACGCGAAGCCATCTCTAGACTTACTGGCTTCGTTTAGCCATTCTACAAACTCTTTGTCCTTCGTGTACTTCTCCAGTAACATCTTGAACTGGTGCTCAGGAATCTCTGTCATAATCTCGTCCGTTTGGAAGTTGTAGAACTTCGGTGACCACAGCGATTTGTAGGTTAGGTCAATTTCGATGTCCATCTCTTTAAGATGTTCTTCGAACATGTCTAGCCATTCCTTGGCGTAATTCTCGTGTGTGGCTTGCCAGTTGATGTTGTCATCTTCGTACTCAGGATATTCGCCATCGCTGTAGTAAGTCTCTACTCGGTCTTCAACTACCATCGAATGGTGGCTGTGGTAGAACCCTCCGAATTGTAGTGCGAAGGTGATTGTTTCTGTTGCTGTTGTTGTGCTCATTATTGCTTGTTATTTTTAAGATAATTTAGTAGTGTTTGCCAGTGGTCATATGCCACTTTACCTTCTTTATTCCATCGCCAAGACCAGTAGCCCCATACATATACGCTAGGGTATTGGTCGTTTGTGATAGCGCAGATTAGCTGTTTTTGTATACTTTTAAATTTAATGCTCATGCTTATTTTATATTTAGGAATTTGCTGTTTAGAATAGTTTTCATGCCATCTCTGCAATCTTTGATGGCAGTCTTACTGATATGTCCAGTGAGACTTGGCGAAGCCATTAACTGGCTTGTAATACTCACGTTGTTCTCCCATACACGAGTCCATAGAGACTCTACAGTATCACCATCTAGCAATCGTTGTCTGAGTGTCGTGACTGACTCGAAATGAATGCCACCTTGCGCTCCACCAGTATGGTCGAATGAGTTGTTCTTGAATGCCTCAAGATGAGCCTTGAATATCTTATTTTGTAATGTTGTGATTCGTGTCATTTTAATTGATTTATTAATTAATAGTTCGTTCTAAATTGTACGCCTCACGCACGTCTTTTGCGCTGTAGCCATATTGCTTCAGCTCAATGACTGCATCTAAGATGTTGCCAGTGTAGAAGGATTCGTAGTTGTATAGCTCTCTGATGATGATGGCTTGCTTGCCATTCTCGATGACATCCTGAGCAATCGCTGATTTGTTGATAGCCTCTAGACCATTTAACAGCATGTCGATATGCTTTGTCATGACTAGCATACCATGTCCACAGCTCGTCCACTTGTCACCATCGACATAGTGGTTAGCATCTGCGTTATTTTTAGCCTTGGCTAGACCTTCTTTGAATTGGCTGTCATTGAATGCGAAGAATGCGCCAGTAGCATTGAATAGCTCTGTCTGAGCTTGCTCTCTGTAGTCTTGTAAATGTTTCATTTTAATTGATTTTTAGGTACTGGTTATACTGGTTTCCTGACTTCTTTGATGTGCGAATAATAAAATACTTACCTCGTGCTGACTTCCATACTGGATAGGTGACATCTTTGACCTTGTATGTCAGCTCTGTCTTTTGAGCTTTGCCCTTGGCTTTAGTTGGTGCAATCTTTACAATCTCATTGCCTACAATCTTATGTGTGGCTTGTGCTGTTGCTGTTGCTGTCAGTCCAGTTAGCGCAATCGCTAAAAAGAGTAATCTAATTTTGTTTACTGGTCTCATAATTTTAGGTATTAGTTTTACCACTAATAGCCCGACATTCTCATATCGGGCTGTTAGTTCATTTGCGCTCTTTTAAGCGTTCTTCTCTTCGCTGTGCTATTAGCTCTTGATACTCACGAGATGTGATGCTCTGACGATGGCTTGATACTTTGTAGTAGCCAATGCTCTTGCGTCTTACCATGGTCTGAAACCGTAAAGGTTAATCATAACTGTGAAAATGATAATCATTATCGCTGTGGCAATGATTAAGGCTTTAACTTGGATGCTTAGATTCTTCATAGTTATACAGATAAAATTGTTTCAACTCTGTTCACTGTGTCTTCATCGACGCTTATAACATCGTGATTGTCTTCTAGTTCTTCACTCCAAACAATCACATCGTTGTTTAGGTTTTGTTGCTGTAGTAATGTAATTAACTCATGTACTTTCATAATTTCTAGGTATTAATTGTTATTTATAATGTTGTATCGTGCTTCAGACTGAAGCGTTAGTAAGTTGACTTTACGAAATGCTTGTCGTGTTGTCATTCCGAATAGTAATTTGTAGTGCTGTGCTATGCGCTCATCTACTGGTGCAATTGTTATTCTAGGTCTCATATTGAATTTAGATTAGTATGTTTACCACCAATAGCCGAGTTGTGGCTCGGCTAGGTAGTTGTTACAGTATTACTTGTGTGTTGTTATAGCTCAGTGATTTTATCAATGTCTATATTCTCTACAGTATCACATAGTTTATGTAGGAAGGTGAATGCCTCCAGTATCGTCATATCTTTAGCATTAATACCTAACGCCGTCAAGAATGATTGCATTTTCTCCACAGCATTTAATTTGCTGTCTATTGTGTTTAGCGCATCATTGTAGATGTCTGACTCAATTGTTAATTTGCTCATAATGTTTAGTATAAATCTGATTTGTATATTGCTTGTTGCTCTCGTTTTGGAAGTATTTCCATCCACCCAAGGAATTGATTGAATTGCTTATCGCAAAGTTTGTCGTACTTCGCGTATAGCTTGTCATCGCAGTAATGCTCATCTCTGAGGTCATTAGATGCGTTGTACTTCTTTAACCATGCACATGCTCGGTTAACTGTTGTCTGATGTTTACTGTTGATTGCTTTCATAGGTACTGGTGTTAAGTTTACTACTTCGATGCCGAGCTTATTGCCGAGCTCATTTAATGTTATTGTTTTCATGTCTTAATTAGATTTATAAATTGATAAATAACTACTGATGAACAGCACCTCTATCGCTAGAAATAGAACTGTTAACCATAGGAAGTATTCCTGAGATGTCTCAAGAAATCTGCTAATTGTAAGTAGGATGTAAGCGAAGGTCAATACCATCGCCAGTGCTGTAATTACTTTTGAAAATGTTCTCATTTGTATTGTATTTAGATTGTTGTTTATACCACCGAAACCCTAACATTCTCATGCTAGGGCGTTAGTTTACTGGTGATGGTTACTGGTGACTACTTCATGTATGCCTCTAATTCTTTCCATGCATCCTTAGATGATGCTTTCTGCTCACTCATTTTAATCTCATCAATCATTCTACCAATAGAATTGGCTACGATTGAAGGTATTGATGAGCTATACATAACTCTTGCACCATCTTTATTCTCTACAGATAGCCCCCAAGATGTACCACCATAGTGCAGAGCATCGAAGGCATCTTTTGGAAGGTGGTTGGATAGTCTCATTCTGAACTGGTCACCTTGTATGATGATGATGAATGAGTTGTCATGACTCTCATCTGTAATGGTAGCACCATCTTCAAGCATCTTGTGTGCTAGTTTAATTTGGTCATAATCGAATCCAGTTTCTTTCTTAGCGTCCATTGGTCTTAATTTTAATGTTCTCATGATAATTGTATTTAGATTATTGTTTAATGTTAGTCACCAGTGAGAGATTCGAACTCCGTAACTCCAAGCAATGTGCTGTTGTAACTGGCAATTGTACTGGCTATCTTTCCTTTAAATAGTCGGTATCTAGTTTGTTTGCAGTAACTAACTGCTTAATGGTAAACTTCTTCCTAATAACCATCGTTACACGATAACAGCTCGTCACTATTATCTTTACTCTGTAACACTTACTATTTGCGTCTCCTTAAACTATCATGCACTCATATCCTATAATCACACAATCAGTATTGTCGCTGTGCTAAATTCAGTATGCTTAACATGATGGTGAGATAAACCAAGCTAATTAACGTCTTGGATAGCGATGTCCTAACAATAGAACACTAGCAGTATATCACAGTATCACTGTAACTGGGCAAGGGCAGATTATAACTGTAATAATCATCCTAGCAAAATCAACTTAACTACTATAAGGAAGGAAGAATCGCCTAGAAACGGCTGATAACAACGAAGGAAGCAGTGAATACTACTGTAAATGAACCCTAAGTCGTTGAACTTCAGTAAGTTAAGTCAAAATGTCAATGAACGTCAGCTTGCGCCTGAGTACAAATTTATACTTAATACTAATTAGTACTATTGTATTAGCTATTGCCATTATCAATGACACCATTGACAAAAGCTATAGTGTAGTGATAGCAAGGCTTACGAGAGGTAATTGATGATGGTGAGCGTCCTTAGAATGGTGGTGAGTGTAGGTTATTTATTAAAATAGGGATTGCACTGCGTAGGAATAGTCGTATGTTGTTGTGGGTTGATTGGCTGTTTCAAGTGAGCAAGCGTGTGTCGATAGCCCAGTGATAGCGTAGCATTCAAGAGATGTAGGACGAAGTGTAATCGCTAGTTATAATAGTTGTACTAACATTGTATGATGTAGTGCATACGTTGTGCAGATTAGATAGAGTTTTCTTCTGATGTCACTGGACATAAGGGTTTCAAAGAGAATGTTGTGACCTTAGTAAGATTAGTACATGTTGAAAGTGTCATCCGTTTATTAGTATAGGCATAAAAACTCAAAAATCTGAAGACGTATTCCAGTATTCATAGGGGCTGGGGTTAGGGTTTTCGGTTTTCCTTTTGCGCCAGTGCATTAATATTATTGGTATCATCCCAACACCCCTCCCACATAAAAGATACACCCCAATACAAACACACTAGGTTTACACTAGTACAAATAGTCTGGATCAAAAAAAAAGAACCCAGCATATTAAGCCAGGTTCTTTAATCTAAATACTAATCCTAAATAATTCAACACATAAAATTGAAAGTATAAATGTAGTGTAAATCTAGTATACGCAAATGTTAAAGTTTTGTTAAGAAAGAGGATAACGCCCTATTTGGACATCGGTTTTATGTTAGCATTATCACTCACGTTCTTTAGGTAAGGGTATTTTAGGTATTAACTATCTCATTGTTAGAGAGTTAACGTTTTGAAGTTTCCCATATACGGAAAGGAAGTTTCCCATAGTGGGAAACTTCGAGGTTAAAAAGGCTATAAATGTAAAGTATTCTTTACACTCCACCTGTAATTTAAAATTAGATACCAAATCTTTTGGGTATTATTTTAATTGTATTAAATTTGTACTTCATTGATACGGGATATATTAATTACTACAAGATATGGATCAAAAAAAACAAGAGATATTAGATTCTGATATTGCGACGATAGAAGCGTTGCACGATGCTTTATTGGATAAAGGAATGGATTCAACGGCACTGATGATGATCAGGTCAAGAACGTTAACTACTAAACTACATGCGATAATTGAGGATGAGCAAGAAAGTGTTTGGACGGAACCATCGCCTGGGATTAGTTGGATGTTCCGACAGTGGAAAGACATCGCTACAGCAGAGCCTTACTTACGGTTTCCTAACATCGATGTGAACTTCAAGGTGTTTACGGACACTTCTATAAGGTTCAAGACATTTGTGAAAGATCCTGAATCTGGAAGGTTGTTATATGTGCAAGATAGTTATATGATAGAGCGTGGTGAGGATGTGATATCTGCGGCTGCTGTTTATCGTAAGCATTTCGAGCAGAGGTGTGAACTTCATTTAGAGAAGGCAGTGTTCAATGAGGCAACATCAATTAAAGAACCAAATTTAAGTTAATATGTTAGAAGCTATAGTAGAACAATTTGGAGATGGAGTTATCTTAAAGGCAGACGGATTTGACGAAGCTATCATTGGGATAGCGACTGATTTTACGGAGCCAAGACTTGTCTATTCTGTGAGTAAGTGTTTAGAGATACTAGAGAAAGAGTTTAGTGAAGACGAGGACTGTGAGGACCCAGCAATGGATGCAATAGAGCATTTTACGTATAATGTTTCTGGAGGACATGTCGGTGATAAAACCCCTATCTGGTGCTGGGATAATTACTAAGATATGAGATATTTAAGTGTTGAACAGGTTAAGCAGAAGTTTGAGGAATTAACCGTTGAGAAGCAACTAGAAACTTACAAGAAAGCGTTTACGTTAAAATCAATGGGTGTTTCTGATGATAGATTGACTAGAACAGATTGCCTTGCGATGGCGATGGGGCTAGAGAAGTGTATTAGTGGTTCGGGGTTTTACGAGCATGTGGATTGGAAAGATGTGCTGTACGATGAAATGAGTGATAAAGATAAAGACAATTTTAAGTTATGATAGATAAGCAGCTTTTTAAAAGCGTGATTACAGCTTTGAGAGATCAATATGATAAGGACGCAGAAAGAGCTGTTGTTCTGGGTGAGATTTACGGTGCTGATATTGATCCAGTAGATAATAATCTGCTACAACTCGCTGTTTTTGAATTACTCAGAAGTACAATGAGTAGTATTCAGTCAGACCATATTATGTACTGGTGTTACGACCAGAACTTTGGTCGTGGCGCAGTGAAGTCGATTGAAGATCTCTGGAAAGAACTTAGTTACTTATAATTAATAGCAGTAATCCTCTGTGTTCGGGTAACAAATCTGGAACTGGATAACTAAAAAACCATAATTATGCTACACAAAATCATTACACCGACTTACCCTAGTTTGCACGAATTTCATCTTGGATCAGGATTCTACGAAGTATTTCAATCAGCTGAATCGATTTCGTGGCTTTATTACTACAATGATAATACGAAGATGTTTTTTATGCTAGAAGAAATAAAAACCACACCACTAAAGGTTATGGTGTTTCTTAAATCTAAGTATATAGCAGAGAAAGAGGAAGAGCCGCAGGAGATAATTCCAATAGGGATGGTTTCTGAGACTTTTGCATTAAAAGCTATGGCAATCGCTAAAGCAAATACGCAAACTATTAAAATATCTGATATCATATAATTATGAACCTACACCCAGTAAAAAGTAGCCAGATTAAAGAAATCGGA
>Ga0208643_1000500_pt1 | contig 26007 bp, 28 predicted proteins | sample VirMetDEL_Nov_12_FD_184516 | JGI IMG/M metagenome (GOLD analysis project Ga0208643, IMG submission 184516) | Aqueous microbial communities from the Delaware River and Bay under freshwater to marine salinity gradient to study organic matter... | ecosystem: Environmental > Aquatic > Marine >... | reverse complement strand
CTGGTTCTATCCGTGAGGGTATAGGAACACACACGCACACGTAGGCGCACGTGAGGGTAATACCTTACTGTTTCAGTATGTTATAGGGATTAACATTGGTTCGTTGTGTATTGCCCCGACAATCTTGTTCTTGAGAATCATTCGCAACTAGCAGGTTGAACCGATCAGGATCTATACTGTGTTATATATGTCACAGTTACAATAAAGATACGGGGGGTGATAAATATGTCACACCTCTTAGGGGGACCAAGGGGGTAAGGGGGCCATCCTTCTATATGTACATTGCACCAAAAGATTTTCTCACAGTTTTTCCTGGGATGCAAAGGAGCCTCACAGAGCACCGTACAGAGCCTCAGGTAGGTAAGGGTAGCCGACTGACAGGAGATGGGCCTGTAGGGTGCCTTACAGAGCCTCTCAGCTAGTATCGGGGGGCAGGGCGGGGGTGTACACTACAAGGACTACTACAACAAAGAACATAAGTTGGTGGGGGGTAACCTTTAAAGGTAAGTACTTTAAGTATGATACTTAGATTTAGTTATTAACTAAAGGGGAACCTTTAAGGGTATACTTAAAGTAAGATACTTAGATTAAGTAATAAACTTAAGTAGAACCTTTAAAGGTATTCTTTGTAGTAGTAACCTTTAAGTATCTTATATAGGAGAGATGAATTTAAATTCAAGGGGCACCCTCAATATAATTTATCTTAGTCTTTGTAGTAGTAAGCTACTTGACTCTCTTCTAGCCTTCATGCTATACTTCCAGTTATGACTAGAGAACTAACATTGAGTAGGAACCATGATGCTCTTCGGAACTGAGTACACTAAGACGATCAAGGGTGTAGTGAGAACTAAATCTTTGTTCTATGAACTTAGCTACGATAACTTGCAGCATGTGATCTTTACACTCAAAGACGAAGATGTTGAGCATAACGGTAGAACCTATATGTCTCTGGCTAAGCTCTACCGTAACCTGGTTCCACAAGATCCTACTGAGTACACTTTCGGTATGACTATCTTTGGTAACTGGCATGTCTGGGAAGTTCTAAGAGAAGCTCCTCAGTTGAAACCTTACATCGCAAGATGGCGTAGAGAAGCTGAAGTCAAGATTAAGTCTGAAGCTATTTCAGCTATTGCAACTGAGATGAAGGAGGGTGGCCGTAGTTCCTTTACAGCAGCCAAGCTTCTCCTTGAGAGAGGTTGGATTGAGAAGGAAGCAGCCTCTAAGTCTAAGATGAAGTTGCAAGAGAAAGAAGAGCAGGACATGGACCGTGAGGCCATGAAGCTCTTAGGTGAAGAGGCTGAACGTCTCGGCTTAAACAAGTTAAACTAAGCACTACAATCCACCACTGGTAAAGGATTATATACTATGGCAAAGAAGCCAGACATTACAACTATTGCTTCAGGCTATTACAGTCGTCAGGCACTAAACAATAACTTTGAAGAATTACAAGATGCCTTTGATAACACACTAAGCCTTGATGGTTCGACCCCGAATGCTATGAAGGCGGACCTAGACCTTAACGGTAACGACATCCTTAATGCCGCAAGACTACATACAGACACACTAACTCTGGCTGGTTTTCTTATTGGTACTGACAGCTTACGTGCCGCAGGTGCTAGCCTATACACTGACGAGTACACTGGCGATGGTACAACCACAACCTATATTCTGACATACGATCCGTACATTAAACAAAACACCCAAGTCTATATTGATGGTGTGTACCAGAATAAGTCTGGGTACGTACTTTCAGGCAGAAGCTTGACGTTCTCTCAGGCACCTCCTGATAACTCCGAAATTGAAGTCAACATAGCTCGGTCTCTAGACTTTATCAATGGTGATGGTAATGTTATTGATGTGGGTCCTGTTGGTCCTACTGGCCCTCAAGGTCCTCAAGGACCCACAGGTCCTACTGGTCCTACAGGGGCTACAGGTCCTACTGGTCCTGAAGGTCCTACTGGTCCTCAAGGTCCTGAGGGTGAGGGTCTTACAGGTCCTGTTGGCCCTCAAGGTCTTACAGGTCCTACTGGTCCTGTTGGTCCTCAAGGTCCTCAAGGACCCGCAGGTCTTACAGGTGCTACTGGCCCTGAAGGTCCTATAGGTCTTACAGGTCCTGAAGGTCCTATTGGCCCTACTGGTCTTACTGGTCCTATAGGTCCTGAAGGTCCTATTGGTCCTGAAGGTCCTGTTGGCCCTGAGGGCGTTGCTTCTGTTGCTTTGTATTCTGACCAGTTTACTGGTGATGGCTCAAAAAGAGCCTACGGATTGACCTACAATCCACTTCTTAAAGAGAATACACTAGCCTATATTGATGGTGTGTACCAGAACAAAGCTGGCTACAGCCTCTTAAACAAAAACCTGACGTTTTCTGAGGCCCCTCCCCTTAACTCGGACATTGAGGTAATAACATTTACTTCAGTTGTACCGTAGCAAATCTTATAAACAAATAAAGGGGCATAACACTATGCTGCGTAGGAGAAAGAGATGACTATTAAACAACACGGCGGTGTCTTTGGTCGCAATCCAACATTCAACAATGTATCTGGAGAAAGTCTAACACTAGCTGACGGAACTGCTCTTTCTCGATATGAAGAGGGGACTTGGATTCCTGATCCTCAAGATAGTTCAGGTAACTCTGCCTCGGCTAGCAAGGCATTAGGCAACTATACCAGAATAGGTAACGTGGTTTTTGCAACAATTCTCTTGGAAAACATTGACACTACAGGATTAACTGCTGGTAATGACTTCCGTATCTATGGATTGCCTTTTACGGCTGCTTCACTTCCTCAGTCTCAAATATTTACAGGTGATGCTCGTATGAATGACGTAACATTCTCAGGCAATCCCAACTTGGCGATCCTAGATGATACAGACTTTATTCGCATTTCTGAAACAAGCTCTGGTTCTGCATCTGACTTTGTTGTTGTATCTGAAATAGCTTCAGGTACAGCCGATATTTACGGCACAATTACTTATATGGCTACGTAAAGGAAACTAGCATGGCACTCACAAAAGCAAATAACAGGATGATTGATGGGGCCATGGTCAATGTCCTTGACTATGGTGCTGTAGCAGATGGCGTTGATACTGGATCAGCTTTTACTGGCACAGATAACACTGCTGCGTTTCAGGCTGCATTAAATGCGGCTGGTGCTGCTGGTTCTGTTCTTTATGTTCCTGCTGGTAAGTATCGGTTTGCTGCCAACACAACTAACAATACTTCCAATCTAACTTTGAATAATAGTATTCATATTATTGAGGGTTATGGGGCAGAGCTTCTGATTGATGATGACGCAGGTACACACTACAGCTTGTTGGATTTTATCCGTACACCAAACCTAGATAGCAGCACTAACCTTGATGACCGTGAGTTGTTGCAGATCAACGGTGTTACATTTCGTGGTCGTTGGTCACACAGCAATTACTATGCTGGATCGAACGTATTAACGGTTCAGAACTTTGCTCGTATTGAATTGAATGATGTTAAAGCATACGACATCCCAGCTAAGTTTTCTCGTAGTCGTTATAATGGCGCATTGGTGATCAGTGGCTTTGAGGGCAAACGAATTGCATCTGACTGTATTCGTTTTGTTGACACACCTAATGTAGAGATTACAAACATTAACTTGTTTGAGATTGATGATGACTGCATTGCACTTCCTGTTTCAAATGCGGCACTATCAGATAGTCGTTCTCGTATTACAATTAGCAATGCCACAATCGAAAAGTGTGAAGGTATCTTGATCTTGGGTGCAAGGGTTGTAACCCTTAGCAACATTGCTATGCGACTTTGCATGGGTACTCAGATATATGTTGGCGGTAAAGTTGGCACGGAAGGTGTAGCTGCACCTCACAACCTTACACTGTCTAACATTACAATTACTGATCCTCTTAATCGTGCGGATGGTGGTTCTATTGGGTCTGCCCCAACAGCAATGCTGACAAGCCTACCTGCTGCTATCGTAGTAGCTGGTTTGCAACCTACTGATGGGACAAGTGCTGTTAAGCCTGAGTATTATGATAGTGCTACTGGTGCTTTTGTGACGCCTTACCAACTCGACACATCAAGCAATCCAATCATGTATAATTACGGAACAGCTAACACCTTAACGGGTGGCTATAACGTAGTGATTGATGGTTGTACTGTAATGAGAACATTACCTGCTGTTACTAATTATTCTGACTGGGGATTGGGTTTAGCTTTCAATCGTTATGGTCGATACGATCCAGCTGTTGCTTTGAGCAACTGGGCAGATAATGGTATCCAGCTAAACGGTAGCATTAAAAATGCTGTGGTTTCTGACTGCACAGTAATGGGTCTTACTGAGGGTGCTGGGGTCTACCTTAAAAGCCTTGCCGAAGATGCAGCAAGTCGCAACCGTGAGTTTGAAAACATCTTGATTGATGGTTGTTCTGTCCGTGACTGCAAGTACGGTGTTTCACATAGTGCGGATGCCGCAGGAAGTACATTCACATGGAGTGTTGTTGTTCGAGATTGTTCCTTTGATCTTGACCCCTTCCACACAGCATCTTCACGGCGAGCAGCTGGTGGTTGGCAGACAGGCATTAGTGTTTCTGATAGGCCAATAGGTATTTACTTCAGGCAGTGTTACGGTTGGAGTATTCATGGCTGTTCTTTTGCTAACTCCTATGACAGCATCTTGGCAAACTCAGATTACTTTGAGCAAGCAGATATAAAAGACAACATTCTTTTATGTGATCCAGTTGCGATTGGGTATAATAACAACAACTTAGGGATCGGTGATGTGCCTGCTGGTGGTGAAGCATTCAGGCATTATATAATTGATGGCGACCCAACATCTTCAACATACATGCAAATAACTACAATTCCTGTAGGGGAAGCAAACGCAATCCCTACGAGTGGGTCATATGTTAAAGGACACTTTGTTAAGAACACAAACCCAACAACAGGCAGTTCTAGAACAACTATTGGTTGGATGCGTCAAAGCACAGGCACAGGCCATACCGTAGCAACGACAACGACTGCTGATTGGGCACCGTTAGTTATTCCAACATCTTAATACCCTTAGAGGGTAAACAACTCTGAGTGAGTTCGCAATCTCACTATTAATCCAAGGAGATAAAAATGGCTAACGTAACTGCTGACATTACAGCCCAGAATACTTTCACTGATAAACTTCAGGTAGTGGGTCACTTCAACTTGTCTATCTCAGGAACATGGGATGCTACAGTCACTGTACAACGTAGCTGGGATGGTACTAACTGGTTTGATGTAGACACATTCACCAGCAACTACGAGGGGGTAGGCTTCGATGCTGAAGAAGTCTTCTACCGTGCAGGTGTCAAGACTGGCGACTTCACCTCAGGTACTGTAGCACTGCGTATCTCAGACAACCGTGACTTCGGAGCTAAAGACGTCTTCGTACAATAAAAATACTACTCTTGACTAACAAGGAAACACAATGTCTGATGAACAACGTTTAGAAAGAATTGAAACTAAACTTGACCAGATGTCTGAGGCCATTGTGTCTCTTGCTCGTATGGAAGAAAGGATGATTACTTTGTTTAATCGAATGGATGCCTACGATAAAAGACAGAATAGTATGGAAGAACGAGTAAGTATTGTTGAGAGTAATTCAGGAACTAACGGCCAGATGCTCAGGTTTGCTGAAAGGCTCTTCTGGATTGTAGCAGCTGGTATTGCAGCTATGTACTTTAAAGGATAACTTATAACAATGCGTACAATCACAGAGATCTTCGTTCACTGCTCAGCTACAAAGCCTAACTGGATGGCAGCTAATAGTTGCAAGCAGAAGGTGGAGGAGATCGACAGGTGGCACAAAGGTAATGGCTGGTCCGGAGGCATCGGCTATCACTTTGTAGTTGATCGCCAGGGTGACGTATGTGTAGGCAGACCAGTTGAGAAGGTTGGTGCTCACGTCAAGGGACACAACTCTAACAGCATTGGTATCTGTCTTGTAGGTGGCCACGGTGGTGCAGCTACAGATAAGTTCGAAGATCATTTCACTGATATGCAAAGAAAAGCATTAGATAAACTTCTAAGTGACTTGACCAAAGAACACAAAGATGCTAAAATACGTGGACACAATGAAGTAGCAGCTAAGGCTTGTCCATCGTTTACCGTAAAGGAATACTTAGATGGACGTGAAACCAAAGACGTACAAGAGGGAAGTAGCCTCTCTACTCCTAGTAGTTCTACTATCGTTGATCTGCTTGTGGGTGTTCTTCGGAAACTCCTTAGCAGGTGAAGCTGTAAAGGTTCTTAACCTACCTATCTTTACATTTGCTGGTGCTGCCTTTGGCATGGACTCAGTAGTTAAACAATGGAATATCAGTAATAAATGAATGTTACCTTAGATCAGATTAGGCTTGCAGCTGAGAGTGATCTAGCCACATTCATTAAGCTTATAGCACCTGAGCAGATACTAGGTCAAGCTCATGAGGACGTATGCTCTTGGTGGACTAGACCTAACTCTAAGACACACCAGCTCCTGCTGTTCCCTCGTGACCACGGTAAGTCTAGACTTGTAGCTTATCGTGCAGCATGGGAGCTAACTAAAGATCCTACACTGCGTATCCTCTACATCTCAGCTACAGCTAACCTTGCTGAGAAACAACTAGGCTTCATTAAGTCTATCCTTACCTCTGAGACATACCGCCGTTACTGGCCTGAGCATGTCAACAAAGAAGAAGGAAAGAGAACTAAGTGGACTAACTCAGAGATTATGTTAGACCACCCAGCCCGTAAGAAGGAGAACGTACGTGACCCATCCATCTTTACTGGTGGCCTTACTACCTCCCTTACTGGTATGCACTGCGACATTGCTGTGCTTGATGACGTTGTTGTTTATGAGAATGCTTACACAAATGAGGGCCGTGAGAAGGTTAAGAGCCAGTACTCACTCCTCTCCTCCATCGAAGGTGCCAACGCCAAGGAATGGATTGTAGGTACTCGTTATCACCCTTCTGACCTGTACAACGATCTGATGCAGATGACAGAGGATCAGTACGACAACGAAGGTAACAAGGTCTCAGAAGAACAGATCTACGAAGTGTTCGAGAGAGCAGTAGAGGATCGGGGTGATGGGACTGGTGAGTTCCTGTGGCCTCAGCAGCAACGTAAGGACGGTAAGTTCTTTGGCTTTACAATGCAGATCCTAGCTAAGAAACGTGGACAGTACTTAGACAAGTCTCAGTTTAGAGCACAGTACTACAACGATCCTAGTGACCCTGACAACGTACCAGTTGATCGTACTAAGTTCCAGTACTACGAACGTAAGCATCTCACACAAGAGAATGGCTTCTGGTTCTACAAAGATCGTAAGCTTAATGTTGTAGCATCTATTGACTTTGCATTTAGTTTATCTAAGAAGGCCGACTACACAGCTATTGTTGTAGTAGGTGTAGACCACATGAATAACATCTACGTACTCGACATTGATCGTTTCCGTACTGACCGTATCTCAGAATACTTCGACCACATCTTTCAGCTGTCAGCTAAGTGGTCCTTCCGTAAGATGAGAGCAGAAGTTACAGTAGCTCAACAGGCTATCGTTAAGCAACTCAAAGAACTAATCAAGCAGCATGGCCTAGCTATCAGCATTGATGAGTACAGACCTAACAAACACCAAGGTAACAAAGAGGAACGAATTGCCTCTACCCTTGAGCCACGTTATGATAACCTTCAGATCTGGCACTATAGAGGTGGTAACATTCAGACTCTTGAAGAAGAGTTGTCAATGAGACACCCACCCCATGACGATATTAAAGATGCTCTTGCTTCAGCTATCGACATTGCAGTCAAACCTTCACAGCATGTCAGACGAACCAACAACACTAATATCGTATGGGCTAACAGTAGATTCCGAGGAGCAAGCTAAATGGCTGGCACAACTATCGAACTAAAATCTTTGCTTGGTCCTGACCAGATGGCTGTGGAGATTGCTACTCGTTGGCAGGATTGGTCTAACCTTCGTCAGAAGAAGGTAGACGAGTGGAAAGAACTCCGTAACTATCTGTACGCCACTGACACACGGACAACAAAGAATGCTATGTTGCCTTGGTCTAACAGCACCACTACACCTAAGCTGACACAGATCATGGACAACCTTCATGCTAACTACTTTGCTACGTTGTTCCCACAGCAGAAGTGGATGCGGTTTGAGGCTGACACAAAAGATAGTAACGTCAAAGCTAAACGTGATGTGATCCAAGCCTACATGAACAACAAGGTTCGTCAGTCTGACTTCACTAACATTGCTTCTGATCTGTTGTATGACTACATCCAGTACGGTAACTGCTTTGCTACTGTGACTTGGGAAGACTCCTATCAGGTTAAAGAAGCTGGTGATCTAGTTGTAAACTACGTTGGACCTAAGGTTGTACGTATCTCTCCATTCGATCTAGCCTTCAATCCTACAGCATCTAGCTTTGCTAAGTCTCCTAAGATCATCAAGTCTATCAAGACGCTTGGTGAGATTCGTCGTATGATTGATGAAGATCCATCTAACTCCCACTTGGAAGCTATCTTCAACAAGATGATTGGTGCTCGTGCATCCATCCGTGGCTCTGATGATAACTACAAGGCTGATGGTTTTATTGCTGATGGCTTCTCGTCCATTCAACAGTACTACGAGTCTGACTATGTAGAGATCCTCACCTTCTACGGTGACTTCTATGATGCGTCTACAGGTAAGCTGCACAGTGATCGTGTCATTACAGTTGTTGACCGTGCCTACGTACTGGCTAACGAAGAGAACCCTAGCTGGTTGGGTAGTGCTCCTATCTTCCATGCTGGCTGGCGTCCACGTCCTGACAACCTCTATGCGATGGGTCCACTGGATAACCTCGTAGGTATGCAGTACCGTATCGACCACCTTGAGAACCTTAAGGCTGATGTGTTCGACCAGATCGCATACCCTATGCTCAAGATCCGTGGTGATGTAGAAGACTTTGACTTCCAGCCTGGTGGCCGTATCTATATCGGTGAAGAGGGTGACGTAGGCTACATGGCACCTGATGCCACAGCCTTGCAAGCAGACCTGCAAATTAGGCTGCTGGAAGACAAGATGGAAGAGATGGCTGGTGCACCTAAGCAAGCTATGGGTATCCGTACTGCTGGCGAGAAGACAGCCTTTGAGGTACAGTCCCTACAGAATGCTGCCTCACGTATCTTCGAACACAAGACTGCCCACTTCGAGAGAGTATTCCTTGAGCCTATCTTGAATGCAATGCTTGAAGTTAGTCGTCGTAACATGAACATGTCTGACACCATCCGAGTTATGGATGATGCTACAGGTGCTGTGTTGTTCCGTACAATCACCAAGGATGACATCACAGCCAAAGGTAAGATCGTTCCTGTGGGTGCTCGTCACTTTGCTGAACGTGCTCGTCGTGTACAGAACCTTACACAGTTGTATCAGATCAAACTTGCTGATCCTTCTGTAGCAGCTCACATGTCAGGTAAAGAGTTTGCTCGTATCCTAGCTGATGAGCTTGGTGAGCCAACATTGTTCAGTGAGAACATCGCCGTTAGTGAACAACTAGAAACACAACAGCAGATGCAAGAAGCAGAAGCAGTTAACCAAGAACAGCTGATGGCTGCTCAACAGATGGGAATTTAATTATGAAGAAACCTATGCGTCCTAAGGCTCGTCCTACAGCCCCTAAGACATCACCTCGTCCTCAGGCCCGTCCGTACACAGATGTGAGTCCTCGTGCTGAGATGCGTACCGCAGGGCCTCTGCCACTGGGTAGAAACCGTATCGTAGACGTAAGCCCAAGTGCTGAGATGAGAACACCAGAACCCCGTCCACTCCCTAAGAAGAAACGGTAGTAATGCAGACAGCATGGCTTAAGGGTCTCAAGGGACAAGACAAAGAGAAACGTAAGGCTGAGGTACTTGGTTATCGGAATGCCTTCGACTCTCTCAAAGAAATTCTCGAACGTGATTTCAAGAAGAAACAATCCGTTCGTGATTATGAAGCCCCAAACTGGGAGCTTCGCCAGATCGCAGTCAATGAGTATAACCAGTCTCTAGACGATCTGATTAAATTAATCACACTGGAACACAAGGAATAAATATGAGTGTATTTACTGAGGGTAATGTAACCACACAAGCTACTCAGACAGAGCAACAAACTACAGAGACAACCCCACCACAGGATTCTTTTGTAGCCAAGCTCGTAGAGGCAAAGGGAGAGAACTGGGGCAACCCTGAAGTTTTAGCTAAAGGGAAACTCGAAGCTGATAACTACATCCAACAACTAGAAACTCAACTCACTCAGTTGAGAGAAGATCTAGGGAAACAGGATTATGCCGCAAAGCTTCTCGACCAATTACAGAATAAGGCCGCAGAACCCACCACTGCGAATACTGTAATGCCCAATAACAACAACAATATTGGTGGCACGTCAGAAGGGAACACCAACCCTAACCTGAGTGAGGAAGACCTGAAGAGCCTTGTCGAACAGACACTAACTGCACGAGAGAAGGATGGACTGGTAAAGCAGAATCTAGCTATCGTGGATCAGGAGTTGGAAAAGAGCTACGGCACAGAGGCCAAAGCTAAAGTCCAATCTAAAGCACAAGAACTTGGAATTAGTCTTGAACGTATGCAAGAGATTGCAGCTGAGAGTCCCAATGCTTTCTTTAGCCTGATCGGAGAACCGAAGAAATCCTTTAACCCTATGGTGCAAGGCTCGGTCAGAACAGAAGGTGTCAACATGCAAACTTCGGCTGAACGGAACTGGTCCTATTACCAGAACCTCCGTAAGTCGGATCGTCACACATACTATTCACCCAAGATCCAACAACAACTTATGGAAGATAAGATGCGGATGGGTGATAAGTTTGGCAATTAACTCAACGAAGGTACAACCTTCACTTTATAAAGGACTAGCACAATGGCTGGTATGATCTCCTCTAACGCTGACATGCAGCGTCTCATTCGTTCCGAGGTTTACTCCTCTGAGCTTAAAGACATCCTCCGTGATGAAATGCAAGCACAGAAGTACGTCCGTATGCTGGACGGCTTCCCTGATGGTGACACATTCACTATCCCAACAATCGGTGAAACTGTTGTTGCTGACTACACAGAAGATTCTGCTGTAGCCTACACACCAATGGACACAGCCGAGTTCCAGTTCACTGTTGACCAGTACCTCCAGTCGGGTACTTACATCACCAAGAAGGCAGCACAGGACTCGTTCTACTCTGCACAACTGGAAGCCCGTTTTGTTCCTGAGCAAGAACGTGCAATCATGGAGCACTTCGAAGCTACGACTTTTGCTTCCCCTGAAGTTGGTGTTACAGCTAACTCCGCAGAAGCTATCAACAGCATTGCACACCGTATCTCTGGTGGCAACGCAGGTCGTCTTGAGCTTGAAGACTTCGCATTTGCTCGTTTTGCTTTGAAGAAAGCTAACGTTCCAGACCGTGGCTTGGTTGCTGTAGTCGATCCATCCGTTGAGTACCAGCTGAACACACTGACCAACTTGGTTAACGTGTCCAACAACCCAATGTGGGAAGGTATCGTTCGTGATGGTATCGCAACTGGTATGCGTTTCGTAGCTAACGTTTACGGCTTCGACGTATACACATCCAACTACCTCAAGGGTACAGTAGCTGATGCTGCTCTGCTTGAGAAGGATGGCACAACAGGTAACGACTTCTCCACCAACAACGGTGTTGCTAACTTGTTCTTCTCTGCTGACCAGACTGCTAACCCATTCGTGGGTGCATGGCGTCAGATGCCTGAGGTTGACTACGAGTACAACAAAGACATGCAACGTCACGAGTATGTAACTACTGCTCGTTACGGTGTTAAGAAGTACCGTCCAGAGGGTATCGTGACTGTTGTCACCAACCCAGCTGTATAAGATCTAAGGTTGGGGGGCTTCGGCTCCCCTCCCTACTTTATTCCATTTTGTTATTGACAGATCTGAAATAACTTGTATAATTTCATTATCGGTACCCCGATGGTATATACCCTATAAGTATATCCACTAACATCTAAGGACATAGACATGGTTAATGTAAACCACAGTACACTCACAGACCCATATCTCCATGAACCTAAGGGTGTATCTACAGCTTCTGCTAATGAAGTATATGTAGCCAATGGTACAGGTGCAGGTGCTTGGAAGACAGTTCAAAAGTACGTTAATGGATACGTACCATTTGATGCTGTAACACCTGCCTACCAACATTCAGTAACTACTAGCTTCACACCTCTAAACCCTACGTTCTCAATATCTGAAGTTGAAGGTTGGGTAGGTGAGGCATCCCCTAATGCTCGTCTCAAGTACACAGGTACAGAGACTATTGTATCCTTTACTAACTTTACCTTCAGCTACAAGAATGACTCAGGCACTATCCGTGACTTAGAAGTCGTCTTCTATAAGAATGGTTCTGTTATGAATGGTGGTCACATCATTGTTTCAGCTGTCTCTGGTGAATGGAAACATGCTACTCTGACTGACATTGGTACATTCTCAACTAATGATTACCTAGAGATTTATGTTAAAGGTAGTGCAGCCTTCACACTTGATATAGCATCTGCCAGCCTTACAGCTATGGGGGCCTTAGCATAATGAAACGTACCCTCCTTGAAATGACACAAAGCATTCTGAGTGACATGGACTCAGAGGGTGTAAACTCAATCAGTGATACTGTAGAAGCTGAACAAGTTGCTTCTGTTATTGAGGATACATTCTTTAATATTGTAGCAGCTAGAGACATTCCTGAGCATCAACAGCTTATCAAGCTTACTTCATTGTCTGATAGCTCTAAGCCTACTCACTTCAAGTATCCAACTAATACTCGTAAGCTTGAGGCTGTCCAGTATAACGTAGGAACTAACTACGGCTACGTTAAGTATGTAGACCCTATCACCTTCCTGGATCGTATGAACCCTAGTGGAACAGTTGTAACTGTTACTGACGTGAAGGGTGGTACTCCACTCTACATTCGTAATGATTGTATGCCTTCCTACTACACAAGCTTTGATGATGAGAACATTGTCATGGATAGCTTCGATGCATCTGTAGAAGTAATCCTACAGACAAGTAAGACAAGAGCCTACGGATATATCTATCCAACCTTTAGTCAGACTGATAGCTTCGTTCCTGACATTGATGACACCATGCTGCCCTACCTCCTTGCTGAAGCTAAGTCAGTCTGCTTCTCTTTGTTCAAGTCAGGCAGTGACCCTAAGATTGAGCAGTCAGCTCGTCGTCTAAAGTCTTCAGTACAGAATGACATGTACAAAACTAAGATGGCTAACAAGAGACCAAACTACGGGAGAACCTAATGGTTCAATTTGAAGAAGATACATCCAACCAAAGGTGTGTTTGTAAGTCTGATAAGCTAGTCACAGATATTATCATTGAGAAGTCTATCGGTGGTTTCAGGTTCTTTGAGATTAAAGTTACCAAGGGTTCTGTACCACAGGCTTTGTCAGGTAAGTTTACTAGCATCAGAGCAGCCAAGAAAGCTGTAGAGGACTACCTCCGTAAGAAGGCAAACACCCCAGCCGCCCGAAGAGAGTACTTCGCCAAAGCCAGAGAAGAACGGAACAAAGAGAATGCCACAAAGTCTAAAGCAAAAGGTAGTAAACACGTTCGTCAAGGGCCTGATAACTGAGGCTGGTGAGCTAACATTTCCTGAGGATGCATCTATTGATGAGCTTAACTGTCTCTTGAATAGGGATGGATCTCGTAGACGTAGACTAGCTGTTGAGGTGGAGGAGAGTAATGTCTTGTCCACCTTTAATGTTACAACTACAGGTGAGTTCACTACAGGCCGTTGGGTTAACGTAGCTGGTCAGCCTGGTTTAGAGTTCCTTGTAGTCCAGAACAACAACACACTGTACTTCTACAACCTAGCCTCTGAGCCTTACTCAGCTGGGCAGAAGTCTTTCACTGTAGCCCTGACAACCTTCGAGAATGCTGGTAGCCCAGGTGCAGGTACATCTCGTATGCAAGTAGCATCTATTAATGGTGACCTTGTTGTAGTCTCCTCAGCTATTGATCCTTTCTATATTGAGTATGACCCCACTACAGATAGCATCACAACTACTAAGATCACTCCTCGTGTAAGAGACTTTGATTGGCAAGGGCCAACTGAAAACTATTCAATAAAAAGTGCTTCACCATCTATTGGACGTATATACGACACCACTAACGCAGGGTGGACAGATACTAAAGGTTCAGCTGCCTTAACAGACTACAGGACAGCTAACACAGCCTACCCACCCCTTACACACCCTTGGTACTCAGGTAAGAATGCTGACGGTAACTTCAGTGAGGCTGAGTGGCAGAAGCTGTTTGCTGGTACATCCCTTACAGGTAACGGACACTACGTCCTAGATTTCTTTAATAAGGTTAGAGCTGGTTTACCTACTGAGACTGAGGCATCAAGGTTCTCTACTGTAGCAGCCTACTCAGGTCGTATCTTTTATGCTGGATTGACTTCTCCCAAGAATAGTGGTAGAATACTATTCAGTAAGCAGCTAGATAACATCAATGAAGCTGGTCGTTGCAGTCAACAGAATGATCCAGTATCAGAATACTACAGTGACTTGTTAGACACAGACGGTGGTGTCATTTTAATCCCTGATGCCCACAACATTAAGAAGCTACATGTAATTGGATCTACTCTTCTTATCTTTGCTGAGAATGGTGTATGGCAGATCTCAGGTGTAGACAATGTATTCAGAGCTACAGAGTATTCTATCTCCCGTATCACTGACATTGGTATTACCAACACATCTACGTTTGTAACTGTAAGTGACATCCCTATGTGGTGGTCACAGCATGGCATCCACACTATCTCATTCGATCCTGCGAGTGGTAAGGGCCAAGAGCAGAACCTTTCTATTCCTACTATCCAGAAGTTCTTCGATAGTATTGATGGTAATGCCAAGCAGAGATGCACAGCTGCCTATGATGCTACAAATAAACGAGTGCATTGGTTCTACCCTAACAACGGTACTGGGGACTTCAACAAGAAGAACAGAGTACTCACGTTAGATATCACTCTTCAAGCCTTCTATCCTTGGGAAGTATCTGACAGTGAAGGTTCTTCGAACTACATTATCGGTGCTGAGTATCTCCAAGGCTTTGGGTCTGACTTCGTAGACTTCGATGTGTTTACCTCTGGAGGTGATGACGTAGTTACCTCAGCTGGTGGTGATGTAGTAGTGACTAAGCTATCTCAGTTAGCTCAAGCTGACAGCTCAGTATCTTTGATGGTCTACGATGCAGCCTCAGGTAAGATGACTATTGGCTTCTTCCAAGGTATAGGTTTCCTAGACTGGGGTACAGCTGACTACAGTAGCTATGCTGAAGCTGGCTATGACTTCCTTGGTGACTTGGTACTCAAGAAGAATGCACCGTATATACAGGTGTATCTACGTCCCACTGAGACTGGGTTTGCAGGTAGTGACGAACTAGGTTATACTCCAGTACGTGAGTCCTCCTTGTTAGTATCGTCTTATTGGGACTTCCGTAAGACAACATCTTCTAACCCACAGCAAGCTTATCGTCTCAAGTACACACCAGTAGTGAACGAGTCTAACTTAAACACTTGGGACTATCCTGAAAATGTCGTAACCACACGACTTAAAATGAGAGGTCATGGCCGTAGTATGAGACTGAGGTTCGAGAGTGAACCAGGTAAGGACTTCGTACTGCTAGGCTTTGGAATTATTAGTGCAGCAAACTCACGTTTCTAACCAACCACGATACAAAAGACTAAACGGCATTAAGGGTGAAAACTTTGAAGCTCATATAGAGTACGGCGGAGGTCTCGTAGCAATTCATTTACCAGTAGTTGACAAGTTTGATCGTTCAACATTTATAGAAATGAAGTTCATGCTTGAAGATTGGGATAAGTTCTTTAAGGCGTCAGGGTATCCTGAGACACATATAGCCTTCGAACCAGACAAGACAAAATTAGCTAGATTAGTGGTTAGACTTGGTTTTGAGTACCTTGAGTACCACGAAGGCTTATCTATCTACAGATATATAGGAGAATAAAATGAACCCAGCCACCCTTATACTCGCAGTCGTAGCTACAGCTGCCACGGTTTCGTCTATCAGTCAGCAAAAGAAGGCAGCAGCAGCTCAACGTCAACAGCAGCAACTACAGGCTCAACGTAGCCAACGTCAGGCTATTAGGGAAGCTCAGATCAGACGTGCTCAGACACAGGCATCAGCTCAAGGTATGGGTATCATTGGTGGCTCTGCTCTTGGTGGTGGTCTATCTTCATTGTCATCTCAGCTTGGTGGCTCACTAGGTTATGCAGGTCAGCAGTCAGGTCTCTCTAAGGAGATCAGCATTGCATCCTCTAAGGCTCAGACAGCTGGTGCTGTAGCTGGACTTGGTATGCAAGCCTTCTCATCTTTTGGAGGCTTTGGTGGAGGAACACCTGCTCCTGATGCATCAGCTCTTCTTAAGAATGTGGGTCCATAACAATGGCTAATAATTCCCCACTGGGCTACAACATCACAATCAATTCATTAGACAAACAGTTTGGGGAGGCATCACAACCTCAAGCAGACAGAACAGAGGATATTGTAGCCGTTACAGGTGAGGAAATTAGTACTACAGATGCTAAGACTAAAGTAACTGACTCTTCGTCTAACCAGTACTACGAAGCTTTCCTACGTGGCTATACTCAGAACAAGACAGCTGAAGAGTTGAAGCTTGAAGCTGAGGATATGGGGACTAAGGCTAATGAGTTCATTGGTAACTCCTCCTTTATCTCTGAGCAAGCATTGACAGTCAACAATACTGACTACTCAGCTGTAGATGCTCGTGCTTCTACCAACTACCAAATTGCACAAGAGATCATCTCTGCTCGTCAGTTTGAGATTGGTGCTCGTAAGGGTTCCTTTGAACGTACACTAAACTCAGTAGATAGATTTCTTAGAGATGTATCACCTATTGGTACATACGAAGGTATCACATCTAAGACTGAGCAACAGAGTCTTGACATCCTCAATGCTGCTACCCGTATGGCTCCTGATGAGTTCCGTGCTTGGTTCAATACCTTTGCTGACGATGTAGCAAGTGAAGGTTTGTTTGCTGAGAATACACTAGGGTCTCTAGCTGACTTGACTGCCGAAACACTTGGTGCTGGCTACGATCCTAACAAAGGAATGAACCAAGTATTTGCTGCACTAGATCTTATCGGTGTTGGGCAACTTGCTGCGGTAGGTGCTAAGGCTGTTGTGAAGACCTCTATGAGATCCTCTACAGCTATCGGTAGGGTAGGTGCTATCAGAGGCTCTGAGGCTGCTGCTGAGGCCAGTGAGACTCTCCTACGTGTATCCCCTGACCCTGAGGTCTTAGGTAACGTAGCCCCATCTAACCTCGACCTAGCCCCACAGCCTGTTCGTCCTTCAGCTGCTAAGTTCACTGAGAAGTTTGCTGAGAATGAGATCATCAAGGGTATTGATGACTTGTTCCAGAAGGGTGCCTTTGGTCGTGTAGCAGATCCTGAGGCTATCAAGCTTGCAGCCAGAAACATTGCAGATAAGTACAAGAAGAAAGTAACTAACCCTGTCAATGACTGGAAAGTTGTAGACGAGGGCTTGGGCAACTACGTAACTTCAATTAGATTCGGTAAAGCTAAGGGTGGTGTACCCTACAAGGCTAGACCTGATGGTAGCATCCCTCGTGGTGTCCAGAAATTAGCTGATGATATAGTTGCTACTACAAAGACTAATGCCAATGTAGTCCCAGTTGATGTTAATGATCTCTCCAAGGGTTACTTGGTTGAGGTAGTTGAACGTGTAAACCTTTCTGGCCTACAGAAGGCTATTGATCCTAGCTTGGGTATCGAAGCTGGTCTTGTTCGTAACACTCTTGGTCTTGTAATGAACAATGAAGTTGCAGGTTCAGCTGCACTACGTGATGTTCAACGTCTAAGTACTTTGTCAAGCATGGCAGAAGGTGCTCGTGCTGCTGTCAAGAACATTGCTGACCCCTACACAAAAGCAATCCAGAGACTAGGTGCACAAGAACGTTTCACAGTTCAAGCTGTATATACACAACTCCGTGATGGTGCTGACTCTGCCCTACGTGTACGTTACACTGATGGGGAGTTTACTGTTAAGTACCAACAGATGCACCCTAACGGTGCCTCACCTAGTGACAATGCCTTGGAGGCTTACAAAGCTCTAGCATCTGTAGAAGAAGCTGACTACCTGCTCAAGACCTCAAACTTGTTGAACAGATACATTGAGAAGGGTTACCAAAACTCAGTTAAGATCGAAGATAACTTCTACGTACCAGCTAAAAGAGTAAGCAAGTCTGATGTACCAGCTGATGCTAAGATTCTAGATGTTGAGTTTGGTGGTAAGATCCGTATCCAAGACCTAGAGGCAGAAGACATTCCTATCTGGAAGCTGGACAAGCCTACAGCTGACGGTCAAGAGTATGTAGTCAAGCCTAAGCAGGTTCGTATCATTGAGCCTACAGATGTAATGGGCTACAACCCAGGTGGTTCCAGAACCAACCCCAACCTGAACTACTTTGTTGTACTAGGTGACAAACGTCTTAAGGCTTTGATGGGTACATTCTCTGAGAAGCAAGCTAAGACAGCCAAAGAGCAGCTTGGTCGCATCCAACGTGCCTTGATAGATGGTGACAGTGCTATCGACGACATCATTGAAGCTAACAATGACTGGAATCCTGGGGTACAAAACTTCGATGATCTAGTTAAAGTTATGGATGATGAAGGCTGGGACTTGAAGGCTGGTGACATCAACTACAGAGGCCGTAATGATGACATCCTGTCTAGTGAGGTAGACAACTCAGACATCTTTACTGGGATGAAGACAGACGATTACGTTACTAACGACATGAGACGTAACGATACAGTGCTCATGGACTTTGGTGGTGGTAAAGCCTACAACGAAGACCCTATCAACTCTGTCTTAGGTCAGTTCGGTAACTCAGTATTCACCTACAGCAACAGAGCTTATGCTCGTAATGCTATGGTAGGCTGGGTTAAGAAGGTTCAACAGAAGAACCGTAGTTGGTTCCCAGATAATGTATCTTCTACAGACTTCGAGATGCTGTTCCGTGAGGCTAAGATTAGTGGTACGGATGAGTTCTCTCGCCGTATGAAGGAACTACGTGACATTACTATGCGTAAGCTTAACATGCAAGATGAAGCTGCAAGTAGTATGGCTAACATGGGTCAGGGTATTGCTGAGTTTGTCTTTGATAAGACAGGTAAGCAGCTTAACCTTGGTGACCCTACCAATGGATTGTTGAAGATTGGCTTCCAGACTGCCTTTGGTTTCGGTAACGTATCCCAGTTCTTTATGCAGGGCTTCCATGCTACAACAGTAATGGCTATTAGCCCTACTCATGGCCTCAAGGGTGCAGCTATGACGATCCCTGTGAGGGCTGCTCTACGGGCTAACACACCTGAGATGAGGAAGCTTGCAGTTCAACGTCTAGCTAAGGCAGCTTCCATTTCTGAGAAGGATGCTGATGAACTTATTGAGTACATCCACACTTCAGGTCGTGCTGTTGTAGACGGTGATGCTATCGAAGATGGTACAGGTGTTGGCTTCGGTATCTCAGGTTGGAACGGGGAAAGCATGAGGTACTCAGCCCTTAGTGGTGCTGGCTACAATGTCAATAAGCTGGCTACTAAAGGCTTGGACATGGGCTTGTACCCATTTAAGCAGGGTGAACGTCTAGCTCGTCTTACAGCTATCAACACAGCCTCCTTCGAGTTCAAAGCTAAGTTCCCTAAAGTATCTATCCTGTCTGACCAAGCCCGTGAGTGGATCACAAGACGTGAACAAGACCTGACATTCAACATGTCCTCTCTGTCTCGTGGTAAGGTTCAAGCTGGCTACCTGAAGGTTCCTACACAGTGGCTATCCTATACACTTCGTTCCCTTGAGACTGTATTTGTAGGCCGTAACTTCACTAAGGCTGAGAGAGCTAGATTGTTTGTAGCCCTTGCACCTATGTATGGTCTTACAGGCTTTGGTCTTGCGTCTGCTTCAGACTACATCGGAGAGAAACTAGGGGTAGAACCAGATAGTAACTGGTATATTGCAATGAAGTATGGTATGCTTGACGGGCTTATCGGTGCTCTTGGTGGTGATGTAGAGATTGGCCTCGGTCAACGTCTAGCACCAGTAGGAGCTATCACAGATACTTGGAAGAAGGTCTTTGAGGAGAGTGCTTACGGTGCTATTGCTGGTCCATCAGGTGAGATTGCAGGTAATCTCTACTCAGCTGTGACTGACTCAGTAAGCTCCTTGATTCACGGCCACACAGCAACACTGACAGATGATGTAATCAAAGTACTACGTCAACCTTCAGGTCTCGACAACATTGCTAAGGCTTACGGCATCTTCAATAATGGTGTGTATCGCAGTAAGAATGGTATTGAACTTGAGAGTGAGATGACTGTCGGTGACGGTATCGTAGCCCTTACAGGCTTCACACCACTTGAGGTAGTTGAGAACTATTCTCGTCTAGGGCAGATCTACACAGACAACAAGAAGTTCTCTAACTTCCGTAAAGAAGTTAACCGTGATGCTGAAAGAATCTTCACTCTAATGGAAGGTGACAGGTCTGATGTAGACTTAGCTATCCAGCTTGTAGAAGAGCTACACGAACGTATCAGTTTCTCAGGATTCTCTTTCTCTCAGACAAGTCAGCTTCGGGCCTCTACTCGCAGCTCACTAGAGAGTAACTGGAGCAAGATACAAACTAATTTGATTCAACAAGACAGACCGTATGCTCTACAAGCTACACAATCTATCCTGAAAGGTACAGAATAATGGCTGGTATATTTGCCCCAACACTTCAGAGTGAAGTTTCCCCTGAGCAAGCAGTTGAACAACCCTCTATGCTGGCTGCTATTGCTGGTTTAGGTGGTGACTTCCTGAGGACTATGGGTTCCTCTAAAGGCTCATCTTCAGGCTCAACTAAGGTAGACCCTAACTTGGCTACATTTCAGCAGGGCCTGGAACGTGTTCAAGCTATCAGAGACACTAAGGGTGAAGCTGCTGGTCTTATTGCTGAACGTCAGCTTGCCTCTAACTTTGCTATGCAGGGTGTAGAGTTTGGTACTGAGTATAAGAATGTCTACACAACTACTACAGGTCGTGAGTGGGCTGGGTATGGTCGTGATACTGAGGACTTCATGCGTCAACAGGCTCTTCAAGACCCTCAAGTTCAAGCTTCATTCGTAGCTTCGTATGCTTTGCTACCTCAAGATTCCTCGGAAGAGCAACGTATTGAGTATGCTATTGGTCAGAAGGCTCAGCTTCAAGCTGCCTCTGATGTGATTGCTTTGTCTAAGTCTCAGGCAGGTTATTCATGGTCAGTCCAAACTGAGTCTGCCTACGGTACAGCTATTGATTCATTCCTTAACACAAACTTGGGTGCCTTGGTAAACACTACAAAGCAAGGTGGCCGTGTAGGTCCACAGACATTAGCTAACTTAGGTGCTTCATGGGCTCAGCTTAAGGTTGGTGTGTCCCGTCCATCTGGTGTAACTAACGACCAGTGGGAAGCTACCCAAGCAAAGATCACAAGCATTGATAACCTCCTCTCAACTCTGACTAAAGCATCATCTTCTGATTTATTGTTTGAAGAGATTACTACAGGGTTAGCTAATGTTCTTCTTGAAAAGGGTGAGGGGTCTACTGCTTCTATTCTTGCTGCCGCCTCTGCTATCAAAGATCCTATGGGACTAGCTAACATGATGGGCAAGGGTGATCTGAATAAATTTATTATGGATGTAGGCGATTCAATTAACCTAGACATCACACAGCCTCAGTTGTTTGGTCATATCGTAGAACAAAGTGGTGTAGGACTAGGTGGCTCACCATCAGGTAACATCACAGTAGATTCACTACCACCCTCTATCCAAGCTAAGGTTGAAGGGCTTACACCTCAGCAGTACTACAAAGGTCTTAAGGCTTCTGGTCAGTTGACTAAGATGGTTGACACCAATGCACTGCAACGCCCTGAGGGTCGTCAACAGTTCGTAGAGAATGCAGCTGGTATCGGTGCTGTGCTTATGTCAATGAGCAATGAGGACTTCTTGTCTGCATCTTTCCTTACTGAGTTGGTAGGCAGCCCACAGTTTGTTAAGAACGTAAATGCATTGGAGGGTGTTGATCCTGAGGGTGCTACTGTAGCCCGTACTTATGTACGCAGTGGTCTGACTACTGAACTTGTACGTCAACAACGTAACATGGCAGCCATTGAGGCTACATCTACTGCTAATTGGAATGGTTCTAACTACGTTATCGACCAAGAACAACTACGAGCTAAAGTTCCAACATCTAGGATCGAAGAATTTAACCGTTCATTGCAGAAAAACTATGGCGGTGACATACTGTCTGGTGTGCGTGACGGTTTCAGAAGAATGAATGACGTAACAGACGTAGTACAACTTGCTGGTCTATATAATCTTGAGGGTGCTGTAGATCGTCGTGATGCTATTGGTGTTATTAACCAAACACTAGGTGCTCTTGCTGTAGACGAACCTGAAGGTGCTGTCACTTTTGATGTGACACAACTATCAAGCCAGTCCACTACAGACCTTATTACTACAGCTGAAAGTGCCTTGGGCCTCAATGAAGTAAAGCAAAAAGATACCTTGGCTAACTTCCTCTCGGCTGGTGGTGTGGATATTGACCCATCACAAACAGCTTGGTGTGCTGCCTTCGTGAATGCTACCCTAGCTAAGACAGGTCTTGATGGTACCAACGCCCTTAATGCTCGTTCCTTCTTGGATTGGGGTACAGAAGTTACGACACCACAGCTAGGTGACATTGTTGTCCTGTCTCGTGGAGAAGATCCAGCTAAGGGTCACGTAGGTTTCTTCAAGGGCTTCGATGCTGATGGTAACATTCTCATTCTAGGTGGCAATCAAGGTGACTCAGTAACTGTTGCATCCTTTAACAAGAACCGTCTGCTTGGTTTCCGTAGACCTGAAGGTTTGACTGGTGGTGGTACTGAAGCTGGTCTAAGTCAAGCTGTGTATCGTGCTGGTACTGACCCTGACTTCCTTCCTGCTCCTACTGTAGCTTCTACTACACCAGCTGGAGTGACTACTACACCACTTGAAGCTGCACCTGTAGCCCCTGTAGATACTACAGCTACCTTACCTGAACAGCAACAGCAGGTTACGTCAACTGAGGGTGGACAGGCTACTGCACCAACAACACCGCCTGAGATTTCTGCACTATTACAGGCAATCGGTGATCGTAATCTTACTTCAAGTGAATCACAGCAACTGCAAGATTATATCAGTAGCTTAGGTGGCTAATGTTTACCCTCTTAACCTCTAAGCTAAGCCGTATGTTATCTGGTCTGCTTGCTGCTATTGGTATTCTCTTCGGGGTATACCTCTACGGTAAGCAGACACAGAAGCACGAGGATAAGCTAGACGATCTAGAGGACTACAAGAAGATAAGGGAGAGAATAGATGAGACCCCTATTAGTGTTGACATCAATGATGCTGTTGACAGGCTGTCTAAGCACAACCAACTACGGGACTGAGGCTATATGCTCTATCCCTCTCCCTACTGTATCACGTAATGATACAACACAGACAATCATAGAAGTAGATAACTTCTCAGCCAAATGGAGGGCAGCTTGCAATGGCTAAAGATCCTAGACTAGAGAGAGCTGGTGTATCAGGGTTCAACAAACCTAAGAAGACACCTAGTCATGCAACTAAATCTCATGTTGTTGTAGCCAAGGTAGGTGATGAGATCAAGACTATCAGGTTTGGTCAGCAGGGTGTCAGTGGAGACAAGAAGCCTACAGCTAGGCAGAAGTCTTTCAAGGCCAGACATGCCAAGAACATAGCCAAGGGTAAGATGAGTGCAGCTTACTGGGCCGACAAGGTGAAATGGTAAGGGAGATACATCATGCCACTGAAGAAAGGTTACAGTAAAAAAACTGTAAGCTCTAACATCAAGTTAGAAATGAAACACGGTAAACCTCAGAAGCAAGCAATAGCTATAGCTCTCAGGACGGCAGAAGAAGCCAAGAAGAAGAAACGTAAGAAATGAATGAAGCCCCAAGGAGAAATCCAAGGGGCTTTATCTTTATTGTTTCATCTCTTGTATCAGTCTGTCGAGATACCATCTGGCTTTCTCTAGGTCTTCTACTGGCTTACTCTTGTACCTGTATCGATGCAGATACTTCTTAGCATTGCCTTCCAAGTATCCCATGAACATGAGAGGGTCCATGTTGTCCTTCATGTAGTCGATACATTCGATCTCACCGTTACCGTAGTGAGGTGGCTTGTTAACTGGGTCAACAGGTGACCCCTTGTCTTCATTGTACTCATGCATCTTAATCACAGTTTCTCCTTCATAAATACCTTCACCCATTGAGCACATATATCACTCCGTACAATATCGTCAACACCAAACTCAATGATAGGTACAGGTAGCATGTGTTTCTTGGCTAGATGAATAACCTTAGACAACCCATCAGCTTCCTTCAAGTCTGATTGCTGTACGTCACCATTGAGTACGATGGTAGTACCCTCACCCACTCGTGTCAGTAGCATCTTAAGCTCATGGGTGGTGATGTTCTGTGTCTCGTCTACAATGATGAAGGCATCCTCAAAGCTACGTCCTCGCATCAATGCAAGAGGTGCCATCTCAATGTTGCCGTTCTTTATAGCTGTCTCTACTACACCCTTACCAAGGTGCTTCTCTAAGACATCCAAGACAGGCAAGGCCCAAGGCATAGTCTTCTCGGCTAGGTCACCCTTAAGGAACCCAAGCTCTTTACCTACAGCTACGTGAGGACGAGTGATAACGATCTTATCAATCTTCTTCTCACTATACATCTGTGCTGCATGAGTAGCCGTGATGTATGTCTTACCTGTACCAGCTGGACCTAACACAAAGATCTGAGAACTGGAGTTCAAAGCATCAATGAAGTCCTTCTGCTTATCAGTACGTGGTAGTAGGACTACGGCTGGCTTCTTGTCAGCATTCTTGTAGGTTGTCTTACGTCGAGTAGTTGTCTTCTTGGGTTGCTGCTGTACCATTTTATAATTCAATCAACTCTGCTGATGTGTATGGGATATGGAAGAACTTCTCACCCTTCTGGATGTATCGTCCCTTGGCTTCCTTGAGACTGTCCTGTGTTAGCAGTGTATCCTTGATCCTCCATGCTTGCTTGAAGTCAGGCCTAAAGATGTAGAAGTTTAGCACACCGTCTACAGAAGAATGCTTATCAAGGAGACGTTGCTTACGTCCTGGTAGTCTGATCTCAGCCCATGCTGTGTTCCAGTCACCCTTCCATGCTGTCTTAACCTCGGCCTCATTGAAGTACGTGAAGCCACCCTTCTGTGATACTACATCAACATTGTAGTTCTCCTCGTTGTTAACAATGATATGACCCTTTGACTCTAGGTAGGTCACCAATGCATTACGAGCTGGCTTATCGTAAGCCTCATACAATGCTCTGTTAAAGGGTCTCTTAATCATGTTGTATCCTCTTGTAATGTGGTGTCTAGCAGGGGAATCGAACCCCTCAACAACTGCGTTACTGACGCCTAAGGTAACTGTTGTTGTCGGCAAACCTGCACTGACAATTTGGTCTTCCCTACAGGACTCGAACCTGTAACCTAGTCATTAGAAGTGACTTGCTCTATCCAGTTGAGCTAAGAGAAGTTGTCTGTAACTTAGAGGCTCTTGATGTACTTGTCAAGTTCTTCGTAGCCACCAATGTATTCACCCTCTGAGTTCCAGATCTGAGGTACAGATGTGATACCTGCTTGACCTAGCAAGTCTTTGAGCCACTTGGATCTACGGACGTTGTGAGTTACAGAGTGGATCTTGTTGTCTACCATAAGCTTCTTAGCTTTATCACAGTAAGAACACTGGTCTTGTGTAATGATAATGAATGTCATTGGTTACCTCCTAAAGGTGTAAGCAGTTTAGACACATGCTCAGGTGGTTAGAGTTAACGGAT
>Ga0208643_1000494_pt1 | contig 26257 bp, 22 predicted proteins | sample VirMetDEL_Nov_12_FD_184516 | JGI IMG/M metagenome (GOLD analysis project Ga0208643, IMG submission 184516) | Aqueous microbial communities from the Delaware River and Bay under freshwater to marine salinity gradient to study organic matter... | ecosystem: Environmental > Aquatic > Marine >... | reverse complement strand
CTGAACCTTCTAAGGGAAGCATTCCAGCGAAACAGAAAAGAGCTTGGATGAAACCTGAATATTTAGAATCGGTTCTATTAGCAGGGTTGCAGCTGGACGAATTTTAAACACTCATGCGGTTGCCCTGCCTTTTCAAGTAGATATAAGATTTCTGATATAAAACAAGGCAATTTATTGATTTCTAGATTTAAAATTGAAAGTGATGATTTGTTGTTAATTGCAAAAGTTGATTTTGAATCATTTTTTGCAAAGAAATCATTTAAAAAAGAGGAAGGGTTACCAACTGAGAAAGGATTACTTAAGGCTGCGTTGTTTAAACTTGATAATGGAAAGCTTCCATTGTTATTTAAAATCGCAGATTCTAACTCATCTATATCCAAGTTTTGGTCAAATGAGTTCTTGAATTCATCACCATATAAATCTGATAGTGAAAATACATTAAATGCATTTTCTATGATTATTAAGTCGGTAAATAAAGTTTTAAAGAACTCAACTGTCGATAAAATTGCGCTGGCTAATAGTGTTATAACATATTTTACAACTAGGAGTGATTTTGATGCTGGAACTTTTATAAATGATGCAATTGGGAATTATAAATGTGAAGGAGATGTAGCCATAGCTGATGTAGTGTCTGAAATTGAAACCGTACTAAAGTCAAATAAGTTTGATGGGATTTTCTCAATAATATCTTCTGAAATAAAAGCAAAAATGAAGAAAACTTACAAGTTGGAGGATGATATTAGTATTGTTACCAATCAGGGAACAAAAGGTAGGATATATTCTAAAGATTTAGGTGGTAAAAAGTATGTTTTAATTCAATCTAATACGGGTTATGACCAGTTTCCAGAGCTAAAATAATGCATGCATGTCAATTCGAAGACTTTTATACTTATAAAGTTACATTTGATTTTTCCTCTAAAATTAGTCTTGAAGATATATTTTCTTCAAGTCTTTTTATAAGTGATTTGGCTGGTATAAATATTAACTACGAGCTATATATTGATGGCGAACTTTCTTTTGAAAGTCAGTGTTTACATGAATATAAAAATCAGTGTTTTGACAGTGTTGATGATGAGGATTGTTGTAAAGTATCATTAGTTATTGATAAAAGTAATTTTCCAGGTTTTGTCATAATTGAAAAGAATGTATTTAGTGATTATTTAATGGCAAAGAATTATATTGATTCTGCAACTTTGTTTTTTTCTGAAGTTATGAATCATGAATATAAACTTTTTGTTCGTGATGGTAATATATTGAAACTTGTTGAGTTAGAACGTCCTCGCCAGATGAAACCTACTCCAACTATGGTTAGTAAATCAGCATTGCTTTTTGAGTTTTTTTCATGTGGTGGCGATCCAGATTTAATGTTTGATTGGTCTAGAATGTTTGATGATAGATTTAGAAATTATTTGAAAGAAGTATCATCATTATTGATGCTATCTCATCTCATCTCTGCTCTGATTTTGATGTCGTCAGAAAATGTTTTGTTTTTTCAGGCTATAAAGAAGTCGAAATATTTTTCGACAATGTTCTAAATGGTGAGGAACAACAGGATATATTGCAGACAGTGTATCAATGGGTTTATTCAGGGCAGGAAGATGCAGTTAAATTAGGAATATTAAGTAATGTTATATCTTTGTTTTCAGCTTCTGCCGATACAAGCTTATTTGATCAAAATTTAAAAAGAACTCTTTTTTCAAATTATAAAATATATTTGAAGGGTAATATTGAGAGGTATATTGAGGTTAAGAATAAAGTTTCTGAATTTGTTTTTGATTTGTCAAATAAAATTATTGAACATACAGATAACTTTAGAGGGGAGGTGAAAAAATCTGTTTTTGCTGTGTATAGCTTTTTCTTTATGTCTGTTGTTTTTACTGGTATTGACAAGGGTAAGTTGTCAAATATTTTTAATTTTGAAGTTTCAATTTTGACAATGTTGTTTCTTGTTGCGGCAATATTCTATATTCACGTATCAAAATCTGAATTGAATAGGAAAATAGATTTCGCAGAGGAACAGTTGAGTGACCTTAAATTTAGGTATAGTACGGTTCTTGACTTATCTGAACTTGAAGAAGTATTTCAAAGAAATATTGTTTCCCAGGTTAGATTGAAATTTAATGAAGATAGGATATATTTTTTTGGTTTGGTCTTATGTTTTTCACTGATATTTTTTGTATTTGTTGGCTTGTTGTTGAATATCGGTTTGGAAGTCTTTGTTGGGAGGGTTTTGTCATTATCATCTGATTTATTTTATTAAATAAGCATGGTAACGAGGGCTGGTGTAGTGCTTCAATGCGAAAAGTTAACTCTAATGCCACAGAAGTTCACCGATCCCCTGCGAAGTTGTCGAAATACGCAGATAAAAATGCCGTGGCGACATCATGGATGATGGCGCAGGCTCGGGGGCACATGGATGTGCCATCTGAGCCGTTAGGCGATTTTTATTGGAGTATGAGACAGGTAACTAATGCATGTAACTTCGCTAGGGGCGGCACGGGGAGATGCAAGAGGGGGATTGCTGTTGATCCCCTTCTTGCCCTGGTGTGGAATGGAATTCCACGACTTTGATTTTGTTATTTATTTCAAAAGATAAGGTTTGCAATAACTCGAAACAGAGCAGATTTATTGGAGGTAAATTGAAGTTTTTAGTGATTATCTTCGGCATAGCGGTGTCGATAGTTATGCATGGAAGTGGGTTGTCTGTCGATAACAAATGGTGGTGGGATTTACTGTTATCTTTCAATGTAAAAGCGTTAAGTGAAAACTTGGGGATGGTTGTATTTTGCTTTTGGATACATCTTCCACTGATGATCATATTTTCTTTAGCATGTGCTTTGATTATTAATCGAGTTGGGTATCCAAGGTATTTTATTTACTCTGTGTTAGGTACTTCATTTTTTACATTTGTTGTGCTGCCATCACTGCCTGTTTTCGATGTGTTATTAGCTGGCGGGATGAGTCCATTACGTTTTATCGATATCTTTGTAAAAACACTCATGTTTCTGACCTTGTTCTTTGTTTTTAATATACTTATGAAAAAGTATAATAGGTTGAATTTATTGGGTTAATTTTCACTTTCAAGATGTTTCGCTGACTGTGTTTTTTGATTTATTTTAGGGATGATTTAAGAGTTTTATGAAAAAAATTAGTTTTTTGGGTATGAGCATAGTGCTTGCTTTGACACTTGTTATCGGCCTTGCAGTTGATTTGATAGTTGAATTTAAGTCTGAATCGATTTTTATGCAGATGAATATTTTTAGCTTCAAGTTATTATTTTCGTTACTTAGCATGCTTTGTGTATATATTGCTATTGCAGTCACTTTTAATTTTAAACTGTTACCTATGCTTATAGGTAAAGATTATCCGTCAAATTACTTTAGGTGGTCTAAATTTCGATATCTAGAAGTTTTCTTTTTATTTAACTTATGGTCTATGGGTGATCTACAATATTTCACAGTCGTAATAGTTAATTTCGCTTTGTTTGAGTTGATACACTTATATTTAGTTTATAAAAGTATCAATGATAAGCTCGAGTCTACTATATAAATTGGTAAGTTGAGGATAATAAGGCGTGTGGAGTTGGCATAACTCTTTCAATGCGAAAAGTTAACTCTAATGCCACAGAAGTTCACCGATCCCCTGCGAAGTTGCTGAAGGGCGTTGAAGACAATAGCGTGACGCAGACAGGACGTCTGCGTAGCTTTCGGGGGGAAGGGACGCCCCATCGGAAGCGTTAGCTATTTTCGAATAAGCACGAAGCCACTAATCAATGCATGTAACTTCGCTAGGGGCGTCTTGGAGAATCCAAGGAGGATAGGACGAGCAGTCCTCCTTGGTCGGGTGTGGGGTGAAGCCCCACGACCTTTCGGTCGCAAGACCGATTTTACACCGCGTTAGCGTAATAAAGATCCTGATTACCTCGGATCACTTCCTATTCAGGGTCATAATCCAACACTGGCGCCAGCCACTTCTCCGTTTCCGCAATGCTCATCCCTTTGCGCTTGGCATAATCCTCCACTTGATCGCGGCCTATGTTACTCACACCAAAGTAGCGTGATTTCGGGTGGGCGAAATACCAGCCCGATACTGCCGCTGTGGGGAACATGGCGTAGCTTTCGGTGATGTTCAAGTCGATGGTTTCATCGGGCTTGAGCAAGTCCCATAACAAGCCTTTTTCTGTGTGGTCTGGGCAAGCTGGGTAACCGGGTGCGGGGCGTATGCCTTTGTATTTCTCGCGTATTAAGGCTTCGTTACTTAACTGCTCGTCGGCCGCATAACCCCAAAACTCTTTACGTACCCGTTCGTGCATCCGCTCGGCAAAGGCTTCGGCCAAACGGTCGGCTAAGCATTTGAGCATGATGGCGTTGTAGTCGTCGTGGTTGGCTTCAAAACGCGCCACATGTTCGTCTATGCCGTGGCCTGTAGTCACCGCAAAGCCGCCCATGTAATCGGCGACGCCTGAGTCTTTTGGCGCAACAAAGTCGGATAGACAGAAGTTGTCGTTGCCGACACGTTCAAGCTGCATCCGCAGGTGATGTGTGGTCATTTCAACTGTGGTGCGCGACTCATCGGTATACAGCTCAATGTCGTCGTAATTGACGGTATTGGCAGGGAATAAGCCAATAACCGCTTTCGCCGTGAGCCACTTTTCTTCGATGATTTGTTTGAGCATGGCCTGACCATCGGCGAACAGCTTTTGCGCTTCTTCACCGACCACTTTATCGGTGAGGATTTCAGGGTAATGGCCGTGCAGTTCCCACGAGCGGAAAAACGGTGTCCAGTCGATACGCTCGACTAGGTCTTCTAACGGATAATTATCAAACACTTGGCGACCGAGCACGTTTGGCGTGAACGGGGTGTAGTTGGCCCAATCGTGTTGGCAGCGGTTATCGCGCGCCGCTTCGAGTGACACTATCTCTTTGCGTTTAGCTTGGGATAAACGCTTAGTGCGCATGTCGTCGTATTCGGCATAGGTTTCGTCTATGGTCGCTTGGCGAGTCTCGTTGTTGATGAGTTTACTCACCATAGGCACGGCGCGGGACGCATCGGCAATGTAAATCGCCCCATGGGGATAATGGGGGGCAATCTTGACTGCTGTGTGGATTTTCGAGCAAGTGGCGCCGCCGATAATCGCCGGAATGGTTAAGCCTTCGCGGTGGAAGGTTTTCACGTTATGCACCATCTCATCCAGACTCGGCGTGATGAGGCCAGACATGCCGATGATATCGATATTGTGTTCTTTCACTGCATCGAGAATTCGCTCCACCGACACCATCACGCCTAAATCGAATACCTCAAAACCGTTACAGGCGAGCACTACGCCGACGATATTTTTGCCGATATCGTGCACGTCGCCTTTTACTGTCACCATCAAAATCTTGCCATTTGATTGGCCTTCGACCTTTTCCAGCTCGATATAGGGGTTTAAGTAAGCCACGGCTTTTTTCATCACCCGCGCCGATTTCACTACCTGCGGCAGGAACATCTTGCCCGAGCCGAACAAGTCGCCGACCACGTTCATGCCGTCCATCAGCGGGCCTTCAATCACATCCAGCGGACGTTTTGCCTCTTGGCGAGCGGCTTCGGTATCTTCATCGATAAATTCGGTAATGCCTTTGACGAGCGCATGGGATAAGCGTTGGCTTACCGGCCAGCTGCGCCATTCTAAATCTTCTTTCTTACCGACCTGTGCGCCATCACCGCGGAATTTCTCCGCGATTTCAAGTAACTGCTCGGTATTGCTTGAGCCTTCGACTGGGCAAGGCAAGTTAAGCACCACGTTTTCGACCCGTATTTTAAGCTCAGGATCGATATCGTCGTAAATGGCTAACTGACCCGCGTTGACAATCCCCATGTCCATGCCGACTTTGATGGCGTGGTACAGGAATACCGCGTGAATCGCTTCGCGCACAGGGTTGTTACCGCGGAACGAGAACGACACGTTGGACACGCCGCCCGAAATCATCGCGTGGGGCAGGGTGGCTTTAATCGCTTTAATGGCATCGATAAAATCGACGGCATAGTTGTCGTGTTCATCGATACCTGTGGCGATGGCGAAGATATTTGGGTCGAAGATGATGTCTTCTGGCGGAAAGCCGACCTTATCGACCAACACGCGGTAGGCGCGGGTACAGATTTCGATTTTACGCGCCTTAGTGTCGGCCTGACCTTGTTCGTCGAATGCCATGATAATGGCCGCCGCGCCGTAGCGTTTCACCAGTGTTGCTTGCTCGATAAACTTGGCTTCGCCTTCTTTGAGGGAAATCGAGTTAACTATGCCCTTGCCTTGAATACATTTGAGGCCAGCTTCGATCACTTCCCACTTAGAGGAGTCGATCATAATAGGTACGCGGCTGATGTCGGGCTCAGAGGCAATCAAGTTTAAAAACTTGTGCATGATCTCCACGCCATCGAGCATACCTTCGTCCATGTTGATGTCGATGATCTGTGCGCCGCTTTCAACCTGCTCGCGGGCGACATCGAGCGCTTGCTCAAACTTGCCTTCTTTGATCAGCTTTAAAAACTTGGCCGAGCCTGTGACGTTGGTGCGTTCGCCCACGTTAACGAACAGTGTATTGGCATCGATAGTCAGTGGTTCCAAACCTGCCAAGCGGCAAGCGACCGGAATGTCCGGCAAAATACGCGGATCGTGACGGCTCACCGCTTCGCGGATCACGCGGATATGTTCAGGCGTACTACCACAGCACCCGCCGATAATATTGAGCATGCCTTCGCGCGCCCAATCTTCGATCACGTTCGCCATGTCTTCTGGGGTTTCATCGTAGCCACCAAACTCGTTCGGCAGGCCAGCATTCGGATGCGCCGACACATAACACTCACTGATGCGGGATAATTCTTCCACATAGGGGCGCAATTCTTTTGGCCCAAGTGCACAGTTAAGACCGATAGATAAGGGCTTGATATGGCGAAGGGAATTGTAAAAGGCTTCGGTCGTTTGGCCAGTCAGTGTGCGGCCAGAGGCATCGGTAATGGTGCCCGAAATCATGATAGGTAAACGGTCACTCGAATGCTGGCCAAATAAGTCATCGAATACGGATTCAATCGCAAACAGCGCGGCCTTGGCGTTTAAGGTATCAAATATGGTCTCGACCATAATGATATCCGCGCCGCCTTCAATCAGCGCCTTAGTGGATTCTCGGTAAGCGCTCACTAACTCATCGAAGCTGACGTTGCGATAGCCAGGATCGTTCACATCGGGGCTAATCGAACAAGTACGGTTAGTGGGGCCTAACACACCGGCGACGTAGCGTGGAATGCCTGTGGCAGCAAACACTTCATCACAGGCTTCACGGGCGAGGCGGGCGCCGGCTAAGTTAATTTCGGCGGACAGCGACTGCATGTCGTAGTCGGCCATGGCGATAGTCGTAGCATTAAAGGTGTTGGTTTCAATGATGTCGGCACCGGCGTTTAAGTAGTCGGTGTGAATCTGTTTGATGATCTGGGGTTGCGACAACACCAATAAATCGTTGTTGCCTTTGACGTCAGTGTGCCAATCTTTAAAGCGTTCGCCGCGATAATCCTCTTCTTCGAGCTTGTGGTCTTGGATCATTGTGCCCATGGCACCGTCTAAGATTAGAATGCGTGCAGCAAGCTGTTTACGAATGTCTGCCAATATCTGGCCGGCTTTGGTAGAGGGTATCGTCATAAATAATTACCTTAAATACAGCTAAGTTAAGTCCAAGCATCGACCTTTGTTATGCAAAGTGCATTTTATTCTGGTCTATCGACATTTGTTTTTGGATACTTGTTTTTATAAAATGCTTTTGGACATTTAAACGTATAGACGTCCATAATACGCGACTTATGATTGTCAGGGCAAGATGAAAGTCAAAGGCATTAGAATCTAGGTTCTAGGCTTTGGTTCCTAGCACCTAGATTCTAGATCCTAAGATTTTTAAAAGGCATATATGAAACAAGTTCGATTGTTATTGTTGCGTCACGGCGAGTGCGAAGGCGGCGCCATTTTACGCGGCCGTGTGGATGTGCCTCTAAGCGAAAAGGGCTGGCAGCAAATGTCGGCAGCGGTTGAGTCACAGGCCAGCGTGTGTAGCGCGATTTATAGCTCGACCTCACGCCGCTGCGCCGAATTTGCCCAAGCCTTTGCCGCCGAGCTGCATTCGACGGCGGCGCTGGTATCTGAGTCAAGGCCATTGCAGGCGCAGCTTTTATCGGGTTTACAAGAAATCGACTTTGGCGATTGGGACGGTCGTCGGCTCGATGAACTGTATCAACAAGCGGGCGAACATTTAGCGGCCTATTGGCAAAACCCTTGGCAAACACCGCCGCCCAATGGGGAAACTATGGCAATTTTCGAGTCGCGGGTGAATGGGACGATTGACCAGATACTCGCCGCCGAGTTTAAACGGTTGATTATCGACTCAGATAACGCCGAGCAGGTTACGGGCGCTAGCGTGGGTAAGGGCTTGAGTACGGGTGAGCTGGCTGCCAAGGTATGGGTGGTGACCCACGGCGGGGTGATCCGTCACCTAATGGCGCGCGCCCTTGGGGTTGAACGGGCGGTGGGATTTTTCAGTCAACTTGATTTACCCGTGGCGGCCGTGGTGAGCATTAATGTGCTGCAAGATGAACAAGGCGTTTGTTACTGGCGTTTAGATTGGCCGAGCGGGCGCTGCGAGTGATCCGCGTAGCCCTAAGGTGAAGATTTTTCTTGTCTTACCAGCGTGATTGTCGATTGCCTATTAAGGTAAATATAGGATAATGCTTTTTCCTGACGTCCCCTGACGCACGCGGCCTTGCAAGGCTGGTGGCAGTGTACCGGATGACGTCACAGAAATAGGTGTTGGGAGTTTTGAGTGGTGCGAGGGTGTTCTGTGGCAGTTATGGCCGAGGCACGCTGCAAAGGCTTGAAATCAATCTCAACATAATAGGGAATCGGGGAGCTGCTTGTCAGTCAGCCCGAACTGTGCCCGCAACTGTGAGTGACTTTGTATATTGTTTTCAATAGAAAAGTGACGAGTCAGGAGACCTGCCTATTTCTGTTATCGCTGCGTGCAGCCTTAGTTCTCGAGCGGGTGACTCGAGGGAGCCGATGACAATGTGCACAACCTTTTTTAATTCAGGTTTGGACTCGCTAGGAGCACCACTTTGGTGAAACTCTCTGCCATCCAAACGAGCCATGCTTTGAATGACAGCGATACTCGCCCGTCAGCGAGCCAGACGGTCGCGCTCGATGTCAGCCAGTTAAGCTGGTGTATCGATGGCAAAACCATTCTTTCCAATATTAACTTTGCGCTGCCAACCGGGCAGATGTTGGGTTTGATTGGCCCTAACGGTGCGGGTAAGTCTAGCTTGCTACGCTGTTTGTATCGGTTTGTTCGCCCGACTCAGGGCAAAATTACCCTTTTTGATCAAGATATTGAGCGTTTATCGCCCAAGGCGTTTGCTTGCCGCGTCGCCGTAGTGCAGCAAGACACGCCGCACTATTTTGATTTAACCACAGAGCAATTGGTCAGCATGGGCTTAACACCGCATAAGGGCATGTTCGATACCAATTCGAGCTGTGACGGCGAGCGCATTGCAAAGGCTCTAGAGAAAGTCGGCCTCAGTCATAAAATGCATCAACAGTACGAGCACTTATCCGGCGGTGAAAAGCAGCGTGCCTTGATCGCCCGCGCCATAGTGCAGCAGCCGCAACTGCTGATCCTCGACGAGCCAACCAACCACCTCGATGTGCGTTATCAAATCCAAATCCTCGAATTAGTGCGTAGCCTTGGCATCAGCGTGATTGCCTCTATTCACGATCTTAATTTAGCCAGCGCTCTGTGCGACAGTTTGTTGTTGATCCATAACGGTGAAGTCAGCGCTATGGGCACACCAACCGAGGTATTAACCGAGGCGCGAATTGGCGATGTGTTCGGCGTGTGCGCCCAGGTATCGCCCCATCCACAACATAAAAAGCCCTTAATCAGCTATTTTTATGGCTACCATGATTCGACGCACAGAATGGCTGATGCTTTGGCTGAGCGAGGCGAGGGCGGATGATTCAGGGAGTAAACAGCATTTCATCTCACATTTGGGGCGTATCGTGACACCTTTGACGAGACAACAACTGATGCTGGTCGCATTAGGCATAATCACTTTGATAACCCCCATTGCCGCCACGAGTTTTGGCGCGGCGAACATCAGTTTTATCGATGTTATCCAAGTGTTTATCAATAAAATTGCCAACCTCACTCAAGCTAATGGCATGACAGAGCGCATCGTAATGGAGCTCAGGCTGCCGCGTATTTTGCTGGCCTTTGTGGCGGGTGCGGGTTTGTCCTTGGCGGGCAGTGTGCTGCAAACCGTGACCCGCAATCCGCTGGCCGATCCTTATTTGTTTGGCATTAGTTCAGGTGCGTCCTTTGGCGCTGTGGTGATGTTAACGCTATTTACGGGCTCTGGATTTTTTGAAAATGCGGGCATGGCGGCGAACTCGGGGATTTTTAGTGGCTCGGGTGCCTTGTCGGGTTTACTTTGGTTTAGCTTGCCCTTCGGCGCATTTATTGGCGCCAGTTTGTCGGTACTGATAGTGCTGGCCTTATCTGGGCTTGGGCTCAATAGCCAAGTGGAGCGCATGTTGCTCTCAGGCGTGGCGACCTCCTTTATGTTTGGCGCGTTAACGAGTTTGTTGTTGTATTTCGCCAGTCCGCAGGCGACGGCTTCTGTTTTGTTTTGGAGTTTAGGCAGTTTTGCTAAGGCCAGTTGGTCCTTATTAGTGCTGCCGACACTGGTGATTGGCGCGAGTTTGTTCATTATTTTAGGCATGAAACGGCAGATCATGGCGTTGCAAGCGGGGGATGAAACGGCGCATACCTTAGGGGTGAATGTGCCTAAGTTGCGACTCAATATGCTGTTGCTCTGCTCCTTGATTACCGCGATTTTGGTTGCCACCTGCGGCGGGATTGGCTTTGTCGGTTTGATGATCCCCCACACAGTGCGCATGCTGTTTCCAGGTCGTCAGCCGATTATTTTAACGGCGCTGGTGGGCGGATTATTTATGGTTTGGATTGATGTGCTGGCGCGCTGTTTGTTGGGCAATCAAGAGTTGCCCGTGGGCATTATCACGGCGGCCATAGGTAGCATGTTCTTTTTGCTGATTTTGCGTAAACGCAGAGTCATGGCGTAAGCACCTAGTCAGAACGTAATCCTAGAGTCATCTAGCAAGCGCAGACTGGCGGGATAATCAGCATTTTTGTTGTATCTGCCCCGCGATTGGAAATACAAAATTGGACATGTTAGTCATAGACGCAGGATGCGTTGTGGTTATTTAAGATAATAAGTGGAGTGTGGATGTCTCAGTCAGCCGTGTCTTTTCAAATCAGCCCTGTGAGTAAAACGCAGGATCCGCTGATCCAGCAAAAAATTGATCTTAAGACTAAGCCGCCCGGCGCCTTAGGTCAGCTCGAATCCTTAGCCTTACAGATTGCCCGCGTGCAAGCGACTGATTTGCAACAAACGGATCAGCCACAAAATATTGTGCTGAAAATTGTTCATCCAACCATGTTAGTGTTTGCGGGTGATCATGGTATTGCCGCTGAAGGCGTGTCAATTGCCCCTAGCGAAGTTACGCGCCAAATGGTGCAAAACTTTGCCCATGGCGGCGCGGCGATTAACGTTTTTTGTCGGCAGGTGGGCTTTAAGCTCGAAGTGATCGATTGCGGCATTTTAACGCCAGTCGAAGGGGTTGAAGGCATTATCGATCAACGTCTTGGCGCGGGCACAGGGGCGATTCATTTAGAGCCCGCAATGGCGCTGGAAACCGTCGATAAAGGCTTTGCGATGGCGCGCGATTTGATTGAGCGTCACCATCAAGCCGGTTGTAACTTAGTCGCCTTTGGCGAAATGGGGATTGCTAATACCTCGTCTGCTGCGGCTATTATGGCGGCTATCATGCAGCTTGATGTGATTGATTGTGTCGGCCGTGGCACGGGCATTAATAGCGAAACCTTAGAACGTAAACTCATGCTGATTGAACTGGCGTTATTGCTGCATCAAAGTGCCTTAAATGGGCCAAAATCAGTGTTAGCTTGCCTAGGTGGCTTTGAAATTGTGCAGATGACAGGGGCTATGTTAGCGGCTGCCGAGCGCAAAATGCTGGTGGTTGTTGACGGTTTTATCGCGACAGCTGCGGCATTAGTTGCGGTGCAAATCGCCCCCAATGTGCGTGATTATTTGATTTTTGCCCACCAGTCAGACGAGCAAGGCCATCAGCGGATGTTAGAATTTTTGCAGGCGAAACCTTTATTATCACTCGGGCTGAGATTAGGTGAAGGTACGGGCGCAGCTCTGGCGTTGCCGCTTATTCAAGCCTCAGTAAATTTTTACAATCAAATGGCGAGTTTTAGTGATGCGGGGATTGAGGCTGTTGTATGATGTGCTCTGCTAAGTCGCTTATTTTACTTATTTAAAATAATAACTTTTTAGCCAACCGTTTTAATTTTAAACCTTGCAGCAAGTGTTAATTCACTAAGGATGCTTTATGTCAGAACGCGAAAGCTGGCACAAAGAGATAGATTTGTTTTTAGTTGCCATGGGCTATTTTACCCGCATTCCTATGCCTAAATGGGTCGAAGTCGATAGCGATAAGTTGAATAAGGCCAGCCGTTATTTCGGTCTCGTCGGTCTTTTGGTCGGCCTGTTAAGTGCCATTGTATTTTGGCTGACGCAGAACTGGCTCCCCGCCGGCGTCTCTGTGCTGTTAGCTATGTTGGTTGGCGTCTTGCTCACGGGCGGATTTCACGAGGATGGCCTAGCCGATACCTTCGACGGTTTTGGCGGTGGTTGGACGGCGGAAGACAAGCTACGGATCATGAAGGACTCGCGCCTTGGCAGTTATGGTGCACTGGCATTGATGTTGGCCCTGCTGCTGAAATGGCAGTTGCTCGTCGAGTTGGCACTGTACGATCCTGTGGTCGCGGGCTCGGCGCTTATCGTCGCACACACAGTCAGCCGCGTGGTATCAGCCAGTATCATCTTTAGTGAAAAATATGTCCGCGATGACGAGACCAGTAAGTCTAAGCCGCTATCGCAACATCAAGGCATTAATGAGCTGCTTATCTTGATCGCCAGCGGCGTATTAGTGCTGTTATTCCTCAAGGGGTTAGCGGCATTGTCATTGCTATTGGTGATGATAGGACTGCGCCGTTTGATCATAGTGATCTTTAGACGCCAGATTGGCGGTTACACGGGTGATACCTTAGGCGCGGCGCAGCAAATATCTGAAATCGTGTGTTATTTTGTATTGCTCGTTGTAGGTAACATACTGTGATCCACCTCGTCCTAGGCGGCGCCCGTAGCGGTAAGAGTCGCTACGGTGAAGCCTTAGTGCGCCAGTACACTGCGCTCGGCTTCGATGCCTGCTATGTTGCCACGGCGCAGGCGCTGGATGATGAAATGGCGACCCGTATCGCCAAACATCAAGCGGGACGAACGGACGATGGTATCGAATGGCAATTGTTTGAAGAGTCGCTCGCCCTTACGGCACTGTTAAAGCGCTTAGCAAAACCTGGGCGAGTGATTTTAGTGGACTGTTTAACCCTTTGGTTAACCAATCAATTACTCGCATCCAGCGCCAAGATTGATGATGAACCAGCATCGACTGAGTGGCATGCGACTGACTTTATAACCTCTGCCAGTTCAACCTCTAACGATGAAGCTCTGGCGAGTTGGCAGGCAGAGAAAACCGCTTTTGTGGATTCCCTTGCCGAGCTCGAAGGTGTGGTGGTATTGATCAGTAATGAAGTCGGTTCTGGTATCGTGCCCTTAGGTGAATTGAGCCGACAATTTGTTGATGAAGCGGGCTGGTTAAACCAAGCCGTTGCCGCCTTAGCTGACAATGTCACCTTAGTGGTCGCGGGTTTGCCCTTGGCACTCAAACCACTGTAATCTAACTAAGTTAAGTGATGTTGAGACTGAGCTTTATCTTTATCCCTGCAAACTAGAATAAGTTTTTAATCCTATGTCCTCTCCAAACACAGACAACACAGGCTGTGCAACTGCACTCGATACCGCTGACGCTTTAGCTATTCATTCTGCTGCTAATCTTGCGGTGAATCCCGCAGTGAATAGACCTGCGGTTAATTCGCTTCGTCGCGCAAAAGTCTTGATGGTGCAGGGCACAACATCCGATGCAGGTAAAAGCACCTTAGTCGCAGGCATTTGTCGTTTGCTCGCTCGTCAGGGCGTAAAGGTTGCGCCCTTTAAGCCGCAAAATATGGCGCTTAATAGTGCAGTCACTATTGATGGCGGCGAGATTGGCCGCGCACAGGCGTTGCAAGCCGCGGCCTGTTATCTTGAGCCCCATACCGATTTTAATCCCATACTGCTTAAACCTAGCTCGGACACGGGCGCGCAAATTATCGTTCACGGCAAAGCCCTGACAACGCTGGAAGCCTCTGCCTTTTTTGGGCCTAAATCTAAGGATTACAAGGTAATGGCGCTCGGCGCTGTGCTGGAATCCTTCGAGCGATTAAGTGCCCAGTATCAAACCATAGTGGTGGAAGGCGCGGGCAGTCCAGCGGAGATCAATCTGCGCGAGGGCGATATTGCCAACATGGGATTTGCCGAAGCCGTAGATTGCCCCGTGATCATCATTGCCGATATCGATAAGGGCGGCGTATTTGCCCATTTGGTCGGGACGCTGGCGCTGTTATCTGAGTCTGAACAGGCGCGGGTAAAGGGCTTTGTGATCAACCGTTTCCGTGGTGATATTAGCCTGTTGCAATCTGGCCTCGATTGGCTTGAAGCTTATACGAACAAGCCTGTTTTAGGCGTGTTGCCTTATCTGCATGATTTGCATCTCGATGCCGAAGATGCGCTGATAAGCTCGCCGACCAAAGGCGTGAACAGCCGATTAAAAGTGAGGGTATTAGTGTACCCAAGGATCAGTAATCACACGGATTTTGATCCGCTGCGGCTGCATCCCGATATCGATTTTGATTATGTGTCGTTGCAAACCCAAGCCGCGAGTCACGCCACTCATTTGCCCGCAGCAGATGTATTGATCTTGCCCGGCAGTAAGAATGTGCGCGCCGATTTGGCCTTTTTACGCCAGCAAGGTTGGGATAAAGATATTGCCATACACCTGCGTTACGGCGGCAAAGTGCTCGGCATTTGCGGCGGTTACCAAATGTTAGGCCAAAGTATTGCCGATCCTTTAGGGATTGAAGACAGTGCGGGCGATACCGCAGGGCTTGGCTACTTGCCATTGAGCACAGAACTGAAAGCCGATAAACAGTTACGGCGGGTGAGCGGTGAGCTAAGGTTACTTGGGCAAAGGGTTGCTGTGAAGGGCTATGAAATCCACTGCGGTGAATCACGTTATCTTATCCCTAGGCTTGAACAAACGAATGCGCCCTTGCAGTTAATCCCAGAATCGACATCCTTAACAGCGCCAGCGATGAGTTTTGCCGATGGCCTGCAAAGCGATGACGGGCAAATCTTAGGTACTTATTTACATGGGCTATTTGATAGCCCTGATGCCTGTCAGCTGATCCTGCGCTGGGCGGGATTAAACGATGCTCAGGCGATAGATATCAATCAAATACGTGAGCTGCAACTCGAGCGTTTAGCCGATGTGTTAGCCGAGCATCTAGATATGCAAAAATTACAGCCAATTTTAGATGCTGCAGTTCAGCGTTGAATTCGGGAAAGAACGGATATTGTGAGAGCGGTATTTAAAAACTAACTATTTATAAAAGCAGACATTTTTAGCAGCAGAGTGAAGAGAAGACCATGACAGCACAGAACGACAATGAACAAGCGCAAATCAAGGCCGAACGCCACAAGGCTCGCCAACAAAAAGTGAAAGCCGGTGTGGATGCTAAAATTGCCGCCGCCCAAGAAGAAAAGGGTATTTTGCTGGTATTAACTGGTAACGGTAAAGGCAAGTCGACCTCAGGTTTTGGCACGGTCGCCCGCGCCGTCGGTCACGGTAAAAAAGCCGCGGTAGTGCAATTTATCAAAGGCACTTGGGAGTGCGGTGAGCGCAACTTACTCGAAGGTGCAGGGGTTGAGTTTCATGTGATGGGCACAGGTTTTACCTGGGAAACCCAAGATAAAGAAAAGGATACTGCCGCTGCTGTACTCGCTTGGGAAGCCGCTGAAAAGCTGCTGCAAGATGAGTCGATTGACTGCTTGATGCTGGATGAGCTGACCTACATGGTGAGCTATCACTATCTGGATGTGGAACGCGTGCTCAATGCACTCAAAAATCGTCCACCGATGCAGCATGTTATTATCACAGGCCGTGCTTGTCATCGGGCGATTATCGAGCTTGCCGATACGGTCAGCGAAGTGCAGCCGATAAAACATGCCTTTGAAGCGGGTATCAAGGCACAGCAAGGTTTTGATTACTAATCGAACTTGGTAAAAGTCGGCGCATAAGCGACTATCTGTTATTGGCTGGCAGCTAGGCCTTTAGCCACTACTAGCCGTTAGTCACTAACCGTTCAGTGTTCAAAGTGTTCTCAAGGATGATCCTATGAATAAGCGTATCGTGATTTGTGCCGATGGGACTTGGAATCGGCCCGAGAAAGATCTTAAGGTCGATTTCCCAACCAATGTGCTGCGCCTCGCGCGGGCTATCAGCCCATTGGCCAGTGACGGCAAACCCCAGCAGGTGTTTTACGATTGGGGTGTGGGTTCCTATTACGATGAAGCCATTGGCGGCGCGACCGGGCGCGGTTTACATAAAAACATCATGGATGGGTATCGCTATATAGTGCAAAACTATTCCCCCGGCGATGAAATTTACCTCTTTGGTTTTAGCCGCGGTGCTTACACTGTGCGTTGCCTGTGTGGCTTGATTAATAACTGCGGCATACTCAAACGCCCCGATGCGGCATTGATCCAGCAAGCCTTCGACCATTATAAAAAAAGCAGTGCGCCCTTTGCGCCTGATGGTGAAAAATCCCTCGAATTTAGAGCTAAATACAGTCATGAATCGCGGGACATCAAGTTTGTTGGCGTGTGGGATACCGTTGGCGCTATGGGGATCCCTATCTCGTTTTTAGGCTTGTTCGAAGATAAAGATGAGTTTTACGACACTAAAATTGGCCGCAATGTGCGCGTTGCCCGCCATGCCTTAGCCATAGACGAACACCGCAGTGACTTTGAGCCCACCATTTGGCAACTGCGTGACAATATGGATATGCAACAAGTGTGGTTTGCCGGTGCCCATAGCAATATTGGCGGCAGTTATAAACCCGATAAAGACGGCGCATTGCTGTCGGACAATGCGCTGCAGTGGATGATATCCGAGGCGCAGAAATTTGATTTAAGCTTAGAGCCACACTTAGCCGCGAGTGTGCACCCGAGTCCGTTAGCCACTTTGCATGATTCGAGGCGCAGCTTTTATCGGATAAAACAGGAATATTTACGGCCACTCGATCCTGCATTAGTCCCTGTGCTTTTGCATCATTCGGTCAAGGCCCGCTGGGATCAAGATCCTAAGTATCGCCCCAAGAATCTACAAACCTATATCGAACACTATGGCTGGCCAGAGCTGCTAGTTTAACTCTTTAAAAATTAAGGCATATCATGATTAAGCGACACTTAGCTGGACTCGTTTTTGGGCTCAGCTTGTTTCTTCCCCACTGCGTGTTGGCCGATCCCGCTAAACGCATCATTGCGCTCTCGCCCCACGCGGTAGAAATGCTCTACGCCATAGGCGCGGGTGATGCCATAGTGGCCGCAACCGATTATGCGGATTATCCCGAGGCGGCCAAAAAAATCCCGCGTATTGGGGGTTACTATGGCATTCAAATGGAGCGGGTGATGGAGCTTAATCCCGATCTAATTGTGGTGTGGGATACGGGCAATAAAGCCGAAGATATCAATCAACTTAAGGCTCTGGGGTTTAACCTATATGGTAGCGATCCCAAAACCTTAGAAGGGGTTGCCAAGGAACTGGAAGAGTTAGGCCAACTTACGGGGCATGTTGAAGAAGCAAGCAAGGCCGCCGCAGCGTATCGCGCTGAGCTTATCCGATTGCGGGTTGAAAATGCTAAAAAATCAGAGCCTAAGGTATTTTATCAACTCTGGTCGACGCCCCTGATGACAGTCTCTAAAAACAGTTGGATCCAACAGATCATCAGTGTGTGCCATGGCCAAAATGTGTTTTACGATGCCGCCAGTGATTACCCGCAGGTGAGTTTAGAAAATGTGTTGCTGACCTTGCCCGAGGTGATTTTGCAAAGCCAAGAGGAAGGCAATGTTAAAGGTGTCGATTGGAGTCAATGGCCCGAAATTCCCGCCGTTAAAAATCAGCATATTTATCAACTCAATGCCGATTTATTACACCGCGCAACCCCCAGAGCCTTACTCGGCGTTCAAGCCCTATGTGATGCCTTAGACAAAGCGCGTTAAATAAAACGCCTGCTGTGGAAACACAGCATAGTCATTAATTGAATGGGAATTTATTACTTCAAACCCGCCCTAAGCCTTGTTGGTTGTTCATGCTTTATGTGATGCTCTGTACTGTCGTTAGTTTGTATCCTCGCTAGATGAAATCGTTAGTTGAGATAAAAGATATGTAATCAAGGAGTGAAAATGATAGAGCAGAATGCGTTAGGGCAAGAAGCCGGTAAAGGCACGTTGATATTCCTCTGTGGCAAAATGGGCGCCGGTAAATCAACGCTATCGCGGCAACTTGCTGAGGCCGAAAACTGTATTTTAATCTCAGAAGATGAATGGCTTGCTGCGCTATATCCCGATGAGATTAACGATTTTGATACTTACCTGAAGTATTCCGCTCGTCTTAAGCCCTTGCTTAAAAAGCATGTGCAGGAACTACTCTGTTCGGGTGTGTCTGTGGTGATGGACTTTCCTGCGAATACGGTTAATCAACGCCTGTGGTTTCGAAGCATTTTTACCGATTGCGGCGCCCATAAACTTATTTACCTTAACCACAGCGATGCGCTTTGTTTGAGCCAACTCGATAAACGCAGACAAAGCCACCCTGAGCGGGCTATGTTCGATACTGAGGCTATGTTCTGGCATGTGAGCGGTTATTTTCAGCCGCCGACTCTGGATGAAGGCTTTAATCTTGAGGTGGTTGAGCGCTAAGTAATTGAAAAAATTGATTGAAAGCTTAGTGACTGAAGCTTAGTTACAGAAGCAAGTGACAGAATAAAAACAATAGGGAATATCATGTATCAAGTGCTTGAAGACGTTGCCTCAGCCAATGATTTTATCCGTTTACGGCAGATTTCGGGGTTAAGTCCTCGGCCAATGGCGGGCGCTATTAAGGCCTTACCTAGGAGTTTATATGGCGTGCAGATAAAGCTTGCCGATCAAACTGTGGGTATGGGGCGTGTGGTTGGCGACGGCGCGCTGAACTTTGAAATTGTCGATATTGCGGTCGATCCTGAACACCAAGGCAAAGGCTTAGGACGGCTGATTATGCAGCACATTATGGCCTATCTTGACCGTGAGGCTTTTGAAGGCGCCTATATTACCCTGATGGCCGATGTGCCTGAACTCTATGAAAAGTTTGGCTTTAAATTCAGCCGCCCCGCAAGTGAAGGCATGTACATAGTAAAATAACGCTGTTAACCCATACACTTTTAACTAAAATTCTCGTAGCGGCACTCGCAACAGGCTCGTCACTGTAGAGCTTAAACAGCAGAGCTTGAATAACAGAACTCGAACAAGAATCAAAGGAAGCTTAACCTATGAATACTTTACTTATTTGCCTATTTGTTGCCATGTTATTGCCGTATCTGGCGAAAGGCCCCGTCGCTTGGGCGATGGCCAAGGCTGGCGGTTATGACAATAATCATCCCCGCGCCCAGCAAGCACAGCTAACCGGTTTTGGTGCTCGCGCCTTGGCGGGGCATCAAAATGCCTTCGAGTCCCTGTTAGTGTTTGGTCTGGCGGTATTAGTGGTAATCGCCACGGGCAAAGTGAATCCCACCACTGAGTGGCTGGCAATTACCCATGTCGCCGCCCGCTTCGGGTACCACATCTTATACCTTGCCAATAAAGGCACCCTACGATCCCTCTCATGGTTTGTCGCTATCTTCAGCGCCTTCGGGATTTTCTTTCAAGCTTTTTAATGCTGGGTATTAAAGGACATGGGCGAGCTTTTTAATATTTTCCCGCAGCTCATCGGGCGTATGGGCAGCATAACCCAGTAAGATCGCTTGCCTTGGATAGGGCGTTTGGCAATACCGAGACAAAGGCTGCGCCCCTAAACTGAGTTGGCGGCATTTATTGATTACTTCGTCTTCGGTCAAGTCGTCTTTTAGCCAACACACGAGGTGAATACCTGAATTTGAGGTCTGAACTGACAATTTGTTTGGCAGATACTGCTCAATTGCAGTGATTAACGCCGTTTGGCGCGCTAAACAAGCTTTTCGAACTCGCCGTACATGCCGCGCGTAATGTCCCTCTGCGATAAACAGCGCCAATGTGGCTTGTTCTAGGTAAGCCGTATGCGAGTCGGCGTAATGTTTGGCAAGGTTAAAGGCGTCCACCAGTTTAGGCGGAACGACGAGAAAGCCTAGTCGCAGCTCTGGTAATAGCATCTTGGAAAAGGTGCCAGCGTAGATTACCCGCTGTTGTTTATCGAGTCCCTGCAATGCCTGTATCGGGCGGGCGCTATAACGAAACTCGCTATTATAGTCATCTTCTAAAATCCACTTATTCTGCTCAGCGGCCCAATCGAGTAAGGCTAATCGCCGTGGCAAACTAAGCGTTCCGCCGAGGGGGAACTGATGCGAAGGTGCGGTAAAAGCCAGTTTCACTGAGGGCCATTGCTGTATCGCCTCGGCTATCTTTGTGCCTTCATCATCAAGGCTAACTGGGCGGACTTGGATATTTTGCGAGAGAAAAGCGCCTAAGGCGCCGTCGTATCCGGGTTCATCGAGCCAGACTTCATCTCCCTGTTGTAGCAGTACCTGTGCCGTGAGATTAATGGCTTGCTGAGTGCCATTGACTATGATTATTTGCTCGGGCGTGCAATTTAGCCCTCGGGTTGAACGGGCATAGTCACTGATCGCTTCGCGCAATGGTAAATGCCCAGCACTATGGCTGTGTTTCCCCAAGTTTTTATGCGATTGTCGCCAGACTCTACCTAACAGGCGGCCCCAAAGTTGGTGTGGGAAAAGATCAACACATCCCACGCCAATGTTGAACATGCTGTGGCGGGTATTTCCCTTGTCCCTCAGTCGCGCCATCTCCAGCAACTGTGGATTGAGTTCCAATGCAGAATCAAAGGCTTGAACGCTGACATCACTGCGGTTTGGGATAGCGATCAGTTCGTCGGGAATCGTATCAGACACATAGGTGCCTGAACCTGGCTTAGTCAGCAGGTAGCCTTCATCAATCAGGCGATCAAACCCTTGCAGTACTGAGTTCCGCGAAATCTGCATGGTTTCCGATAAGGCTCTGCTGGAGGGCAGCTTCATTCTAGGATGCAAGCGTCCATCCAGAATCGCCTCTCTAAATGCATGGTAAAGCTGGTCTTTGAGGATGCCATCTTTGAGTTGCAAGTGAGGGAAGTTGGATTGTGATTTTTTCATAAGCCAAACTGGTACTGTAAAAAATACAAAAAGTGTACCTTATATGGTACCGCAATTGAATCTAGAATCCGGTTTCAGCAAATCTGATAACTATATTCATTTCCAAGGAGCGAGCCTATGTCCAACCCACCACTCACTGTAACCATTGAACAGGTTAAAGAAACAGACTTTTCACTCTGGTTACCACACTGGCGTGATTACCAGACTTTTTACAAAGTGGCACTTTCGGAGGCGACTACTCAAACCACTTGGCGTCGGTTTTTTGATCGTCAAGAACCGCTTTATTGCGCCGTTGCGAGGGAGGGCGAAAACCTGCTTGGTTTTGTGCACTTTGTGTTTCATCGTTCCACTTGGGCGGAAACTGAGTATTGCTACCTTGAAGATCTGTTTGTCGCCCCAGCGGCGAGGGGCAAGCTTGTCGGTAAGCAACTGATTGAGTTTGTTCAGCAAGCGGCAAATGAGCGAGACTGTGCACGCTTGTATTGGCATACACATGAGACGAATCACACAGCGCAAAAACTCTATGATTGGATTGGCCAAAAGTCCGGCATGATTGAGTATCAAATGTCGCTCTAGCTGCCGCGGCATCTATTATCTGCCGCTTGCTGTGCTAACAATTGAATCCTAATCCTAATGCTAAAGGCTTTCAGCATTAGGATTAGATCTCTATGACTTTGGGTTGTCTTTCAATACCTTTTCTATCGTCTTAAGTTCCATGTTGTGGAGGGCGTTATCAATCCTCTGAAATCTATGTAATTTATGTATTTCGTTTCGAAACCTTAGCCAAACTACGTATCTGTGTCGCCTATATTGAACAGGCTTTCCCACAGTTTTGTTGGGATGCCAACTTAATCCTTTGTGCGTTTGTAAATATTGGGGAACTTTAATTCCGCATATCCATTAAGCACTATCATTCCAGTGACTCGCAGCAAGTCCGTCCCTGGATGCTCGAACGTGGCATCCATGCCACGGACGGTCACTTCCATGATAGTGCTTAATTTGGTTAACTCCTGTGTATGTCTGATAGCTGATTTATAGAGGATTTATGACTATCTTTGGCTTTCATATTAACAGTTCAATGTTTGTATTTCGTACTGTCATCTCCAAATTAGTTTTGTTAGGCTGTTCAAATAGTTGGTAAAGATTAGTATTGAATAAGGTTTTTCCAAACATGGATAAAGGCATTGTTGAGCGGACTCTTTGGTATGAGCACAAAGATGGCCGTAAAGAACTTAAGGAAACTGAGCTAAGCAGTTTTATCGAGCCTTTAATTATATTGGGCGAAGCTGGAATGGGTAAGTCAGTTTTACTGGCTCGATTGGGCGAATTGTCAGGCTTTAAATATTGCACAGCAGGGCAGCTTATTCGTAGCCAAGATCCAGTAAAGCTTTTTGATGGTAATCAAGTTCTTGTTATAGATGCTTTAGATGAAGTTAGCTCTCAAAAAGAAGGGACTGCGGTTGATGCTGTTTTAAAAAAGCTTCAACAACTCAATTGTCCAGCTTTTATTTTGTCCTGCCGAGTTGCTGATTGGCAAAGTGCTACAGCAGTGGTATCGATTTTGGAGGATTATTCAAAGAAGCCAATAGAACTGCACTTAATGTCTTTCAGCGATAATGATATTCAGAGGTACTTATCTCTATCCTTGGGAGTTGAGAGAGCGGAAGTCGTTATTCAACATTTTAATTCTCGTGGTTTGAATCAGTTACTTGGCAATCCACAAACACTTGAACTAATTGGTAAAGTAGCTCAAGAACGTGAGTTGCCAAATAGCCGTAGTGAACTATTTGAGCGTGCGATTGATGTTTTGTGGTGTGAGCATAAAGACAGTAAAGCCCAATATCAGCTTGATAAAGAAGCCATAATCCAAGCCGCAGGTGCCGCTTTTGCGGCTTTAATACTCACCGGAAATGAGGCTTTAACTCGTAAAGCTGCAGCTAATATTGGAGAAGGCGAGATATCATTTATTGAAATTGCCACATTACCTAATGCGAAAAATATTAAAGATGTCATTACCACAAGGTTATTTAAAAGTATTGGAGTAGATCGCTTTAGTTATCTACATCGTAGTATTGGTGAATACCTTGGCGCTAAATGGTTGGCTCAAAACTCAAATTCTGGAACGAACAAGAGACGGTTTTTTTCACTGTTCTATTCTGATGGATTAGTACCCGCGAGTTTGAGGGGGATTCATGCTTGGCTGGCGCAAGACCCTGCGCTTAAGCCTACTGTCATCAAAAATGATCCTATGGGTTTTATTGAGTATGGCGATGCAGATGTGCTGACAGTACATGAAGCGAGAATTTTGCTTACGGCTTTGCAAGGTTTAGCGATTGAGAATCCCCGATTTAGAGATTGGAAAAAATATTCGATAAGGGGATTAATTCAAGAACCACTCATCGAGGATTTAAGACAATTAATTATTTCAAAAAATACGATATTTGGGTTTCGTTTGATATTACTTGAAGCATTTAATGGTAGTGACATTAACGGTAGATTCGTCGATGATTTAAAACGTATTATTCTAGACAAAAAAGATACGTTTGCGATTAGAAGTGCTGCTATAGAAGTACTTGTTAATAGTAAAGTCAAAGATGATGTTGTTACGTTACTGAATTCTCTTTGCATATATAATGATGTAGATTCATTACGTTTAGTCATTGAGAGTTTTGAATTACTTAATTTCGAAAGTGTTGATGATAAACTTATTGTCGACGCCGTAATTTCTTATGCAGCAAAAGAACAATTTACTATAGGTGTTTTATATACCATTGAGCGAAGTCTACCTGATAGTAAGATCGGGAGTGTTTTAGATCTATTTTCTAAATCACTTACAGAAATGGGAGATTGGTATGAGCGAGCTGGTAATCACGAACTTGCTGATTTTTCCTATTATCTTATTCTTAGAGAAATTAAATCATCAAATCAAAATCCAAATGTTGAGAGGTTTTTTTCTTGGTTAAGTCCACATCATAGCTCACAAGGGTACAATAAAAATAATGGAAATGAGCTAAGTAAACTTATCAATGAAAATAGTGATTTTAAGCTAGCCATACAAAAGTGGGTATTGCTTGAGGCTCCTATTAATAAAAGTATTATAGGCAGAGGTTATAATCTAGCTAGTGCTTTATCTGCACTAACTGTTTCCGAAAAAGATCTAATTATTATTTTAAATACATTAGATGAACATGATCAACGCTGGAAAGAGTTGGTTCAGCTTATTCAACATGACGGGGAAGTTGGAAGTCAGTTAAGACAAACAGCACAACGTTTTGCACGACATAAGCAAGTAGATATCGATTGGCTATCGAGTTTAGCCGTATTGTTCGTTCCTGAGTGGCAAGTTAAGGAGGAAGAAAGGCTTCGTAAAGAAATAGAGGAAAAAACTGTAAGACATAAAATTCATCGTGATGAATGTCAAATTCACATCAATGATATGCGAACAGGAAATTATCAAGATATTATTAACCCTGCAAAGACATATTTGAAATTATTCAACGATATTGATCATGACACTCCAGCATACCAACGCATTGCTGAATGGCTGGGTGATGAATTAAGTCAAGCTGCCTTTGAGGGAGTTGAAGCATACTTAACTAAAAAACCTTTATTCCCATCATTTGATCAAATGCAACAAATTAGAAATAATGGGCAGTTTTATGAGGCAGAGTTCATTATTATTGTAGCTACTGCCGAACGTATCAGAAATGGCATAGGGATAGCAGACCTTTCAGATGAAGTAATATTCTCGGTATTTTCATCGTTACGTCATCATTCTAATCTTGAGCAGCATGCAGGCATAAGTGCTCTTCAACTTACTCAGTCAGTAGAAAAAGAGATTGAACTGCGAGGATTGTGGGAAACTGCCATAAGACGTTTCTATGAGCCACAACTTGCTATTGGTAAAAATACTATTTTGGGTTTTTATGAGCTAATGCATAATGATTCAAAAAAAGAGGTTTGTAGCCAATTAGCATTTGAATGGTTACAACGATATAAATCACTTCCTGAAAATATTGAAAGTGAGTGCATTAAACGTCTGATTTACTCATCTAAATTCGAAGAGTTACGATCTTTACTTGTTGAGTACTTTAATGTTAGCGAGAAACATCATCGTTTAATTTGGGATGCGATTTGTTTTATTGTGGATTTTGAAACTATTACTGAAAAAGTCGGTAAAAAAATTTCCCCTGATTTTATTTGGAAGATTCGTGACTTAGTACAAGGTCACTACAGGCACAACGCATATTTAGAACTTAGTGTTGCTCAATGTGAATGGATAGTACAGACATTTAGATTGTTATGGCCAATGGCAACAGATCTTTATGAAGAAACACGTGGTTCTAATAATGCTTGGGATGCTAGTCAATTTATTAATTCGTTTATAGAGCGATTAGGGAAATCCTCCAATGAAGATGCTGTCTTGGCATTAAGGCGTTTGCGGCAAGCTCCAGAGGATAGTTATACCTCGTGGATAAAAGTGGTTGCAGCTGAGCAACAACGGCTTGTGGTTGAATCAAATTATGCGCCACCGACATTAGCATCAATTAAGGCTATTACTTGTAATATATCTCCACAATCAATCAGGGCAACCGCATGAGTGTTTAAAATTCGTCCAGCTGCAACCCTGCTAATAGAACCGATTCTAAATATTCAGGTTTCATCCAAGCTCTTTTCTGTTTCGCTGGAATGCTTCCCTTAGAAGG
>Ga0208643_1000488_pt1 | contig 26328 bp, 24 predicted proteins | sample VirMetDEL_Nov_12_FD_184516 | JGI IMG/M metagenome (GOLD analysis project Ga0208643, IMG submission 184516) | Aqueous microbial communities from the Delaware River and Bay under freshwater to marine salinity gradient to study organic matter... | ecosystem: Environmental > Aquatic > Marine >... | reverse complement strand
TTTATTGAAGCTGAAAAGTCAGTTGTTAACTACATCATTGGATATTACAGCAAAGTTAGGCCTCACAGTTATAACGGAGGATTAACACCGAATGAGTCAGAGCAAAGATACTGGCTTGAATACAAATTCGTGGCCAGTTTTACTTGACCACTACAAAGAGAGTGTAGAGTTTGTCAAAGTTAAAAAAGAGAGTTATTGTAATCGATATTCCAGGTCAAAATGGATACCTCCCTTTAGCTGGAGGTTATTTAGTTTCTACTGCGAATACAAATCCACAAATAAAAAAAGAAATTTCGTTTGAATTACTATTTCCACATCCAGGTTCTAAACTTGAAGAGATAATTACAAGGATAACTTCTGCAAAAGAAAATCCTGCGTTAGTTGTATTTTCTGTTCAAGGGTGGGCGTTACCATTCGCTGATGCACTTGCATCTCGCCTTTATGCAGAATACCCAGATACTGCTATTATTTATGGTGGGAATCATGTTACAGATCAAGGACAAGACTTGCTTTTATCAAGGATCTTTTTAAAAGCCATTGCTAATGGTGAAGGCGAGTTTTTATTTAAAGATTTGATAGGCGCTTTGGTTAATGGTGCGGTTACAGATAAAATGTTAAGTAGTGTAGATGGCATAACATTTAAAACTGAAGAAGGAACTATTTGCGAAAGTCCAAGACGAGAACGAATTAAGGATCTTGATTTGATTCCATCTCCATATTTGGACGGAACTCTCGAATTGCATGAAGCTGATACTAAAACAGTCCTAATTGAAACCAACCGAGGTTGCCCTTACATGTGTTCATTTTGTTACTGGGGTGCTGCAACCAACTCTAATATAAGAAGATTTTCTTTAGAACGTATTTTTGATGAAATGCATTTATTAGCTAAAAATAAAGTAGAGTCTTGGTACATATGTGATGCAAACTTCGGAATTATAAGACGTGATCTTGAAATAGTAGATAAACTTGTTGAGCTTAAAAATACTTATGGATATCCTCGAGTCGTGCATACTAACTGGGCGAAAAACTCGAATGAAAAAATTGTTTCTCTAGTCTCAAGGCTAAATAAAGAAGGAATACATTCCACCTTCACGGTTGCAGCTCAATCAATGGACGATAATACATTAGAGCTTGCACAACGAAAAAATATGGCAATTAACAATATTAATGAACTAACAGAGCTTTGTCGTATAAACAATGTAGTTCCTCGTGGCGAACTAATATTCGGATTACCAGGTGAAAGCTATTCTACATTTCTAAAATCCTATGACACTATCGTTGGTTATACGGATGCTATTTCAGTTTATCCTCATTATATTCTACCCAATACCCATTATAGTGAAAATCGAGAGCGTTTCTCTATAAAAACTGAAGCGGCGGAGTATGACACTGCATATGAATATTGTGTGGAGCATAGTCATATGACTCGTGATGATTTTATACGTGGGATGAGATTTATTATCGCAAATAATATTGTAAAAGTTGGAGGTAATGTTTTTGTTGTCTACAACCGAGCTGTAGTTACCGAGGCCGGAATTACCCAGTCAGAGCTATTAGAAAAGTTTGTTAATTGGATTCTTACATCCTCAAATCCTACAGCCAAAATATTCACTCCTTTTTTATTGAACCCTCTAGCGACACATAGACATATGTTGGCTAGAGTCTGGGGTTTAATAAGAGAAAGCCGCAACCAATTTTTATCCATGTTAGAAGTTTTTGCGGAGGAAAAAATTCACTCCTCATTAGATGAGAAAAAAGCTGATATTCTTCGCCAAGCCCTTAAGTATGATTTTGCGATATATCCATTATATGAAGAAGATTTGGACTCTTGTAAAAACGGTCACTATGAAAAAGAACACAAATTTGATTATGACTTCCTTAGCTTTCAACAGGGACGTACTTCGCAACCAATGAAAAAGAAGAGTCACTACTTGGTACGATACCGAAAAGGCTTGAGCGATTATCCTACAGATAAATGGTATTTTGGTTTCATCTCATTTCGTGGAGAACCAAGTAATTTGGAATGTGATAATGATGAAAGTGCATTTTCAAAAAAGAGTCAAAAAATTGATGTGATCACTTTAGTTAGCTAATATTTGATGTGTAAATAATTTAAATAAAACCAATAGAATAAGTAATGGATTATGACTAAAATCGACTTGACAGAGAATCAAAAACACCTATCACACAACAGACCTGCTTGTTACGTTGACGAAAAGGTAAGTGCAGATAATGTTTTTGAAACGGTTATCGATGCTTTACAATACAGATCTAAAATTCAATCGACCGCAATATTCATTACTTATATTGATGAAAGTTTTAATTCGCGGAGCCTGTCGTATTCTGAATTTTTAATTGCAGTTGATTGCATAGCTTCGTTGCTCATCGAAAAGGAAGGGATAAAACCTGGTGATCGAGTAGGCATCTCAGGTACTGCATCGCTTGAAGTCATTATTTGTTATTTTTCAGTACTCCGCTTAGGAGGCATTCTCGTACCTATTGACCCGAGGTTAAAGCTTCAACAAGAGGTATTTATTCTTGAGTCGACAAGCTGTTCATTATGGATATATGATGATAACAGAAAGGGGCCGTTGCCTAATGTCGATATAAAAGCAATTCCTATAAAAATGCTTGATTACAATTATCATTCTAAAAAACTTTGTCCATTGGATAATGTAAAGCTTGAAACCAATCACCCTGCTGTGATTTTATCAACGTCTGGGACAACCTCAGAACCGAAATTACCATGTATTTCTCATAGAAATTTAATGGCTAATGTTAAAGGATTAAAAGAGCTTCACAATGCTGATCGTGAAATGGTGTCTATGTGCGTTTTACCCATATTTCATGCAAATGCTTTTGGTTTTTCTCTTACTGGGACTATTTATTGGGGTGGAAAACTTGTTATTTCTAATGGTCTTTTAGGTTTATCAACTAGCAGTATAGCGAAAGAGTATAAAGTAAACGTTATTAGCCTTGTGCCGTCATTAATAAGAGTACTTTTGGCACAGGAATTTATGGCTGAAAAAATACCTACATTACGCTATGTGGTTAGTGCTGCCGCCCCTCTTTCTCAAAAGTTGGCTAAAGAATTTTATACTCATACAGGGATTCGGATTCACCAAGGCTGGGGGCTTACTGAGTGCACAAATTTTGCTACGATGATTCCCTGCCAAATAGATAATATTGAATATGAAAAAGCGATGCATGACGATGATTTTCCATCAATAGGTACTTCGACTTTGGATTGTTCAGTAGATATTGTGGATCCTCATTCTGGCTCTTTACTAGATGAAGGAAAGGTAGGAGAGCTTGTAGTTCGCGGTAGTAATATAATGCTTGGTTACTGGGGGCGTGCTGATTTTACAGAGGATGCCATAGGAGGAATGAGTCTATTAACTGGAGATCTTGGCTATTGGCGTACTATAGCTAATTTAAAAATGTTTTTTATATGCGGCCGAATAAAAGAGATTATTATTCGTTCTGGCGAGAATGTTTCTCCAATGGCCGTTGAAAATGAATTAGAACCACTATTGTTAAAATACCCACTTGCAGTAGTTGGTTTTGAGAACAAGTATGTTGGCGAGGAAATTGGACTTTATATTCAAGCGGATAATTCACCGTCAATAAAAAGAGAAATTGAAAAAGTGATAAGCGAAGTCAGCGAAACACAAAGGCCTCGTTTTGTTATTCTAGGTGATGTTGATATTCCCCGTACGAGTACTGGAAAAATTCAAAGACGGAAGGTTTCTTCCTTCTTTTGTTCCCAATGGAACAAGATATATAATAATAACAAGTCAATTTTTATCGATTTTAGTGACCGTCACTATGATTAATAAATGCGTTTTATAATTACAAAATGAGGATGAAAGATTGAGTATAGATAGTATTGCTAATGGGGATGATTCCATTTTAGCTATTTCGATAAAAGAAAAGTTGGAAAAAGTTCTAAGTGTTGAACAATTGGATCAAAGGTTGTCATTTTATGATCATGGTGGTGACTCATTAACATTTGTTATCTTTATTTCGGAGCTTTTCAATCAACTGGAACACAGCATAACTGACATTAGAATTAGTGGGATTCAGCCTTTAAGTGAACTTATATCATCAATTACAAATGCTTGTTTAAAGAAGAGCGAGCAAGGTATCTTGGAGGGCAAACAATTATTATCACAGCCTAAAAAGAATGAAGACTCTGATAAAAACTATTTTCCGATAACGGCGAATCGCTATTCGTATTTGTCAAAAATGATTGACGGTATTGATTCTTGGGTAGTACATTCGCCTGTGTACAAAGTTTTGGACTTTATAGGCAAAGATTTTCTGAAGGAAACTTATGCGTCTGTTGCATTAAAATTTGATGGGCTTAGGCTTAAAGTAAGCTATTCGGAAGGGAAATACTTTCAAGAGTTAGCTTCACAAAATACAATAGTTATTAATGTTACCATCGGTGAGGAGTTAATTAAAACAGAGATTGATGAACTTATTCGAAATAAAATTGATGAGGTGAGAAGAAGTATTTCTTTAGAAAATAATATGGTATTGCTCCTTTTGAACGATACTGTGATGAATGAAAGCTATATTGTTTTAATTTTTCATCACGTCCTTTTGGATAGCGTGTCACTACGTGAAGTTGAAAAAGAGTTATTTAATAGTTTGTCACAAAGAAGTGTTTATTTTGAAGGGGAGGAGGAAGAGGCTACATCTTATCGTGATTATTGCGTAGAGTACTATCATAGGTGCGAAAGGTTATCTCGAGAAGCTGCATCTTATTGGAATCGCTTTCCTTGGCCATCTATTGCACCAATTCCGCTTGACTTTGAAGAAGAGCGCGCTCAATTAAGTAATGAATGGACGAAGGAAAGAAAAATTTACTTCGGTGGAGATGAATTTGATATTGCAGTGAAAAAACTTGCTAAACATTCGAATATGTCAGTTTCACCTATTATAATTGCATCTTTGTCAAAGGCATACGGTATCTGGTCAAATCAGAGCCATTTTCTGCTAGAGCTAGCCCATCATGGGAGAGCTATAGATCTGAAAATGACCAATTTTGCAAAAACTGTGGGGTGGATAAACGAAACTGTGCCCATCATTTTGCCTACTTCCTCAAGTTTAGATACAGTTAAAGAAACAAAAGAGCAGCTGTTAAGAATGGATAAAGAAGCTTCTTTGTACAATTATTGCCGATATATGTCAAAAAACGCTTCTATTTCGGAGCAATTTCAACAATATCCAAATTCTGACATTTCTCTGAATATCGAGCTATCCTTTTCTGAATTAAAGAATTTACCTTCTAATGTGACCCCATACCCATTAAACGTTCTTCCTGGTATTGGACAGAGAGTTCATCAAATATCCGGAGGTGCTGTACGAAAAAATGACTATTTCTATATTTCATTAGACTACAATTCTAAAGCTTTTAAAGAGAGCAGTATTGAGACATTTTTAAATTTATGGAGTGAGGAGTTTACTAAAATCCTCTTTGAGCTTTCAGGCATAAATCTAACAAAAAAAAATTCCAAATATAGAGTCTAATGCGCATGAGTAAAATTAAGAAAATTAGTGGATTTCCTGAGTACACACCAGCTATACGTTCAATTGAAGTTAGCTGGCTGAATAAAATTAAATTAATTTTTAGTTTGCATGGCTTTACCGATATTGAAACACCTTCAGTCGAGTTAATTGAGTCCTTGTCGTCAAAAGGTGTAGATGTTGACAAGGAAATTTATGCTCTCACTCGTTTAGCTGACTCTATAGGGGAAGAAAAAATTAGGTTTGCACTTCATTACGACTTGACTGTTCCTTTGGCTAGGTATGTATCGCAAAATTTGAATGAACTTGATTTTCCTTTTAGAAGATCACAGATACAAAAGGTGTGGCGAGGAGAGCGACCTCAAGAAGGACGGTATCGAGAGTTTTTACAATGTGATGTAGATATCATCGACAATGAAAGCTTGAGTCTTGATTCTGACTACGAAGTTATATCTGTTGCTCTTGACGCGTTAAAAGAATTAAATATCGGAAAAGTCGGAATTAAATTAAACAATCGTCAAATTCTTGACGGGTTTTATAAAAGTGTTGGTGCAAATAATACAACGCAAGTAATACGAGTAATGGATAAGATAGGTAAAATTTCGAATGATGATATTCGAACTTTACTGTTAGATAATCTCGGTCTGGATCAAATTGGAGTGGAGAAATGCATTGAATTTGCAAATATTTCAGTAGGTGATAGCAGCACCTTAGAAGATCGAATTTTTAGCATTACAAAATCGAACTCTGAGCTTTCAAGAGGGTTGAAAGAGTTAACCCAGTTGCTAGACCGGTTAAAGTCAAAGATTGGGACAACAATTGATATTCAAGCTGATATGTCCATAGCCCGAGGTTTTGATTATTATACAGGGATGATTTGTGAGGGTTTTCTGTTAGACTATCCGGCCTACCCATCAATTTGTGCTGGAGGGAGATACAATAACTTAATTGGCAACTTTTCGAATCGTAAACTTCCTGGTGTGGGTATGTCAATAGGATTTACTCGTATTTTTGCTAAAATGTTAGCAGAAGGTCTTTTGCCCAGAGGAATAAAAACCCCTGCTAAAGTACTCATAGCTAAGGTTCCTGAATCCAATTATTTAAACATTGAATCAATTGCTAATCATTTTCGGAGCAAACAAGTTTCGACTATAGTTCATTACGAAGAAGTAAAGTTAGCAAAGCAGTTACGCTATGCCTCCAGACTTGGTATTCCTTATGTGGTGATTGGATTAAATGATTCCCATATCGAAGTTAAGAACATGGTTACCGGACAGCAAACAAGCATGATGATGGATGAGTTAATAAAAAATATTATAAGGGATGATATTGAATAAGAAATCAGAAGTATTTCGAAGTCCGCGTGGATTTGTAGATCGTTATAGGGGCAACTGGGATTTCGACGCACGTTTGATAGAGTTTGCGCGTAAACTAGCTGAAATTAACTGTTTTGATCCACTAGCTACAGCACCAGTTGGATACGCAAGTACATTTGAGAATGTTAAGTTGTTGGCAAGTGACCGCACGTACCCTTTGTCAGACTTGTCAGGTAGGAATTTAATGTTAGCCCCGGACTCGACGGCTTCTATTCTTCGGTGGCTAAGTGAATTTGGTTTGTATTCTTCTTATAACAGAATAATGTTTAATTGTCCTGTTTTCAGGTATAGGCGAACAAAATATAGATATACACATCATTTAGGGTTTGCAATTACAAATGAACCAATGACTTCTTCATTCCTGTACAACCCTGCTATAAGGGTCCTTATAGTTTTGATGCACAAACTATTGTCTAACTTTGAACCGCGCTTGGTAATTGAGTTAACAGACCTTTCGGTTTGGCATCAATTACTTTCAGAAGAAATTTCTGATGATAAAGAAATCAAACGACTCATGTATAAGCTTCGTTTTAAAGATAAACAGGGCCAAGAAGAGCTGATAACAAAAGCAATCTATTCAAAATCATTAAAAAAGCATTTAATAGGTTTATTAAAGAATGAAAACAACATTGATGACTACTCTTGTATGCACAATGGTTTTGATTTATTAGGCCCTTTAAAGGAGATGAAAAGTGAACTGAAAAAACTCCTTAATGTTGATATCTTGTTTAATTTTGGCTGCATGCATGGTTCTGAGTTGCAATCAGGTATAACTTTTCGGTTTTATAATCATGATAATATAATGTTTGCGGATGGGGGGTGCTACTCTGATTACGCAAAAGCTTTTAATGCTAAAACTGAATCATTCTTTAGTACTGCTACTTCAGTAGAGTACCTTAGAGAAATATATAATCGTGATGAACTTTTACAAAACAACAAAATTTGTATTTTATATTGGAGCGACTTTAAAGTTCTTGCTCAAGAGTTGTTAGATAATTTCCAATCAATAAATGTACCTGCTTTTATGAGGGTTGTAAGGAAATCCCAGCTCAAGAGTTTAAATGCATTAAAAGGAGAAAATATTTGGTATTTCACAATTGGGAAGAATGAAGTAAGCGAAGATCAAATTACATTGAAATATACTAATAGTAATTTTGAAAAAAAAATAAAAATTAGCGAATTAGATAAATTAAATTTGGATAAGTTAAATAAATGGTGCCCTTCATCCAATCGTTAGATTCGAAAAAACATTTCAATTTAACTGAAAACTGTCACTAAAATATAAGTTAACGCTAATAATGTTGAAAGAAATGATTAAAAATCCTTTAATGGAAATCTGAACCAATTCGCTGAGCTAGTTAGTTTCTATTTTTGAGTTTATTTCTGATTTTATTACTGAAACCGAATAAGGTATAAACATTACGTACAAGTTTGCTTCAGGCAAATTATATGGGGAGTTGAAAAGTGTAAACTACTTTGATCTAATATCAAGCAATGTATAGAATACAAGAGTAATAATACCTTGTGTTTTTTTATGAATCAGAGCTAATTTTGGCCTATAAATTAAGAAAGTAATTTTCAGTATGTATTATTCTAAAGAAAAATTGGATACATTATTAGAATCTTTAATAAATAAATATGACTTACCCGGAGCTTCAGTGGGGGTCTATCAAGATGGAGTCAGTATTCACTCGTCTTACGGATATCTTGAAGATAATTATAAGGTTCCTTACTCGTTAAATTCGATCTTTAGAGTGGGGTGCGTAGTAAAGGTGTTTCATGCAGCTCAAATCATGGCATTGAAAGACCAAGGTAAAATAGATATTGGTGAACCAATAACGAATTATCTGCCGCAATTAAAATCTTTTAAAACTGTTACCACAAGGCATTTATTGAGTCATAGTAGTGGCTTACCTGGTAACTTAGCGGACGTTACGGAAAAAAATGTACTAGAGCGGTTAAATATTTTAGATGAGCAAGAAGTACTTTTATTTGAGCCGGGGACGAACTGTTCTTATAGTAGTCTCGGTTATCTTATCGTAGCAAAACTGATAGAAGAACTCAGCGGTGAGACGTGGGAAGAAAACCTTAATACTAGAATTTTTGAACCTTTAGATATAGATTGTACACAGCTAGAATCTAATAGAGATACTAAGGTTTTTGCACCAGAAGGAAAAATTCATTATGAAGGAGAATGGCTAAAGCCCCATTTAAAGCATAACCGCATGCTACCTTCAGAAGGGGGCACATTAGCCCTATCCACAAAGGATTTATTGGCCTTTTGTCGAATGCACATCGATAAAGGGCTTTCGCAAAAAGGTGTGAGAATCTTATCAAAAGAAAGTGTAAAAGAAATGAGTAGCTTCTACGCTTCTCTTCCGGGGAAGTGGCCACTTGGAGGACAATCTTTATCAATAGGCTGGTTACGCTATCAGGATGGATCTTTGGGCTTTTCTGGAAATGGGCTGGGCAATCATTGTTTTTTAAAGATAAACCCAGATAATGGTAGTTGTATAACAATGGCAACTAATTATCACAATTCTTCCTTATTATTTTCTGAATTATATGAAACCATCTTTAGTGATAGTAAAAATAATGATTATCAGTCTAATGTTAATATCAAAGAAAATACAAATAAAAATCTTACTGTTGAGTCACTTTCCGGTTCTTACTATTGTGGCCAAAGAAAAGTTATTTTGTCGAATATAGGTGGAAAGCTTGGTGTCAAGTCATCGGTTTATCATCAGCTTTTGCAAACTTTTGGTTATGACGAAAATGAAACCAATAGAGTTTTTCAAGAGTATCGATTAGAGGGGATGCAACTAATTGTAAACGTTTGTGGTTTTCTTTTTGAGTATTCCCTTATCGATATGAATGGCGACGGTGATATAAGTTATTTATGGGATGGTATGTGTTTGTTCAAAAAAAGATGATAAATATATAATTAAAGCTTAATTAGAGAAGTAATTTTAAAAGAAAATAAAAGCTTATATCTATGTGCCTTAATTTTATTCATAGATTTAATATTATAAGCAAATAAAATGAGCGATATTATGAAGAATATGGAAATCACAGTAGTACTCACTACATACAATAGACCATCTAATTTCAAAACGGCCCTTGATAGCCTAGTATCACAAAACTTTAAGAAATTTGAGTTGATCGTTATTGATGATAATTCTCAAGAAAATTACGCTTTAGATTGCTTGATAAAATCTGGATTAACTTATAAATATCATAAAAACACAGCTAATTTGGGAATAGCCAAAGTCAGAAATCTTGGTATAGTAATGGCTTCGACTCCAATAATTAGTTTTTTGGATGATGATGATGAATACTATCCAAACTTTCTCTATGAAACATTCCATGCCTTGAGCAACACCGAGCCAAAAGTTTCAATGAGCTGGAGTAATGCAAAAATCAATGTCTACAACGATAAAAGTAATACAGCAACTTTCAGCGTTGAACGTCGATTTGACTGTCAACCGTTTGGGAAGTACTCCGATTTACTCTCTATTGGTACTGGGTATGGTTTAGCCATCAAAGCAAGTTGTTTTGATGATATAGGAGGATTTGATAGCGACCATAAGCTTACAGAAGATTCTGAATTTTTTGTACGTTTTATGAGTGCAGGCTATCAAGCACTGGTTCTCCCAGGATTAAATATTTTAATCAATCATCATATGGCCGTAAGACAAACTTCCGCACATAATGATCACTTGAGAGTACAAGAGTCTGAAATTATTCTTCAAAAATATTCTAGTTTTTTCCAAAAGAATAATACTTTAAAGCAAGAAATGGAAAACTATATTGATGCGCTAAAAATACGTATTTCGGAAGGAGGAAGAATCAATAAAACTTCCTCTGTTTTTATTGCTTCTGGGACATTAGTGTAACTATATGATATATTTTGGTAAAAAGGTATTTTAAACTTGTCTTCACTTATATTTCTCAATCATCTTTTAACTTATGAATCAGGCATAGATGAAGCACATTATGCTTGGTACATCGATAACTGGAATAAAAAGTCATTAGATTACTTTTTAACGTCATCTCCCGGAAACATAATAAGAAATATAGTAACAGGAGAGCCATTACGAACTAGACTTACAGTTGCTGAATACTTTTCAGCCATTGGTGTCGTTGAATACTTTAACCCACTTAGCATCGGCTCATTAAGACAAATGAAGTACCGCTCAATCAACCCTTGGGGGTTTATCGGGTACCAGTTAGGCGAGCAAGCTCTCTTCGAATGTGGAATTTATCTTCCAAAAAAAGAAAAGCGGATATATGATGGCGAACTGCTTTACTTGGATGTTTTTTATAGCAAGCTAAGTGACAGTAATTGGGCAAACGGTTTACGAAAAAAAGAGTTTTTAAGTAAAGATAAAACGCCACTATTCATTGCTCAAGATGTAAATACTTGGGAGGGCTCCTTTAGTGGGAAGTATGATATTCACACAATTTCTGATTTATATACTCCAGATAAGCAAAATTTAGTTGTAAAAGATCTTATCAACTTTAATTATATTAAATTGTCCAGTATCCTCGAAAAACACTCGATAAAACTACAGTCCTTAGAAGGTAAATCATGGCATTCAGATATTGAAGGAACCGAAAAAGGAGTGAAAGTGGATTTCTCATTTTCTGGAATGTTAGCATGTTGTCATTTGTGTGGTTATGAGGCAACTGCGAATCTACTTTTAAAAGATGAAATGTCATTTGATGAAATTAAGACGTCAATATTGAAATACATGTATATATTTCGAGGGTATGATGTCAGTGATCTAATAGTGTAGTAGTCAGGTTAAATTGGCAGCTATTTTATCGTTAAGCCATTATCTACTTTTGTTTTATTAAAATTACGATAACCTAGCATTGGCTCCATTCTGTTTTTAAACTTCTAAAAAAGCGTTCCATTGGCGCATTGTCTTAATTTACTGAGCTGCCTCAGCATGAAAAAACACCGATCTGTTGGAACGTGCAACTAGATCAGGATTAAGCCTAGCTTAGTCACTTAAATTGGCGTTTAAAAATAAAGAATGAAATTGAGTTTTGAAAAAACTGAATAGAAACTTTAATATTTTACTAAGTAATTCATTTATAGGCTTTGATTTTTAAATGAAAAAACTAGGAGTTAAGAGCCTAATTTATAAGTCGGCATATAAAGTTTCTTGAATTTTTTCAATCTCTTTGATTAGTGAAGATTAACTTTAATTGGCTCTCAAGAGGAGTGATGATAAAAAGACCATTGTGTAGTATTTAAAACAAGTTACCTTATGAAATAGTCAGCTACCTGAAAGAGTGAATGAACGTTTTATAATGAACTAATTATCATATTTTTATTCTTTAAGGTGTATGAGAATAACTTTTCTTAATTATTATTTGGCTGATAAATTAGAATGAATTATTATAAATCTTGGCTATTCAATGGAATTCCTGTGTTTATTTCTACGGCGATACTCGCTATTAAAGCAATTTTGGATAGCTGGTTGCTTGGAGGGATCAGTGACCATTATTTACAAGCTTTCGCACTGGTATTTCCAATTATTATTTTTACCAACGCAATATCACTTTCACTCGCGAATTCTATCTCTGGCACGGGCGCAAAGTGGATTGACAAAGATGAAGTAAATGGTCAAATTTTCTTCCTTTGGTTAATAGTTTCATTTTTAATAGGCTTGATAACTTCATTGTTTCTGTATTTGATGAAGGATTTTTTTATTGCCTTTTTTAATGCTGAGGAATATTACGATGAAATAAGCGGTTTTATTATGATGCTATGTGTTTTTTTGCCTTTTCAATTCGTATCAATACCTTTGATTCAGATTTCAAGGTTTATTAGGTTGTTTAAATCTTTTAGTCTTGTTCAAATATTTTGTGGCATTCTAGGTGCTTTTATTAGTTTTTGGTTACTTTCAGTGAAGACTCTATTTGAACCGTTATCGAGTATTGTAATATCCAATTCGATTATGTCAATTCTCTCTTTCTTCTTATGTATTTTAATCATTTACCCCCGATTTTCTGATAAAGTAGATAAAGTAAAGAGTATTGATAAAGAGTTTTTATGGCGTGGCATTAGTATTTTTTCTTCCACATTTATGGTCCAATTAATAGCTGTACTCTTTATATTCTACTTGACCTATATTATTTCATATCAGAGTAAAGATATGATTGGCATCTTTGCATATATTACAAGAGTGGAGCAGCTAATATTAATGCTTGCTTTTGCCTTTATTAATGTGATTTTGCCTGAAGTGGTCAAAGATTTTAAGACTGTAAGTAGAAAGGTTCTAGTCGATCTTATAGACAAAGCTGTATGGTTTTTATTGACTTTTAATGGAGTACTCGTTTTTTTAATCTTAATTATTTCAGAGTTTAGTTTCAGCTTAATAGGAGATAGCAATTTAGAGAATTTATTTTTGATTTCTACTATTTGGTTCATGGGATGTGTTATTCAAGGTACTGTTATATTCTACTCTCAGGTACTGAACGTGATTTTAGCACCCAAAATAGCAGTAAAATTAAATGTAGTGAGGTTTTTACTAATAGGATTCCCTTTTATTTATTTAGGAAGTCATTTAGGCAATGAACTTGGTTTGACAGTTGGTTTGGCTATTACTCATACATTATCTTGGTTTATATATCGTTTTAAAGTCAAAAAACTTTTACTCTATGATATTAGATGAAAAATTAACACTCTGTTTTTTCTACTCAAGAATGACTGTAAGTACATTTTTTTCATTTAATTGATAAGAAAGTATATATTCTAACGGCACTTTGTGTTTGTTTGCAAAATTTCTTTGAATGGATAAGTTAATAAACTGCTTTTCTAGATTAATCTTTGTTATAAACACTATTTCAAACCCAAAATAATCATTTGTATATTTGTGTAAAGCTTTAAAAAGAGATTCTTTCGCGGAAAATGCTAGCGTTACAGTTATATTTATTGGTATTGAAACGCTTTTCAAATATTTTATTTCTTTATCGTTTAATATGGAGGATTGTATTTCTATAGCTAACTGACGAGACATTATCTTTTCAAGGTCAATACCAATATATTTATATTTTGACATCGGTGCGACAAAGCTTATAGCGGTGTTATCTGTGTGTGTTATTGAGCCAATAATGCCATTTGGCCAAGTTGGACTTCTCTGCCAGCCAATAGGTAAATTGTAACCTGAATTTTTTTCCGCAAGTCCACTTTGAATAAAAGTATTGCGGACACAATATCTACCAGCAAAAAATTCGGCTTGCCTTTTTAGTACCGAATTTTTTATTTCATCTGGAAATTCTATCCCATAATATTTGTAGAAATTAGGATTAAAGCTCCTTATGTTGTAGTAGCAAAAAGAAATATAAACATCAGATACTAATTCGAAAAAATTTATTTTATGAATAAATTTACACTCGCTGTTTTTTTTAGCATCAAAATCAACTAACTTTAAAATTTCATTAATCTTTCTTATACTATATTTGTTCATTTAAGACTCTTGAATTCAAGTAATATGTACAATTGTTTATGCCGCCACTAATAAGCCTGAGCAGCCTGTAAATAATTCATGAGGGGTTTTATAACCACTCGTCTTTCGTGGTCGGTGGTTGAGCTTATCAACCACCGGTCTGTATTCAATGCCACAAAGTATTTCCCTTAAAAAAGTAAGGTTTTAGCACGCCATTGGTGTTCTCGATGAGCCCTAGACCCAAAGATGATAAGGATGAGAAAAATAGACTTCAACTCCCATACTTCATTGATTATGATTTGCTTTAATGAGTGCGTAAATCTGATATCGTTCTTCTTGTGTTAGCTGTTCGTAATTCATTAAGCAATTTCTTTTGACGAGAAAATGGCTAACTATAACAGCTGAGACCTAATCTGAAAAATGATGAGAATTTAAGAGTTATAAACTTGTTTAGGTAGATTTTTGCAATCAAAACAATTATGGTAGTGATTCATCGTGCTATCAAGATATTATACCTTTTTTTGCGGAAATTTAACCTCTTTGTGACCTAATCAACCCCTAATTAATTCGTTAAGATACCTTTTTCAATTCTCTTTCTTTACATTCAAATTCATTGGGGCTTTGATAACCAAGATATGAGTGCATTCAACGCTTTCTGAATACGTCTTTCGCCATAAGTATTATCGCTAAACTTTGCAATATCTTTCACCCATTCCAGCATCTCTTGATGGGTTGTATCAATGGGTCTTTGAGCCTTTCTTTTCTGATAACTATAATATTTTTACTTTTTATACCCAGTACTCGACACATCAGTATCACAGGCCAAATCTTCTTATGTTGGGTAACAAACGAGTATTTTACTTCGTTTCTTTTGCAAAGAAGACCGTCGCTTCCTAAGAAACACATTTTTCGCTCGGCTGTAAGTCAAAGCCAAATTTTGTGGCCCTTAGCTTCAGGTTTTTAATGACTCTATCTTTAAAATCTTTTTCATAAAGATCTGCGCCAGGATCTTTATATTTCATGCCATACCTCATTGCATTGTAATATAAAATTGCAATTTTCCTTGCCGTTGCTATCACCGCCTTGGATTTACCAATTCTTGCCGATAATCGTCTGTAAAATGCTCCTAGTGCGGTGTCTGATCGGCCAACAGTAGTCGCTGCTAACCTCAAGTTAGCGACCAAACGATTATTGCTCTTTCGGGATCTAGCAGACAATACTTTTCCACCACTGATTTTAGAACGAGGGCATAAGGTCAACCATGAGGTAAAATGTCCAGCAGTTGGCCATTTACTCATATCTAATCCGCACTCAGACATCATTCTTAGTGCTAGATACGGACCGAAGCAGTGAATTTGAGTAATATCGTTACCAACTAGCTGGTATATTGCTTTTCTTACATCGAAATTAAGTTGGTTCGGTTGTCTGGTTCTATGCTTTGGCTTTGGTAAAGGCTCTTTAGGTTCAGGTTTATTAATAGCCAACTCAGCCAAGACGTGCTCTATTTCACCATCACATTCGTGAATTGTGATTTGATATGCATCGTACATGGCTAAAGCCTGTTTTAGCGCAAAAATATGCGCTGCTTGGTAATTTCCCGTTAAGGATTTTTTTATTTTATCCTTACTAGCTTTACAGCGAGGATCTCGATGCTCTGCTAAAGCTTGCGGAGATTCAACACCCTCAACAATAGCTCGAATTATCTTCATGCCAGTGACGCCAGTTATATCTGATACAACTAAATTCAATTGAATATTCATAAACGTCAATGACTTTTGCATATGCTGAATATGAGCTGCGGCATAATCAGAAAGACGCTCACGTACTCTTAAGTAGCTGCGTAACTCAACAATTTTATCTTCGGGTCGAAAACTAGTTTTAAGTAAACCGCAGGCATGTAGTCGTTGAAGCCATTGAGCATCTTTGACATCCGTTTTTCTGCCTGGTACGGATCTCGTCTCTCTGGCATTGCAAAGGATCACCTTGATACCATGATCTTGCAAAATTTCATATACAGGCAGCCAATAAACCCCCAGTAGATTCCATCGCGGCTGTAGTTATCCCCTTTTCAACAAGCCAATTAGCCATGTCGGTTAAATCAGTTGTAAAGGCCTCAAATGTTTTAACTGGCTGATTAGCCATATCTGGTGGGATCGCGACGACATGAAAACTGGCACCAATATCAATACCAGCTGAAAATGGATGTAATACTGGTAATGACTATATTTGCTTGATTTTTTTATTCATAATTCCTCCAATTAATGAATTAATCTGGATGGAGGCTCGGATAAATCAATTTCCTAAACGGGGTCATAATGCCACCAAACTTGGGTCCGCAGCTCCTCCTAAATCAGGTTTTTTAACGGGATATAAAACCACCAAAAAGCGAACGACTACTCTACAGATTAAGCTAATAGTATAGAGGATAACTCGTGTTTCTATTTAGATGGGGGCGAGGACGCTAGGTAAGCTGTTTTTTAATATTTCACGCTCCATTTTTAGGCGCTTTACTTGAGCTTTAAGTTTACGGATTTCATCTTGCTCCGGCGTTAGTTTGCCGTTTCCTCTAAAAGCATGACCATCATCATCTTCAGCTTCTTTGATCCATCGACCAAGTACTTGAGCACTGACTTTTAAATTTCTAGCGGCTTCTGCTACGGCGTAGTTTTGATCTCTAACGAGTGCAATTGCGTCTAGTTTGAATTCTTTTGAATAAGTTTTACGGTTTTTCATTTGTATCTCCAGTTAAGTCTATTATGTCTTAACTGGGGTAGTCGTATCAATTAGACCACGTCATTGCATATCCCTCTGGGTATGATTATAAGTGATATATGTACCAGATCAAGACGCAAAATTTAAGCCTGCCGTTTTAGTCGACGTGACTAAAGACTCTATTAAAAGTACAACTCGAGTAAGGCTTAGCAATGAGCCAAATTGATTCTAACTGGAAAACAGCCACACACTCTCTTGACAGTAAACTAGGATTGAAGCTGGTTTTGCTTTCTTTTCTGTTTGCTAACAAAATTGCTAGATTGATTTTTAATGAGAAGAGAGCATTCATTTAATGCTATTAGCAGGAGTTTTGCAAAAGTATAATTCCGCTGCTCTGAAAAAGTATTAGGTTGCGATTCTAATCGATTTAAATGAATTAGAAGTTTAAAATATTATACGTGGAGTAAACATACCCGCTTGTAATTTGATTGAAGTTTATAGTGGTGTGACGCATTTCTATTTATTTTCATGCCTATGTATGTAACTCAGGTGGTGTGACAATAAGTCCAGAAAACCTTATAAGCAGATAATTTAAATCATGTTAAGACCATAAAGCCAGGCTGTTAGAGCTTTAAGTGTCACACCGGCCCATTTTATCTATACTTCCTGAGCTAACCGCATAGGCTTGTTTATTTTTGACATTTCACAGTTGCCTTTTCAATATGAAGCTCATAATGAAGTAGCCCGAAAACAATTTCAAAACCCTCATTAAATTTAACATCTTCTCGATTTAAATAATCTGCAATTACTTTATATATTTTAGATGTTTGAGTTATATAATCTTCTTTTTTTTGTCTTTTATTGATTTTCAATAAAGTGTTTTTTGAACAGTCTAGATAGAATCTAACAATATCTTCAGCATCAGCTGCAATAGTTATTGTGTACTCATCGATTAATTCATCAAAATGATCGATAGGAGCATCTGAGTCTTCTGCGATATTTTGAAGCATTGCTTTAGTATTTTGTGATGCGCTTTTAATCGTGTTGAATTCAACAATCTCAAGACACGTTTTAAATACGGCGTTTATGTAGTGTTTGATAAAATTTGTAACTTTTAATTTATTCATAATTGAACCGTTTGTTATTTTACTTTTAGAGCATATTTAACTTTACTTTTTTTGCTTCTATAACTTTTTCGACAGTAAAGAGCCTTTTTACGTTCAGAGGTTCAGTTGAATGAATATGAATAAAATCGACACCAAATGCTGATACAATTATCAAGCTTTCACTTTTAAAAAACTTAATTTTATAAAGTAAATGAGGTTTTATACTTAACAATATTTTTATTTCGTTTTTGAGCTCAAGAAGTTCAGGTGTTAATTCCAGTATTTTGTTATTTTCATTAAACATTTTTCGTTTTCCTTTTTATTATTACCACGCCTTATTTCACTACGTTCTTTTGCGTGAAGAGATACCAGTATTGTTTATTCGCTATACTGCTTTGTGGCAAATAATGGTGCTGTTTAGCTCAGCCCATTTTTCTTGGGCTTTATGAATACTTATGATGGCTTCAGCAACGATATATCTTTCATGCTCGGAAAGTTTATAGTCCTTACTAATATAAGATAAAGCGGCAAAGTGAATAAGAGATCTAGAAACCAACCTTCTAATATCTTTGTATTCAAGTACTTCATCGTTCAAAACAGAAAGAAGATATTCTGGTATGAATATATTGGTATTTTTGCAGCAAAGCTCTGTCGTGAACGCAACCAATTTTACAGTTTGTTCATTTGTAGTATGACGAATGTCTAACCAGCCCTGAGGTAGTGTTTCTGCGATGATAAATGATAATGATTCCATGAGATTTTCCTTTTATTTTTAGTTTTCAGTAATGAGTTTTTAAGCAACTAAGTCAAATTCACTATCCGCTGATTCAGAGACGGTCTTAGCAATCCATTTATGATCAGCCCTTATTTCATCAATAACTTCAGGTACATTAGCTTCATTGGATTGATTAATTTCATAACAATCCTGTAAATTATTTTCAGATTTATTATTAGGCTTACTTTCGTATAAGTAATCTTGATGTTCTTCGTACTCGTATTCCCATTCTCCTCGACCAAATAATTTACTAAGCATTTCCAAAATTAATTTTGTCATTATCATGATTTGTCTAGTTCGTTTATCTCTACAAAATCCAATGCCTGCGCTTAACTTGCCATTTTTACGTCGTCTTACCTTAATTTTTCTTGGTTTCAATATTTTAATCATACTAAATTCATGTTCTGTGATTTGTATTGAGACATTTAACTTAAGGGGGTTATTACCGATACCAAAAGCTGCGTTGTCACGTTCAGGAACGTAGCTTACGCCTTCTTTTTTCTGAAGATTAGGAAACGTTAGTCTAGATTTTTTAACGCGACTAGCAGCTATGAATGGGCCTGCGTCTGCTTTGAATGACAACCCAATGACTTTTCCATCTTCATCTTGCCTTGCTTTAACTTCGATACCTTTATTGGCGAGTGCTACAACCAATTTAGTCATTGTGTTCGGTAATTTCCCACCGTTTTCAGTTTCGATTTGATTGAATCGAGCTCTAATGATTGCCGCCCAATCTTTTTTCGCTGCTTCTTCGCGAGAACCGTAATGTTTTAGTTCGCCCTTACTGAAATGCTTGCCCCAATTTTGTTCAGGATTATCTAAAGATTTAAGGTTGTATTTTTTTTCAAGTCTTCTCATAGAATCAAAGCCAAGCATTACGTCATTTTGTGTTTTAACAAGCTCGCCATCTGCTTTTACTGTGCAAGTAAATATATGAACATGAGAGTGCTCTTTATCGTCATGCTGACAAGCAATCCACTTACACGAAGTGTTATATCCGAGGGCAGGTAAGTAGTCATTGTTTATGTGTTCGAACCATTGGTGAGGCTCCAGTGATTCGCCTGGGGCCAATGAGATAATGTAATGCTTAAATAATTTTATACCAGAACCTTTGTGAAGCTTTGATTGCTCTTCAAATTCCTTTGCCAATGGTTCAATATCAACATCCTGAGGAAGCCCAAATTTATTACGCACAATTGGGTCTTGAGCAAACACGTTACCACCGGTGTGCTTAATAAGATTTACGTCATGCTCATGCCCATCACCGCGATAAATATACTCCAGAGTTGGGGTTGCTGTTGCTCTTCTTGCTGTTACTTTATGAACTGCCATGTGCCTTCTCTTTATGCTGCTCTTAAAAGTAAGTGTTCAATAATGGAAAGCTGATCAGGATGACTAATTTGCGTTGATTGCTTATAGTCTTTAATCTCTTTTTGAACTTTATTTAATTCTTCAAGCGCATCTTTAAGTTCCACTCTGAAAGCATTTAAATGGTTAAGATTGCCAGTTGAATGGGTGAGCGCTATAGCTTGATTAATATTGTTTGCAATACCACGAATTGAGCGCTGAAGGTCTTTGTTAATTTCGGTTGGTACTTCATAGCTATACTTGCCTGTTTTTACGCAGTCATGCATTTTTTCATAAACAAAACGTGATAATTGTTTGTAGCCTGCCTTTTCTTGATGCTCGATAAACCACTGCTTTTCTTCTTCCGTAACATAAACCTTGATTAGCTTGTTTCTCTTATTTACATCTTTAACTTCAGGTCTGCCTTTTTTGTACTTCTCGATTGCTTCTACGTTTGAATTTGACATGATATTTACCTTTTTATTATTGTTATTATTTTTTATTAAAAGCGCAGCACCCAACGGGTGACGAGCATCCAGTTCTATATAGTCTTCAAATGATAGCGATAGCGTTAAAACATTTTAAGTACCCATAGAGGATAGCTGGCTACATTTTTCTCTATGATTTATTATATCATGTAATAATAGTGCTTTTGAATTACTTTTTCGCTATGTAATGAAAGGTATTTTTTTGTCAATAAGTATTTATTGCTTAAGTTACTAGTTTATAGCTAAATAAAGGATATTAATGATTAAAACGGGCCCAAATAAATGACGGCATAGGCAATCTAAGTGGCGGCATAGACAATGTTGTCGTCAGTATCGGCAACACCTATACATATTTATATTTACATTTGCTTATATTATTGAGATACTTTCCCGTGTTGAAATGAACTAACACTCTAAATGTAAAAGGATTAAATATGGCTGGTCGCAAAAGATTGTCTGAATTAGATAAATTAAAAAGCAAAGCGTCAAGAATGTATTGGAAGCACGAAGATGTTAAAACAACTGAGTTTGCAGATGAGCATACAGCGAAAGAAGTGCAATTTTATGAATCAGAAAAAAAAATGGGCCGGCCACCTAAGAAGTTAGAAGCAATTCAACGTGAAGCGTATGCAGATTATTTAGTTGCAATGCTTGAATATCAAGAATACGAAACAATTCAAGGCCTTGAGCCTGCTTCAACTCAAGATGTTATCGATTATAAAAAGTCTGACAGATCTGGTCGCAAAGCTAAAGATGAAGTGCTACATATTAAAAAGTACATCAGACGCACGCAGAAGCAAGTTGATGATATTAATGCCGAAAATGATACATCTGATAAGGTTGAGCATCAAGGCCCCGGCAGACCAGCTATGGGCAATTCTGAAAAAGTTGATTACTACGAAAAACGCATAAATGAAGCTAAAGCTGAAGTTGCTAAGTTGTTACTTGATAAAGCAGATCATGAAGTGATTTATTATGAATTATTTGAGCTCAAAAATGACAGAAGAACTTTAGTTGTTGCTCAGAAGAAACATGATGAAAAATCTATTGAATACAGTCAGTTTGCTAAAGATATTGGTTTGCTAGATGAGCGTATAAAGCCAGTTCAAGCTCAATATGATAAAGCATTGGAATTGGCTGGGGTTAAACAAGTTAGGTCTGCTCCTTCAGCTCGCGTTGCTCAAAATAAGCGCTCAATAGACGTTGGAAGTTGGGTTGAAAAAGATTTGGTTGACGAAGAGAAAGCTGATGAGCAAAGTGAAGTTGATAAGCTCAAAGATGAAATGCAAGAAATGAAAAAGATGATGTTGGAGCAAGCTGAGTTGATTGAAGCCTTGACTTCAAAGTAATATTTTTTGTTATTTACCCAGCTGCGCTGGAATAAGGCCAGATATTCTTTGTTGATAGTCTTCGCCTTATTTTTAATATGTCATTAGCGACTGCTTTTTGTTCATTATAGTGTGACACTCATGCACTGCGAGTTAGTTTTGATTGATTTTGACTTACACTCATTGATAGTCAATTGCTTTTCGTTAGCTCGGTGTCGCACTACTGCTTTGCAACGATATTTTGTCAAAAAACTTTCACTAGTGACTCATTAAAAAACAATACACATACTAAGCATTAAAATAAACTGGTTATACTTCGCGAAGCGGTAAAAAAATAAAAAATCAGTTAGTAACGAAATTAAATATAGAGGATTATTAAAATGAAAGAATATAGAGATTTTGTGTATGACTGTCTTATGTTTGAAATAGCAGATATTGAATTTGACGGTAATGATCTGAGCAGCAAAGAGTATTTAGCTTTAATATCAATGTTTAATTTTATATCGATTGCACTTGTTTTGAAAGATGGAGAAGTAAAAAACAAAAGACTTTTGAATGCAATGGATAGCAATGATTCTGATGCAGTTATCATTGGATTTAATAGTACTTTGAATGAGCTCAAAAATGACACTGAGTTTGCAAAAAAATTTAATGTCGATGTTGATTTGTTGCCAGAAAGTCTTCAAGAATTAGCTGTTGTAGCTATGTTTACTTTAGCAACAAACGCAAAAGACGAACTGGCTTATAGAGAGTGAATAAGATTGATGTAATTAAGCACTCTTAACATCATTAGGCTCTGGATTGAATTTTTTAATATCTTCATCTGTTAAGATTCTCGCTGCTCGCATCATTGATCTAAACTTCATATAATATATTTCAATGGTCGAAATATTGTTACCGCAAAGTGCGGAGATATCAGATATTTCCATGCCCTCCTCTAATTTTACATTTATAAACTCGTGACGAGCACTGTATAACGTATAGTAATCTGATAATTTACCCTTTAAGTAAATAGATACGTATTGTTTGAATGATGATTCAAGATCAGGTTCACGACCTTGATAGCCCAAAAACATCTTATCTTCGCGTTTCTCACTTATAATTTCATTAATTGTTTTTTCAATGCCAAAACTTAAGTAGTAAAGTTGTTCTAATGTTGTTGCTGCTTTAGCGTCGATTAAAAAATTACGACTTATACGCTCTTTTTTCTTACGAGCTTTTACTACTTTCGATTTTTTTCCCGATGTAACTTTAAGACTTACTGCATTTAATGCTTTGTTATTTATCTTAAATGTACCCATAAATAGATCTTTCCACTTGATTTCCATTACTTCAGCACCAGGTCTCATTCCCGTCAAAACTAAGAGATTAAAATAAAGAGGAAGAATTTTTCGCTTGTGTCGAGTGATCTTATTGTTTCTGCTAGATTCTAAAAAATTATGAAAATTATCCATTATTATATTGCGATCATTCATTTCAAAAGTCTTGCCTTCAGCTCCTGCGACCCATGCAAATTTTGGAATGTCTGGGATTTGAGAGCTGGTTAATATTCTTTCAATTCTCATGTATTCAAAAATAAATCCTATCGCTGTTTTTCTTTTTGTTGCTGTGGTTTTAGCCATATCTTCAGCATCAAAAACCTTTTTCATTTGCATTAATTCTGGGTATTCAATATCTTTAACATTTTTTTGTTCCCAATTCGGAAATGGCAATAAATAATTCTCAATAATTGATGCGTAATCGCCTTGAGAGGGCCTTTTATTGCCTTTTTCTATTTCTATTTTAGCTTCTGCTTTTAATTGATTTATTGTTTGATGGCATACATTGCTCCAAGTGTGCTTAACTTGAGATTTTAGAGTTCCTGCCTCAAACTTAGCTAGTGCTTCTATGCGTATTGCTATTGCAGCCATGCTGGCTTCTCTTACTGTTTTCATCTTAGTGCTTTGTCTATGATACCCAGAATTTTTTTTAGGAAGTTTAACGCGACACCAAAATGACTTAGAGTTCTGTTGCTTATATAAAGCAAGACCTTGATCAAGATTGATAGTCGGAGGTGACATTTCAAGTTCAGATGCTTCTGTTGATCCGTATTTATTTCTATGATCGATCACAGCTTTATATGCGACATCAATTTCAAACTCGTCATCTAAGCGACTTAAAAAAAACTGCTTCTCTCGTAAATTCAATGTATAAAATCCATTAAAATATGTGATGAATGAGTATAGCATTATGTATAAAAGATGTATATTAACAGGTTCTAATGCTTTAGTTTATTGATTTCAAAGGGGTTTGATGTTGGTGTGGGGGATTCAAAATCCCCTGTCGAAAGACGTGTCGGTTCGAGTCCGACCGCTGGTACCATTCTTCCCTTGTTCTTAAGGGGCTATAACAAAGATAAGCCGACTATTAAAGTCGGTTTTTTTGTGTCTGAAATTTGAGGTTATTTCTCAGCAGGGTGTCTACGACATTTTAATTCTGTTGGATTTATTCCTCTATTTGATATATTTAAAAGTTAAGAGAGTGTTATTGTTATTCTCGTTTGGTAAAATTTTAGTTTAAACAGCATTTAAAAGGCTTTTACATGGCAGCTACTGCGCACGCACTTCACATCTTGGTTAAGCACAAAGAAATTGCCGAAGATATCATTAAGCAGTTAGGCAAGGGAGCTAAGTTTCAAACGTTAGCTAAAAAATACTCCTCATGCCCGTCGGGTAAAAAAGGAGGAGATTTAGGCGAGTTTAAACGAGGTCAAATGGTCCCTCAATTTGATAAAGTAGCTTTTAGCGGCGCAATATTAGAGCCTCACTTAGTTAAAACCAAATTTGGTTGGCATGTCATTAAAGTGCTTTACCGGACATAATTTACAAATGGTGTGTTTTTATGCCGGTTCTTTTCAATTTACTTGTCGCAAGATATATCGATTGACTCCGCCACAGCGACAATATATAAAAGCATTTTTTTGAAAGAGTTAGGTCTTTTTTTATCCACACTTTGAGGCTTAAATATGAATGAATTTGTTGGTAAGTGGCGCTTAACCGAAATGGAAGCTTGGGCACTTTAGAAGAGAATATGGATGTTGTTAATACCCGAATGCCTGAACTAGAATTTTCATGGGAAGGTACTGATGATACAAGGCTTGTTAGTGGTAGCGGTAAAATTGAATTTCTAACATCTTTTGAAGATGATGGGGTTATTTTTATACATAATGGCGAAAACTCAACGTTTACTATTAAACGAAGAGAAAAAACTATGCCTGATAATGTGATGAAAATTATATGATTATTGCCGGAGGACTTAAAATCGAGCAAGAAAACTGTCGACATTAATTTTTTCTATAGCACAAAGTTGACAGTAATATTTCAAACCCCTCTCTTGATTTCACATCCATTTCACAACAAAAACTTTAAATTGGAGGCCTGTTATCGTTAATAATGAGCCCTACCAATGTCCAGTTACATTGAATTAAAAAATATAAGCCAATCGTTTCAGTTAAATGAATCAACAGTGACCTTATTCAACGATCTCAATTTATCCATTTTCCAAGGCGAGTCATATGCGATAACGGGTCCTTCGGGGGCGGGAAAATCAAGTTTACTTATGCTGATCTCGGGGCTGGAAAAACCTACCGCAGGGCAAGTTGCTTATGTAAAAGCGGAGCAGAGGAAAACATTGGATTTTTTAAGAGCTGATATTGGCTTTATTTTTCAGCAATTTCATTTATTGCCAGAATTAACCGCACTTAATAATGTGGCTTTACCACTAAAGTTAAGAGGTGATAAACAGGCAATAAACAAAGCTTTGGTTTGGTTAGATAAAGTTGGTTTGAGTCAGAGGAAAAATCACAAGCCTAGTGAGTTAAGTGGCGGAGAACAACAACGCGTGGCGATCGCACGCGCGCTTGTTTTTGAACCCAATTTTATTTTCGCCGATGAACCAACGGGTAATTTAGATCAAAAAAGTGCTACTGAAATCGCTGACATTTTGTTTGCTTGTTGCCAAGAAAATAACGCAGGTCTCGTGGTTGTTACACACAGCGCTGTTTTGGCTCAACGTGCTCAACATACTTTTCTATTGGCCGACGGTTCGTTGATGGATTGTTCATTGGCAGAAGCTCATAACAAGCAAGAATCAAATGAAATGTTTAGGGTGTAGTCATGTTAACTAACAATATTAAGCTTGCCTGGCATTTTTATAAGCA
>Ga0208643_1000486_pt1 | contig 26387 bp, 33 predicted proteins | sample VirMetDEL_Nov_12_FD_184516 | JGI IMG/M metagenome (GOLD analysis project Ga0208643, IMG submission 184516) | Aqueous microbial communities from the Delaware River and Bay under freshwater to marine salinity gradient to study organic matter... | ecosystem: Environmental > Aquatic > Marine >... | reverse complement strand
TATCTCCTACCTGCTGCTGCAAATTCTAAACTGAAACCTCTTAATGAATAAGGTGCTGATGTTTCATTTTGTTTTTCTGTAAATTGGACTGCTACCGCAAATCCTGAACCTGTTATAGGTTGTCTAACTAGTATAAATTCTGCACCACCATAGATTGAACCGCCATATGTTGATGAACCGTACAGTGCTAAATCAGCAACCTCTGAAAAAGGTATACTGTTAGGGTTTTGTACGTCTTGTGAACCAAAGTCATATTCTAAACCTAAGTTAGTGGCTAATGAACCTTCTGGTCTGTAGTTTAATATTACTCTGTGAAACCTTTTTCTAATTCCAGGATCACCCATAGTTAAGTGTGCTGATTTAAATCTAGCTTCCATACTTATTGTAGCATCAGAAGCGTTTGTAAACGTACTACCAGATTCTTGCTTATACACATAACCATCATATCCACCATGCACTATAAACTCTACATCACTTATGTAACCACTATCTCCACAATTAGGTTTAATACCTCTCATATCAGAATATTCCCACCTATCGCCTCTAAAAACAGCTATAACTCCTGAACAGTCTGCTTCAGCACCTTGGTCTGCAAAAAATATTCTATATTGTGTTTTAGCCTTTATAACTACAGAACTTATCTTTTCTGCTACAGTATTATAGTTTAATTCTGTAAATCTTCTTTGTATAGGTCTAGATATAACACCTAACTCTACGTCACCAATTTTTTCTGTACCTGCAACTGTTCTTAAGCCGTCAGCAGCTAAAAATACTAAGTCACCGCCTACTTCCTGTATGCTTTGTGGTGCAATACAGCCTACATTAGTTGTTACTGGTTGCATTTGAAAATCTGCTAAACTGTTTCCTGCTAATCTAAATATAGCATTTTCACAAAATATATATAACTGCTCTCTAAATACTTTTAATCCTGTTATAGTGCTTGTTACAGATATAGAACCTGCACCTTTAGCAGCACTAAATTCTCCTACAGCATATGGAGCAGAAAATATTATCTTTTGTGTTGCTGCAGACATTCCTGCATAGATAGCATGGTTTTTAAATATTTTTACAAACTTAGGGTTAGCAGGAGCACCTGTACCGTTTACGTCAGTTACGGAACTGTTATCATAATGTGAAGCGTTGTTTGCTCCGTCAGCCCATATAATTCTATCTGTACCATCTATATTAAAAGTGTCAAAATCGTATCTACCTGCACTAGTTCTACCAGAATCTATCTGTGTTACAGAGCCATTAGATGTAGGTACTTTAAATACTTCAGTGCCCCTAGCAGCTATAACTTGATCTTTGTATACAGCCGACATAAGTATAGCACCTGTAGTGCTTCCTGAAGTTATTTCGTTTGTATTAAACTTAGCAAACCCTGAGATACGTCTATATCCGCCACCTACGTCAGGTTCAAAGTTTCTTAACTCCATAGCTTCTCCTGGTTCCATCTCAAACTGAGATTTATTGAGGACTAAGCCTCCTCTGAAGTTAACTACAAATGGGTTTAACATATCTGCCATTAAACAGCAAACATGTAATTTTTACGGTTTAACAAATCTGTTCTCATTCTCTGTAAGCCAAAGCTATACTCTTGTAAGTATATCTGGGCTAGTTGTGGATCGGAACGTGTAAGAAGAGTATAATAAGAAGCTCTTTTTACTATAAGGTCGTGGTAACGAGTTGGTAGACTAGGCGTATCCCCTGAAGCAGATAAATCTGTAGGGGTAGTATAGTAATCAAACTCAACTGAATAAGAGCTTTTGTCAGGTACAGGTGATACTCCAAATGTAAGTGCTGTAGCAGAACTGTTGGTTTTATATACATGGTCAGGCTCTGAGTAGTGGTCTGGGTTTTGATGTTTATCGGTACTTGCGACTCTTTGTCTCCATTCATCTTCATTTAAATACTTTAAACTTTTAGGATGGATATTTTCTCTTATGCTTACGTTATCTACAAGCACTGTAGAAGATGCTGTAGCATTCTTAATAGTTATAAAATGGGATGTAGCAGATGCTTCAAATGTAAAGTTATGATAGCTTAAATCGCCCTCATCATTAGAACCCCCTGCAGAAGTATATGTTCCTGTATTTACATCTGTTGCTAGTGCACTTGTACCTATTGATACATTTAAACTAGGGCTTAGTGCTGTACCAGAAGTAGAAGAGTTCTTCATGGCAAAAGTTACCATGTATTGCCTGCCTCTAGTTAAAGACAGTTCTTGATAAACTGCTGCTGTTCCTGAGCCTGCTGCTAAAGATAAAGAATCGGTAGAATGTGTACCTGCACCAGTTCCTGAGTTAGAAGTAGTCCAACCAGTTATGTTACTAGTGTAAGTACCATTAGTTACAAGTTCTGTAGGTAGTAAAATAAAACTATCCCAGTCTATTGTGTTTGCTGCTGTCGGTGCAGTGTATTCCATAATACCTGCAGTTAAAGCTTGTGATCCTGCTGCAACTAGATAAGACCATTCTACTTCTGAAGTAGCAATATCTCTTATAGATTTATTTACATTTTCTTTTACTGTAGATTGTATGCCTACTGTGGCTGCTGCCGAGGTTAAGTCTGCTGAAGTAGATAGCTCAGGTTCGTTTAACTCTACTAATACTTTGTTAACCAATGTAATAAATGTTGCCATGTTCTACCTACGTTGTTAGTGGATTATAAATTAGTTCTACGCCTACTGTGGCATGTACTGTACTTGCTGTTCCTGCAGTTATTGTTACTTTATCCCCTGCTTCTAATACTAAATTTATATCTGTCCAGTTTATGTAGCCTTCTCCTGCTATAGATGTTGCACCTGATAAGGCATAATATGTAGTAGCAGATGAATCGTAGTACTCTATCTTAGCTGTTTTGTTACCTGAGTTTACGTTTGCTACGTTTATAAACTTTACAATCCCTTTAAAATTACTAGGACATTCGTAGATGTCTGTCCTGTCTGTGTTTGATGGTGCAGCTCCTGCTGATATAAATGTTGAATCAACCATTGAGCTTTCTATATAACCACCAAGCTGCCGCACCATTGGCAGGTAATAAGTATAAGAATGTTGCAAATTCTTTCAGCATAAAAGAAGAAAGACCTAGGTATAAACAAAACACAGTTGCTATACATAGGAGTAAATGTAACAGTTCTCTACTTATTTCTTGTGTCATAATTAATCGTTAGTTTTTTTAGTTTCTATTGAAATTATTACTTCTTGTTCTTTAGGTATGTCTGCAGAAATATTAATTGCACTTGCAGCACAACCTATTAATCCAAAACCTACAAAAAGTATTACTAATAAGTTTTTCATGTTCTTTCCTTGTAAAAAGTGGGGAGAATTAACCCCCCACCTTAGTTAGTCATTAAGCAAAAGTATCGCCTGCTTCGGTATCACCTATTCCGTCAATGTCAGCAATAAGAGCCCATACTCGGACTTTAGAGTTAACATCTGCAGTAGCAACAGTTACATCTAGTGTATCTGCTGCAGCATAAGTAACAGCGAGTTCAGCGAGAGCATCGCCTGAAGTCATTTGACCTGCACTTTGAGTAGCAGCAGCAACATAAGTTACTGTACCGTCTCCTAGTGCTAAAGTACCTGTACCAGTACCTGCGGTAATAACATCAATACCTGCACTCATTACTATAGAGTTAGCAGGAAGATTAATCGCTTGATAAACGTCACCACTTGTTAAAGAAGTTGATGTTCCATCAATAACGGTTGATTGTACATAAGTTTTAGCAACACCATTACCAGAAACATGTCCAGTAGTGCCTGTGCCGCCTGTTTTAGTTAAAGTAGCCATTAGTTATTCTCCCCTTAATCTAATTTAACGAAAGCTTTAGCTATGGATTCAGTACGTAGTACTTTCCTACCATAAACATGTAAGCCTCGAACAATGTCAGCGAAAGATTCTGTGTCTCTAACAACTTCAGTTTTAGCAATCTGTGAAGCAGTAGATGTACTGCCTTGATGTCCTGCTAAGACTTGGTAAACGTCAGAAGTACTAGCAGCAGGCATATTGTTAGACTTATAAAGTCTAAAGCCATTTACTAGCTGAGGAACTACTAAACCATTTCTTAACTGTGAGTTAGCTTCGTTTAAGAAGTTAGCGTCAAGTAATTTTGAACTAGTTTGTTGTAATTCTTCAAAGAATCTAGGTGAAGCAACAGCCCAACGATTGTCTGTTGGAACGTTTCCGTCATCTAGAAGTCTTCCTAGACGAGCAAGTACGTTAACAGGGTCGATTTCATCTGTTCCGAAACCTGTGTCGATTGAGTTTGTTGCATGGTCTGCACCGTAAGTGTTACCTGAAGTAACTGCTGAAGCGATGTCAGAAAGAACATCTGAATCATAGCTGTCTTTAAGTGCATATGCACCTGCTGACGTTGCTAGTGTTTCAAAATTAACATGTCCCTGTCTTTCTTCAATATCGTCTACTTTAAAAGCAAATGCGTTAGCTTTGTCGATAGTTAATTGAATTTCATCATCGGCTAGGTCTTGTGTATTAACAGAAGCACCTCTAGCATATGATTGGACAGTGATTGTTGGTTCTTTTATTATTCTTACAGTATCACCAAAGTTTTCAATTTCTCCTGTATAGTCAGTGTTGGTAATATCCTCAACAACTGAAGCTTTACGGAAGAATTTAAGAACTTTTTGACTGTAAATCTCAGGTAAAAAATTACCTGAAGGCAGATTTGTATAACCTGCGGAGCTTGATATAGCCATAGTATTATCCTTGTTAGTTAAAAGTTAATAAACTAACGGATTCTGCCCTCTCTTCTTGCTAAGTCAATTTCTTTTTCGTACTTTTCAAATTCGTGAGGTTTCATCCGTCTTATTTCCTCAGATGACCATTCTTTTTTGCCTTTACTAGGTTCCGCTTTCTTTTTAGTAGGAACATAGTTAGCTGCAGAAGTGTCTTTCTGTTTTGATGTACGTTTTATACCTTTATCGGCTTTATACAAGTCTAGTACCCTAGAAGCCCATTTTGCATCGGTGTTGTTTTTAAGAACTCCGTCTGCAATGGATGGTGGTTGTTCTTCTAGCCAACTAATAAACTCTTCATCTGATTTAATAGTCATAAAGTCTGGGTGTGCTCTTAAAAGTTCTTGTTCAGCTTTCTGTTTAGTTAACTGTACTCTTTCTTTCTTAAGTTCTTCAACTTCTGACTGTAGATTCTTAGTCTTATTGTCAGCTTGAGAATAAGCCACGGTTTCTATAACGTTATAGACATCAGGATATTCCTCTTTAAACTTTTCTAGTTCTTCAGGGGTTTTAGGTGGTTTATAATTAACTCCACCACCTGATGCTTGTTTTGCTAAAGTTAAAAGTTCTGTTTCTTTACCTTTAAATTCTTCAATCTTAGCGTCATAGTGCCTTTTTAAATCATCATACCTTTTTTTATAGTCATGTTCAGGTTCTGCTGATTCGGTCTTCTCTACAAAACTGTCTGTCTTTGCCTGTGGAGTAGCCTCTTGCTGAGTATCCTCTTCTTCGGTGTCCACTATGGGTTCGTCTTCTAGTTCGTTTCTGTAAGCTCCTTTATATGGAGCTGATTCTAGTTCTTGTTCTTCCTTTTGGTTTTCTTCGTTCATCTGTACCTCAATGGGGGCTGTTTGCTGCAGGTAGCCCATATTAGTTATTAAAGTGATAGGGTTGCTTTCGCAAGTAGCTATCGGTTAAGTGTTGGTCTTATCACCAACTGACATAAGACCCCTGTTGTTCATATTTTCTAGAACATTGGAGCCTATATATTTCGTTAAATTCTTTGGTATAATGTATTCACCGTTGTGTACATTTACTGGTACTTTACCACCAGATTTAAGGTTAGTACCTGCTTCTTTAGAAGCCCTTTTTACCATTCTTTCTATTGTATCCTTGCCATAAAGGTTTACAGCAGGTTGAGAAAGTACAAAGTCTCCCTCATTTAAATTCATTGGAACGTCATCTGCTCTCATTGAAGGTGGAGCTTTACCTTTTTTGTTTACAAAACCGTAATTATCTGCTTGGTTACTATTATACAACACTTTTGAGGTTTTGTCAAGAATTTTTCCGCCTTTCTTAATTCCCATAGGTATTCCTGCACTAGTGGTGTTAGCTAAAAGTTCTTTAGTTTCTTCTAAACTTAATTTTTTACCTGTATAACCAGACATATCTGTTATTTTGTTTTTTACTATGTAAGATAATTCTCCTAAAAGTTCTTTATACATTTGAGAAATACCAGCTTTATCTGCCATAAACTTTTTACTTCTATAGACACTACCACCATCTGCAGTAGATATATCACCTTCAGCACGACTATAATCTAATCTGTCTAAAAACATTTCTTCTGGTGTTCCTTGTATATCTTTACTACCTATAGTGTAGTATAGCCCATCTCTACCACCATAATGAAATTGTAAATCTCCTATAAGATTCATGCCACTAGTTTCTTCTAAACCTTTTATTATAGGAATTATAGGTTCTCCAACACCCTTAATAAACGCTACATTACTTTCATTAGCTTTATCTGGGTCGTAGTCTCCTTGAGAAAAAGATAATCCTTCAAAATCGTCAAAATCAAATGTATAGTATGCTGTTTTGTTTGATGGTTTTTTCATACCTAGTACAAACTCTAGTGCCATAAGAGCATATGCAAAAGGAGCTGTAGCAGGGTTAGCTAACATGTAACCGTAAGCAGCACTTTTACCAACTTCTTCTGCACCACCACCCTGAATAAGAGCTAGTGTTGCACCTATTATAGCTCCTGCAGGACCTGGTGGTATACCTGCATCTTTAACTAAAAATTCTGCACCGTAAACTCCTCCTGCTGTAAGGGCTCCAGCTTTAAGAGCTTCTTCTGCATCGCCCCCTAAAGCAAGTGTAGTAATAGCACTAGCTGCTGCACCCCCTATAGCTTTCATATGTTTAGAAGCTGAGTTTGCACCTTGAACTAAATCTTTAGCATCATTAGATAGCAAATCATAATTTTCAGACATCATAATTGCATCTATAGCTTGATCTGCAGCTAGGTCTGTTATGTTTACACTAATCTTACTAGCAATATCTGCTACTGATACTCCCCCACTTGCTAAAGTTTCTATAACAGCTCTATTAGAAAAAGCATCTACTACATTAGTTTTAGCAAAACTACCTGCTCCTGCTATTGCAAATTTTTCAGCATCGAACTTACCATCAGGTGTTAAGAAACCTGCAGCTAATCCTGCAAACATATCATCCGCAATATTTCCTAAAGTTATTCTTGTTTCTCCAGGCAGGCTTCCTAGCTGTGTGTTTTTTATTTCAGTAAACCATTCGCCCATACTATCTAGGCTTTGTTTAAAAGCACTTCTTTTTGACCTTTCAGGTAATGTTAAAATTTCATTTTCATCTAGTTCTAAAGAACCTAAGTTATTAACATTATCAGTAGTTACACCATACTTATCTTTAAATAGTGCTTCATTTCTTGCAACAATAATTTCTTTACTTATCCCAGTTTTTTTAGATATTTGATCTAAACTTAAATTTTCTTTTGTAGTAGTAAATTCAAAAGTTTTATTAGCTCGTATTTCATCCCAATTATTAAATAGCTCTGCTTGACTTACAGCTTCTTCTTTTGTCATAAGGTACTTATCAAAAGCTAAATCGTCTTCATTAGGAGCCCTATCTTCATAAGTAAAAACTTCTCCTGTTTTAGCATCTACAAAAGATAAATTTGGTACACTAGTAGTAAATATTTCAGATTCAAAATTTGGAGTGCCATCTTCATTAGTAAGACCAAAAGTACCATCAAGACCTATCTGTGGGCTACCATCTCCGTAATATATAGGGTTTGCAGCAGCTATATACTCTGCATATCCTGCTAAAGTCCAGCCTGCAGGTATGGTTGTTGTTGCACCATCTACAGCATCTTTAACCATATCTGCAGCAGTTGATCCTGTTATAACATTTTCTATTGTCTCAACAGCAGAAACAACACCAGGGTCGGTGTAAGCAATATCATCAGAAGAAGGTCCTGTACCTGCGTTATCAGTAAGTTGGTCTACTAAAGGATCAGTAGTATCCCCCATATCTCCACTACCTTCTGGGCTATACCCTGCAATATCTTCTACAGTAGTGGTTATTCTAGGACTTACATAACCTTCTTCAGGTTTATATGCGTTAGGGTCTACTGGTTCAGGATCAGGAAATTGTTCTTCTAAGGTAGGTAAAGGATTTCTTTCAGCAAACTCTGCAGCAGTTTCGTCTGGTGAAGGGTTCACAGAATAAAAACCTTCAGACGTATCTATATCAGAAGGCACTTCAACTCCACGAACTCCAGAGTCAGTAGATGTAATCATACCTTGATCGCCTTCTGGAGTAGTAACTTGAGGTTCTTCAAAAGTTATTTCAGCTCCAGTTGTTCCTGTTCCTTCTGGTACATCATCTGGTATAGTAGGATCAAGATCAGCTCCTGGGGGTATTCCTACAAAACCTTCTTCTTCTTCTTCCATTATTCATCTACCTCATCTATTTTTCTAGGAAATAAATTTCTAACATTACCTTCTCCTAACCTAGGATCACCTTCTGGCAATTTACCTGCGTCTAAGCCTGCTTGGTATCTATCTATTCCTTTGTTTACTTTAACAAAATCGTCTGTTTTTGTACTAATAGATTTTATTCCCTGCTCTAACTCTTCTAGTTTAGCTTTTGAATTTATATCAACAATTTTTCCAGACTCTAATGTATCTTCTAGCTTTTTCTTTCTTAGTTGTAAGTTTTTATAAGCAATAGATTCTGAAACGTCATCTGAACGTTTACCAGTTTTCTTTACTATTAAAGTTTCTACAAAAGCAATAGCTTGATTTATTTTTCTTAATTGAGTTTCATTATTTTCGGTAGGGTTTTCGTCTGCAGCCCTCTTCCACATGCTTTGGTTTTTTTTAAGATGCCTCATACGTTCTACCATATTTGGCAAAGTATCTTGTATTAATCTTAAATCTGTTACAGAATCACCTTCATACAGATGAAGCTGGCTAAGCCTTTTTGGTGCACCATTTATAGAATACGTTTCTGTTACTATACTACCAGAATAATCATTTTGTCGTAAAGCTTCAACTACTCTAGGGTCTTCTATTAATTCCCAGTGCCCTTTTTTAAAGTCTGGAGAATTTATAAGTTCGTCTGCGTTTCTATACGTGACTTTTCCTTTTATTTGATTATAACTAAAAGGAAACATATCTTTTTTACTATTTAAAGCTGTTTTTAGTTTTCTTTGATGTTTAGGTATTCTAAAATCAAATAATCTATTTAATACTTCTTCACTTACTTTACCTTGGTATAGATAACTAAAATCAGAAGATATATTAAAATGACCTCCCATAGTACTAAGAGGATTACCCCTATCATAAAAGTCTGCAACTCCCCTTGTACCAACATTTACAGGGTATTCACCAGATAAGTTGCCTTTTTTGGTAGTTCGCCCTATAAATGGAGTGACAAAATTGTTATACTTTAGTTGATCATGTCTTATTTTTAAAGCTTCATCAGTAGAGTTGTAAGGATCATATTTTATAGGGCGGCTAAAATCAGTAGGTGTTGTATAAGGTAAAATTCCAGCATCAGAATGATAAACTTCGTCTTTAAATTTAGCTAAATCTTCTGTGTTTGCTTTTTCACCTTTTTTAGTTCTAACTATATCATCTATGGCTGATACACTGCTTTTAGTTACTCTAGAAGCAACACCTGCTCCTGTAAAAGTAAGTCCAAAATTTATTATTTCTTCTTCTGTAACACCACCACCTTTCATAACGTGTAGTGCTGATGTAATAAACTTTAAAGGTTCATAGAGCGCAACTGGAGCCGTTAATTTTCTAGTACCATCCGCTTGCTTCATAGGTAGTGGTACAAAACTAGGTCTATCTATGTTTGGAGTTAAACCAAAAACTTCTTCTGTTCTTCTTTCAAGAGGTGTTGGTCCTCCCATATCTAAGAAGCTACCATCATCTAGTTGTGTTTGATTATCTTGTATAAAACCACCCTCTGCTTTGTTATATTCTTTTTTAAAATTATCCATTTCATTTCTAAAAGTAGTACCATAAGGTAATTTATTTACATCCCATCCTTTAAACTCAGGATAAACATAACCCATTATTACTTGATCAAATCGAGAAGTATTCCACCAATCTTCTATATTTCTTTTTTCACCTAGCTTTTCTACACTATGTTGGTAAGACTCTTTTTTCCACTGCATAACTTGGGGGTCTTTTTGAGCAGCTTCATATAATTTATTATATACTTCAGGATTAATGTTTTTTAAGGCATGAATAGATTCCATACTATATAAGTCTTCTACTCTATCTGCAGCTACTTTACTTTCATCAATAAATATTTTATTATCTTGAACTTCCGCAACATAAGGGTGAGTTTTAAAGAACTCTTGTTCTTCTTCTGGAGAAGCTCTTTCTACTCCTTGTAGTAATTGTTCTTTTAAACTACTGTTCATCTCTCTTAGATTCCGCCCTCACCCTGTCCTGTAATTGGAGTAACGTTCCCAGAAAAGCCGCCTTCCCCTGGAGTTGGCGTAGTTCCTGTTCCGACTGTGCCACCACCAACGCCTGTTGGGTCAGCAGGATTTGCTCCTGCAGGAACTCCACTAGGGGCTCCCATGTTTGCTTGTTGTTCACCAGGGGCAGGAGTCGCTTCGCCAGTTGTTTGTCCATTGTTCAATCCTTTTAGTATCTCAGCAAATATCTGAGCTTCGTTTACATCATTAACTAATTCGTCAGGGTCCATATCCTGAGCTATAGCTAACTCTTTAATCAACGTAGGTAACTTAACAAAAGGAGCAAGCATAGGATTTGTTACTGTTTGTAGTAACATTGTTAACCTTTGCGATCTTACTTCTTTCTGCATTACAGACGATGTACCTTTAGGCTTGATCTCCAAATCACCCATTATTTCTTCTTCGTCTTCAGAGAATTGCATGTTCCACATAAACATGTTTTCTCCTAAAGGTCTTAGAAGGTGGTCATCTATGTTTTTAATTACGGTCTTAATACCTAAAGAGGCAGAACCCATTAACATAGATAATCCTGATGCAGTACGCCCAGTACCAGTCACGCCTGTTTGTCCATGACTTATACTTGGTATACCTGTTTCTTCGTCAGCAAGTTGTCTTGCTTTATCATACATTTGTAAATTTTCTACAGCAGTACTTGGAAACTTAATTCCAGTAATACCTGTGCCAGGAGCACCTGACTGTCTTCTAAATATCTTTCCAGGATATATATCCATAGACTGTCCTGGAACCATCATGTTCTCGTCTACTTCAAAAATTAAATTACCTGCTAGTGCTAAGTTATCAATAGCCATACGCACATGTCCATTCATAAGAAGCTGTGCATCTTCCATATTCTCAGCCACACCTATACCAAAAAATCTATAAGGGTTCTTTTCGTAAGGTACAACTTGGTATGGTAATCTTTCTGGTACAAAGGGATTTAACACTACTCTTAGTATCTGATTTCCACATATCCAAGCATTAATATGCACTTGATCTAGGTCAGAAGTCTTTTCTGGTATGTCTAATTGTATTTCTTTAGCCATTTTAGCATCCAAAACACCCCAATATTCTAGTACTTCGTAACGACCTTCACTGTATGTAGGGTCATTATCAGCATATAAATCATGCTCAAAGTACCTTTCTTCATACTGTGTACCCATAAATAAAGACTCTTCTATAGCATCCTTATCAAAAAAAGGTCTATTAACAAGACTACGTAGCTGTGATCTGTTCATTCTGTGTCGTTCTACTACATATTCTGCGTCTTCTAGGCTTACAGCAGAAGGGTCAGGGTATAAATCCCAACATGAAACAGCATTTAATCTAGGTACTAACTTGTCTTGTGGGTCATAAAATCTAGTACCATCGTCATCTTTAGACCATTTATGTATTACTTTATTGTGATTAAAGGGTCCTTTAACAATACCTGTACCTAACAGACACTGTTCAAAGATACCTTTTCTGAGTTCGGAAACTGCTGAAGCATCTAGTAGTTGGTCATGGATTAACTCTTCCATTTTACGAGCTGCTTCCTTAGCAGGAGATAGTTGAGGTTCTCCCATATTAGATGGTCCTGCAACAAGATTAGCTTGAGCCATATCTTTTTCATATGGACCTAAGTTTAATTCTTCTTGTACAGGGTCTGTAGCTTTTAAGGCTCCTGCAGGTAATTCTCTACCATCTCCTTCGTACCCATAAGGGTCTACTTCTTGTTGTTGATCTGCTGGTGTTTCAAGATGAACAAACTCTTCTATACCTTCAGGTACAGGAGTAGGTTCTACAGAAATCGGAACTTTACCATTAGAAAAAAGTATATCTACTAGCTGCCCAAAAGCAGCAAGCACTTTTACTTTAGTTATTTTAACAGTAACTTTAGAACGTTCTGATTTTCTATAGTCTTCACTATCTTCTGAAGTACCTCTATAGTTTTTGTAAGCACGTAGCCAACGTTGTTCGTCAGCTAGACGACCATCTTCTGCTTGTTTATACTTTGATCGTATGTAGCCTGCCAAGCCAGACATCTCTTCACTGATAATGTCCTTCTCTTCGCCAGTGCCTACTAGTTCACCTATCTCAGCCATTTTAGTAGTCTTTTTTGTCTGCTAAAGCATTAAAGCCAGAATCTATTTGATTCTTGCCTGAAAGGCTTTTTTCGTTAACAGAGGATTCTTGTGCATGGGAATACTTTGTGTTAACCCAACTTTCCATTTTTTCTCTGGATAGTTGTGCTTCGTTTTCCATGCCGAGATCGCCTTGTTTGTATTTACCTGTTAGTGGCATTTTTCTTCTCCTTGGTTGGTTATTAAATTAGTATCCGAATACTGGGTCCTGTACTTCGTACCTATCGTATTCTTTAGGTTTTCTAAACCTAGGATGGTAGTAAGGACTATTTACCAACCTAGTCATGCACATATATCTTAAAGCATCGTAAGCATGATCCTCTGCTCTTGTATCTACATCCTCTGGGTTTGTCTTACTTAGAGGTAATGTAGGTAGTGTTCTTATCAACTGACTACAGTGATTAAATACTCTTAGTCTAGGTTCTCCCATATCGTTCATACCTAAACGTTTATGCAATTCTATCTTTCCTGCTAACCGATTTCTATTTGATGCCATCCATCTTAGGTTAAGCCTATTCATTGATTCTGCTATACTTAAACCATGACCTGTTTTACTAAAGCAAGATTCGTCTAGTACTGCAGTCTGCATAGTAGGATCATCATATTCTAATTCTACAATTCTTTCGGCTAAACTTTCTCCTGTGTAACCTTTTCCGTAAAGCTCTCTATATATCCATAGATTACCATCATAATCGACAGCCCCCCATAAAACACAAGAAGGACTAGAGTAACCATAGTCTGCAGCCCTAATACGAGCCCAAGACCTAGGAATCTCAAAGGGATCAACAACATGTATTGCACGATCAAATTCAGCAAACGCTGCACCATCTGTAACATCCCAATCTCCTTCTAGTAGTCTTCTCCTCTCCACTTCTGGTAGAGAGTACAACATAGCCTCATATTCCCCTGAAGCTATAAGGTAAGGGTTATCCGTTAGTCTTGCAGGGATGAATCTTCTTTGGAAGAGGGGCTTTCCTGCTTTTTCTTGGGCTGAGGCTCCGTATCTGAGGATAGTACCTTGTTCAACATCTTTAGCCCAAAAAGGCGTGTTTGGCTCGGCAGCATCAATATACATCTTTTTAACCCACCAACCGCCCATTCCACCTGGGTTAGCTGTGCAACGCATGTACGGTACAATGCTTTGATCCGTTGTACGGAGTCTTGAACGAAGGTACTCCCATACGTAAGGAGTTGGGTAATGCGTGATTTCATCGATTGCAATCCAGTTAAAACTTTGTCCTTGATATCTTGTAACATCTGTATCTCTATCTAAATATGAAAATAAAATCGTAGCCCCTGAAGGGAATACCCAAGTCGATTTACTTTCTCTAAAAATAGCCTCTGGGAAAGCTTTCTTATATAATTGCCTACTCTTGTCTATCAGCTCTGTTAGTTCGCCCAATGTCCTTCTTAGGAGCAATCCCCTATGATTTGCATTATGAGCATACCTTAAAGCGTCTGCAAGTAGGGCATAAGACTTACCGCCACCTGCTGCACCACCATAAAGAACATCACGTTCAGGTGCTGCTAAGAACTCCATCTGCGGACCTGGGTTCGGTTTGAACGCCACTTCCTGTTCTGCTACAAACTCCTGGAACTGTTTCGGTGCAGATGCAAGCACGTCTTCCGTCATTGCAGCTTTTCCCTCTATGGCTTTGTCCAGATGTTTGAACTTCTCTATCTTGTCTTTCTTTGATTGTCTTTGCCTTTTTAATTTACTAGCGTTCTTTTTTATTTCTTTTTCAGCGTACCTTAACTGTGCCGCAGCAGCTCTACGAGCTTTTTCCTTACTGGAAAGTTTGTATCGACCCTTAGCTCCTTTTTCAAGTTTAGGTCTTCCTTTCTTAGGAGTTTCCAAGTACTTCAGCCTCTACATCGGATAGGTCTAACGCTTCTGCTTTCTTTGCAGGTAGCAAAACAACAGCATGTATATGCTTGTTTTCTGTTACTACTTCTTGTCTTTTTGATATACCACACCTATCAAGTATATCTGTTGCTGCTTCAAACCTTAGTTTCTGTCTAGCTATTGGTTCTTCTGTTGTTCCAGATAAAGCATTTTTTATTTGTCCTACTGCATTGGCTGTTGTCGTTGCTAACAATCCTTTTGCTCTGTCTATTATGTGAGGTCGCATAGCTTTCGATACTGAAGACCTTGATGCCTCCGAATAGCCTGCTTGCAATAGACTTTGGGTTATATTCCCAAAGGTTTTTTCTCCTTCCGCAAAGTATGCGTCAAGAAAATTCTCTTGTTTCTCTGTTAATTCTTGTGATTTTTTACGTTGTGGTGTTAACATTTAGCACTTCCACCTTCTTCTTGCTTGTCTAATACGTGAATTAGGGTTATTCCTTGTCTTAGCAGAACTTCTTTTAAGTTGTCCTGCTGATCTTGCACAGTAGGACTTACGTCTTTTAGCTGCTTTACTTCCCTTTTTAACCTTACCAGTTACGGCTGTCTTTAGTTTAGAACCAGGATTCTTCTTCCTGTAGGCTTTTACACCCTTCTTTGTCATACCTGCACCAGACTTAGTGGGTCGGTAATTAGCACCCTTACCTTTAGTAGTCTTAGGTATGGGCTTGGCTTTCCTTGCAGCCATTAGTAAGTATCTTGAGGTTTTCTAGGATTAGGCGTATTAGCACTTCCGCCATACTTCTTACCTTCAGATGAATAGTTTTTCATCAAACCACTAGATAGTTTTTTTCTAGCCTTACATACATTACCGCCACCTTTCATAGCAGCCTTCTTAAAGTTGTCTGCAGTAGGGGCTCCTTTAGAGCCTACCTTCCGCATCTTTTCTCCAGAACCTTCTGCTATCCTCTTACGTTTAGCATGTATGTTTGCGTATAAACCTGTTTTAGCCATTGGTAGGTTTCCTAGGATAAATTCCGCCACCGTACTTCTTATCCATAGAAGCGTAGATTTTACCTCCGCCCATTTTTCCTGGTCTTTTTTTGTCTGTATAATCTAATCTGTCTTGAAACTTAGTTTTTAAGTTTTCTTGTCCTGCTTTCATAGGTCCTGTTACTTTTGTTTTTGGTTTTACTTTAGGAATACGTTTACCTGGTTTAGGAGTAGGGGTTTTAGTATCTCCTGCCTGTAGAAAAGCTACCATTGATTTACCTATATCACTAAATTTTTTGTCTCTTTTCTTTTTTGCTTCTATTTTTTTCTTAGCTTGACCTACTTTTCTGCCTTCAGTCATAGCATCAAATCTTTTTGGTGGTTTTCTTTTTTTCTTCTTTCCTATAAGTTTTCCTGCATCCTTTACCATTCTGCCTATATTACCCATTCCGCCTATTGCCATTTCTATATCTCCTGATTGTTTATTATTGATTAATTGCCTACAGAAGGGTAAAGAGAGGTAGAGAAAAACATTGCATCTTCCTACAAGGCTTGCAAGCTCTTTAGGGTTACGTATACTACCTCTCACGGTAACCCCCTTCATGTACCTTATTATAGAACTAATGTTGCATTTTGTCAACACAAAAAAAAAATTACTACTTGACAGTATTGATATTTGCATGTATACTGGGGTTAACCCCCCAGGGTTAATACTATATATAGGTAGGCTTTTAATTTCCCTCAGTTTCGACTGGGGGTTTTTTTTGTCCCTATTAAGAGTAGGCAAAACTACTTGCGAATGATTCTCAACCAACCTAAAATTAATAAAAATCTAGCATCTGTGTATACATAGGTGTGGGTGGGGGGTGGTGACCCCTGTCTACCCCCTATAAAGCACCGAGCAAAGCGAGGACATTATGACACCTCGACCGAAGGGAGAGAATTTTTCTAACCAGCAATACTACCCAGTACAGCACAAGTTTGATCCCTGAGTATATCTCTATGTAAATAAAAAAAGACACTCTTAAAAGCCCCTCTATGGTGGCTGATGATCCTGCTGCTCAGCTGTCTGGAAGATAGAAAATTTCCCTGCCACAGCAAGTGATATTTTTTTGGGGTGTGTGGCGACCAGATCAGCGTAACGAAGAAGATCACTAGTTAATCAAATCAATAAGTTAAGGGTTTATCTCATTTCATATTTACTGGATCTTCCTGATCCATCATGATCGGATCTTGTGGGCCTTTAATTTCCATGATGAACCCTGCACCTGGGCAAATTGTTTTTAAAGATATTTATTTTTCCTGTGATAGGCTGACAAAAGATATTTATTTTTCCTGCGATAGGCTGACAAAAAGAAAGCCTTCCCAAATTAATGAAAAGGCTCTCGCTCTGGTCGAATGTAGGCAATTAGTTTTAAGCTAGATGTTCGCTTAAATCCCAGTCTTCAATCGCCGTAAGTAATCCCTCAACTGAAACATCAACAGCAGGACTCAGATGTACTCGATCCTTCTTGTGTCCAAGAGTTTGTCGATCACTCATGCGATCAAAAGAATAACCAATAACTGTGCCATGCTCATTCTTCTCAATAGAATACAGATAGTGATCTTCAACTCTCTCCTGAGAATAACCACTCACTTTCTGTAATAGATTATAAGCTGTTTCGATCTCTGCATTGCTCACAAACTCGTTATTTTCATTCGATAGGCTCGCCTCAGGTTTTGGATGCCATAACTGGTTAATACATCCGTCATAGTTGGTCTTATCTCTAACAGTGATCTGATTTAAATGATCGATCTTGTGTCCATAAACTCCCATCAGTTCACCTCCTGCGGATCGTCTTGTTTTTCAGCAAATAGAGAATAAATTTCATCCTCTCCATATTTCTCAATCATGTCCGATTTTAACTGGGTTATGGTTTTGATAAAATTATCAGGTTCAGGAAAGTTGATCCCTAAAGATTCCAGACGCTCTTCCGCTATGGTATCAAGATCAAGCTGACTAAGAATGTGTCTCGTTTTTAAAAAGATCGTCTCCAGTACCTCCGCAACGTCTTTTGTGATCTGTTTTAATACTTCATCACTTACGGAAAGATTTCGCAGGACTTCAGGTTCGGTTGCGTCGAACTTCTTTCGGTCTTTTGTAACCTGATCTAAATTCCTTTGAATGGTTAACTCGTAAAGGTGTAAAAGATCATGCACCTCTAAAGCTTTTTTTACATTAGTTTTTTTCATTGTTGTAGTCTCCTATAATATCAAGCTGAATAAATATAATACAAAGAGGATCAGCAAGATTAAAGCCCCTTTATAAACTGCGTTAATAAAATCAATCAATTTTTTCTCCTTATTTCTCTGATTAATAACTAAAACTGTTTTAACCTGATTTGCTCAAGATCGTAAAGAGATAAAAAAAAACCCCTCTAAATGAATAGAGGGGCTTTGATCGTTGCCTCAGGTTGGGGAGTACCTAGGCACGCTGCGGATCAGTTTATGCGACTGATCTTAACTGATCTTCCCAAATTGGGGAGTTGATCACCTTGATAACTTCCTTCTGACGATCTAGACGAACATTATGCAATTTTGATCCTTTGTTGGTATTGCTAACAATTAAGCCTCGATCATTTTCATAAGTGTCCTTATCTCCTCCAACGTGACTGCTCCAGTTCGTCAAAGCATTATAAACTGTGTACATATTCATCCCCATACCATTGTTTATTTCATCTTCAAAACGTGCCATAAGTGCCCCAAAAAGCTTAAAGTTTACAACCTGTTTTTCTAACTCTTCCGCAGTTAGTTCTTTTTCCATCGCTTCGGTTAGATCGGAGCTGATCTGCCTTGTGTCCTGATATGCGACTTCGTTAAGCTTGACCGCTTCTTTTCTTGCGACTGTTTCCTTAAAAAGTTTAATAACCCAGTCTGCGGTTACAGGAGTCTGTAACATACGATAAAAGTGCTCGCCATGTTCCGCAAAGTCTCCTGTTGCATTGCTGATCTTTCTGGACTCTTCCGCAACGTTAAAACCGCTAGTATGCTTTTTAAGAATATGAAAGTATCTCTTGCCACCGAATACCTGCGTATTCTGACAAAATTCTCTAAACCTACCAACAAAGACCTGAAACTTCCAGCTAGTGTCCGTTGAGTTTAAAATATCAACCCTCAAGCATGACTTGTCTTCGCCTTCGATCCCTGTTCCGTCTATGGTGTCCTCATGATCCTTAAATAAGATCGATCTATGCACTTTGGTAAAATTATCATAAGCGGTGTCTGTGATCTCTAGATTGTCTACAGATAAATCGTCATTCTTCAGGATCGCCTCGTTGATCTTGTCGAATAGTGGCACGTGATTGATCAGCTTGTATTTAGGTGAAACAGGGGCTACCATCTTGTATGTTTTGGTTTCTGGTCGATTAAGAAAAACCGCCTTCCTTCCCTCTACTTTCTCGAATTCTCCTGTATAAGGATTGTGAGAAAAGAATTTGTTTTCCTCAAAATCTGCGTCAAAAACTGAAAGATCACTAAGATCGCCATGGGTTGATTGTTCTGCTATGTACTCGTTTAAATAAGACATTTTATGTCCTCCTTGTTTGCTATATAAGAAAATTTATATAACTTCTAATAACTGTTATATAGCAATTAAAAGATTCTGCAAGGTATAAGTTCAATGTTTAAAAAATCCAACTATTGTTTTTCTTTTTGCTAGGGAGCAGAGCCCACAATCCAGACATTTAATGCCTTGTGTCTGCTCTGGACAAACTGTGATTTTTCTACCTCGTGGAGTTTTAATATCTGACAAATTAGCTGACAATTTCTCAAATTGTTTTTTGGTATATGGTAAAACAACAGTAGTTGGAATTTTGGTAGCTGACAAAGTGTCGGCTTCTTGTAATGTGTCTGCTGACAAATTAATAGTAAAGCCTTTATTATTTGCATAACGAATATAATTTAAGTTATGATCTGACAATTTTTTTCCGCTAGGTGACAAAGTGGAATGATGGTGAGTGTAACAAATAACTTTGCCACCATTATTTGCCTTTATAAGTTGCTTGAGTTTCTTAGCGTCTATTTTGTTTTTCTTAGTTGCCAGATCGCCAACAATATTATGACGCCATAAACCTTCTTTATTATGTTTTCTAAAGTAGGAAACTGACTTCACAAAGTCTTGCCAGTTGTCGGTTTTGTCTTCGCTGTATCTTTTCCAATGTAGGGAAATAGGGAAGCTGTCACCGTAACAACCATTATTCTTTAAGGTGCAAGAATCAGGGCAAGTCTGTTTGGGACTGTAACTGGTGGGCATTGCTCCAACTTTCCTAGATTGCGTATGTGGTATGAATTTGTAGGTCATTTTTTTTCCTCCTATATTCTTTTATATAGTAAAGAAAAACCATTGTCAAATATATTTATTATTTTTTTCTATTGCGCTATCTAGCAAAAATTCTCTTTTCTCTTCATCCGTCATATTATAGTTACGGAATAAATCGTCAAGTGAACTTTTGATACCTAGGAAAGACAATAACTCTTCATCCGTATAGGCTGACAATGGTTTTTCATCTGACGGATTAAAGGACATATGCTCGCTCAACTGACAAGCCAACCTGAGACATTTTAGTAAGTTTTGACAAACCTTTTTTCTTACCTGACAGAATATCGTCTTGAGTGTAGAACGCACCACACTTGATATATACAGTTTTACTAACTACGAAACTTCTATAATGTTTTGCTGACATATCGTAGACAGTAAAAGAATGTTCTTTGGCTGTGCTTTTGCCACCTTGTAAATGTTTCTTGACATCAAAACGTAGGCTTCCATAATTTTTATACTTTTGTTCTTTTGTTGAATAGTATTTAATACTAAAGAAAGCACTACCTACCAAATCTCTTAAGTTATTTTTAAACTGTGTATTTACATCTACCATTTTTTATTATCTCCTTTTTTTTTAGAATACTACATACTATTCTTATAGTCAAGTATTATTTTTTTATTGCAAACCATTGTTTCTCCAAGGTATCATAATAACCATTCTTACTTCTTATAGGTCTATGTGAATACTTTTTACCCTTTGCGTTTTTCCTACCTTCTATTAATCTCTTTGCCATTAAGGTAACCTCCTCATAAATTCTGCTTTCTCATCTGAGGCTACTCTTCGCCTTGACAACTCTTTTGCTATCCTATCTAACAAAACAAAAATCTCTTGTTCTGTATCCCAATCTTGCTGTAGTTTTAGTATGCCATGCAATTCGTCTTGTGCAAACTCATATTCCTCTGTAAGAGTTCCTAATCTAATTAGCTTTTCGTACTTGCTTAAATCTATACTCATCATATCTCTCCTTTAAGTGTGGTGTCTTTTCTCCTATGTAACAAACAGCACACCATAAACTGTCTGTTTTGTTATCTACAATATCTGCTTTCTTATCACAATGGTCGCATTTTCTCATCTGTTATCCCCTATTAATAAATGACAACAGACAAGGGGAAAAATAATGATAAAAACCTTGTCTGCTGTCTTGCAAGTAGAGAAGTCTGATAACCTCTTGCTCACGAGATTGAATCGCCTTCTCTACTCTGTCTGGCTTGAGTTTGCCACGCAACGTTTTCAACTCAACTTACGCTTACACATTGCCTAGGACTAGCATCAGTAAGACCATGTTCTTGTAGCTCCCAGTAGTAAGTAAATTGCATATCAGGTGCTCCTGATTCGGTATCTTTTTAAACACTTACCGATGCCATCTTCGTGTCCTTACTCTGGGTATCCTAGCTAGGATAATTCTTTTTACTCCTTAAAAATTAACTTCTATTATATACCACATCAAATATATAAAAGCAACAAATAAAATAAATAATATTCTAGTAGCTAGTAAAAGGTATTCCATTTAGTTTGCTTGAAACGTTTCTATTAACTGACTAACAATTTCATCTAAGTTTTCTAGACTAGACAACTCAACAAGATGTAACTCATCCTCTATCGCATCTCGTAATCTATACTTACTTATACTTACTGTACCTGTATCTCCATCTATACTTAAGTAGTCTTCTTTATGTCCAAAAATCTTATCTCCTAAATCGTAATGTAAAGCATCAGATACATCACGAGTCTGAGCATACTTTCGGTATGCAGTATCCGTTTTATCTTTAGCTTTTTTGTAGGTAATAAAATAGGGATTCTTAACTACTGATTTTATTTTAAAAGTTCTAATTACTTCTTTAGATATTTTTTGGGCTAGTAGTTCTTTTTGCTTATTTGTTATTCTCATTGTTCTTTTCCTTTCTAAGTTCATTTAAAAATGTTACAATCACGTCTAGGTCAGCAACCTTATATTCTAAACTGGTCAATGCCTTTTCGACTTGATACAGCTTACTATCAAGTAGTTTAATTTCTTTGTCAACCCCTAATATTTTTTTTATTAATTTAATCATTTCCTGTAAGTTTCTCCCATTTGTAGGCATTATCTGAAAATTCTTTTATCTTATCTAACACTTCCTCTGCGTCAAAACCTCTATCAAAGGCACTATCGCCAAAAGCAACCTCGTAGACTTCCTCTACAAATTCTTTCCAATCATCACTCATCATCTTTTATCTCCTCAACTTTATGTATAACTTGGTCTTGCCATGTTCTTTCTTTTATCTGAGATTCTTGATAGTCACCCATCAATACTAATTCTTCTGCCTCTTCTTTATTGAGAGCAGAAACTTCTATTGTTTCTTGTTCTGTACAAGTAGAAATCACTTTAAACTGTTTTAGTTTTGGTTTATTTTTATCTATATGTAGTATTATATTTTCCATACTTAAGTCTGTCATTATTTCCTCCTAATTATAATTACTAACTATAACCCTTATATACTACCATTCTTAAAGTCAAGTTATATTTTATTTTTTATTTATTGACTATAAGTAGATTACTACTAAACTATTAAATACTCCCTTAATATTGTTATAATTTTTATGTAGACTAAAGTCTATTTTAAGGGTGTTCGTTTTTATGTCAAGGAGGAAAGTATGAAAATAAATTTATTTAATTTTATGATAATAAATTATATATTACAATTATCCATAGTTCTGATAGTTGCTTTTATTAGGGGCTGACAAAATGGTTGACAGTAAGCATTGAAAGGTTATACTGACAAACTTAGTGTTCGCTTTGTACTGTCTGACAGTAGGCATTGACATACAATTAGTGCACTCTCAGATGAGTAGGCGAGGAAGAGTTAAGTTGCAGATAACAAGTGAGATAGACAATGATAACATGGGATAGATTTGATGATGCCATTATAGGAACAGGCAGTCGCTGTAATTCGCCTGATGTTTTTATATATAGCTTTAATAAAATGATTAAGATTCTTGTAGACGAAGATGGCATGACTCCAGAAGAGGCTATAGATTTTATAGAGTACAATGTGATTGGTTATTGGGTAGGTGAGACTACACCAATTATTTTAAGACAGCTTGGGTATTATGAACAAGATATACTTGACAGAAAGAACGAATCAGTATTTAATGACAAAAAGATTGACGACAAGGAGATAAATTAATGAACGTTCAAGAAGAAATTAATAATATTTTAATAGCTGACAGAAAAGGCAGATTGTCCTCTGACGAATTGTGGCAAGAGCAACAGGACAGGAAAAGAGAAGAAGTAGGTTATGAAGAATTTGAAAGACAGATGGACATAGAAGAATATCTTGCTGACAAAAGCTATGAGGAATACAAGGCTTGGGAAAGTTCAAAGAAATAAACGTTATGATACAGGATATAGTTCTACAATTAGCACCACCACCTTCTGACGTAGCTTTACGTATGGATTGTCCTGCCTGTAATCATAAAAATACATTGTCGATAATGAACAATCAAGGAACAATTCTTTATCATTGTTTCTCTGCTTCATGTAACGTGAAGGGTAGAGTATCGGACAGAAAAGAATTAAAGTTCACACGACATGAAGTAACTCCTCCGAGGGCTGTTCCCCTTGACTCACGCAGTTTTGTGCCCCTAGGTAGAAACCAAAAGGCTCTCGACATGGTGGTCAAGCGGAACAGTTACGAGGCATACCAACACGCAAGGGCTGACATTCGATATGATGTACGCCAAAACAGGGTTGTCTTTATGGTATATAAAGGTAGCAAAGCAGTAGATGCTGTAGGTAGGAAATTAGATGACAATGACAAAAGACCTAAGTGGTTTCGCTACGCAAGAAGCCGACATCCTTTTGTATGTAAAGCAAAAACTGACAGCGACACAGCCTTTTTGGTAGAAGATTGTTTCTCTGCTTGTGCTGTATCCCAAGTCCATCATGGGATTGCACTGATGGGTACAAATCTACCAAATGAATACTTGACAACTCTTAATTCTTACAGTAAAATAGTAGTAGCATTAGATAGAGATGCCTCCAAAAAAGCTATCGAACTGACGAAACAACTTAGGGTGTCTGTACCCACTACTCTTGTTTTCTTAGAAAAAGATATTAAGAATATGAATTTAACAGAAATACAGGAGTTAATATGAAACCGCATACAGCACCAAGAAAACCTTTTTCCCAAGATTTGTTTAACGCAAATGATCCTCAGACAAGAGTTGCCGCTAAGAAACTGCTACCACCTGCACTTAAGAAATTACTTAAGTTAAAGGAAGAGCCTGTTTTAGTAGACAACGAAAAAAGATACGGCATAGACTTACTTTGCCCTGAGCATAATTTAAGTGTTGAAGTAGAAACCAAACATGGTTGGGGTGACGGAAAGTTTCAATGGGGAGACTTACACATACCAAGACGTAAAGGTAAATACCTTGAGATAGAAGGTCATGTATTTTTTGTTGTGTTTAATACGAACAGAACTCAGGCAGGCATTATGACGAAAGATAGCGTATCTAGAGCCAAAGTAGTTAATAAATTCAATAGGTTATCCAGATTACATGAAGACTATCTTTCTGTTCCTTCCGAGGAAGTAATCTGGGTTTAGGAGATAGCAATGCAACAAGTAGAATTACCAACAGATTACCAAAAGTTTATACATCAGTCACGTTACGCTAGGTGGAAAGAAGAAGACAGTAGAAGAGAGACATGGGAAGAAACAGTATCACGATACTTTGACTTTATGACTGACCATCTTTTTGACAACTTTGATTACACTTTGCCTTCTAGTATAAGAGAACGTTTAGAAAATAAAGTTCTTAACCTTGACATCATGCCTTCTATGAGAGCTTTGATGACAGCAGGTGTTGCTTTAGAAAGATGTAACGTAGCAGGGTATAACTGTTCTTATCTACCAGTTGACAATGCAAGGTCATTTGACGAGTGTTTGTACATACTTATGTGTGGTACAGGTGTAGGTTTTTCTGTTGAGAACAAGTACACTACTCAACTTCCTGTAGTCAACGAAGCGTTGCATGATTCCGACACTGTTGTAATTGTATCAGACTCTAAAGAAGGTTGGGCTAAAGGCTACAAAGAACTAATATCATTGCTATACTCTGGACAGATACCTAAGTGGGATTTGTCTCGTTTACGCCCTGCAGGTGCTAGACTAAAAACTTTTGGTGGCAGATCATCTGGTCCAGACCCCCTTGACGATTTGTTTAGATTTACTGTAGATATTTTTAAAAAATCTGCAGGAAGACGATTGAAGTCCATAGAGTGCCATGACATCATGTGTAAGATAGGCTCTGTAGTAGTGGTAGGGGGAGTACGAAGATCAGCCCTAATAAGCTTATCTGACCTTGAGGATCAAGAGATGGCTTTAGCCAAGTCTGGTGAGTGGTGGAGTGATGAAGGGCAAAGAGCTTTGGCAAACAACTCTGTATGCTACCAAGAGACACCACCAATCGGTATATTTATGAGAGAGTGGTTAAATCTGTACAACTCTAAGTCTGGTGAAAGAGGTATATTTAGTAGAGATGCCTCTGTACGTCAGGCAGATAAGAATGGTAGACGAGAGTCAGGACATGAGTTTGGAACTAACCCTTGTTCAGAGATAATACTAAGACCATATCAATTTTGTAACCTAACAGAAGTAGTAGTAAGAGCAGATGATGACATAGAAAGGCTAGGTCAGAAAGTAGAAGACGCTACAATCTTAGGTACAATACAATCTACTCTTACAGACTTTAAGTACCTACGAAAAATTTGGCAAAACAACACAGAGGAAGAAAGACTTCTTGGTGTTTCGCTTACTGGTATATTAGATAATCCTAAATTAGGAAAGGCAGAAGACCTTAAGAGGTTACGAGATATAGCTGTAGATACTAATTTAGGGTTAGCAGTACAATTAGGTATACCACAATCAACTGCAATTACTTGCGTTAAACCATCAGGCACTGTTTCCCAACTTGTAGACTCTGCTTCTGGCATACATGCAAGACATTCCGCACACTATATAAGGACAGTAAGAGGAGACAAGAAAGACCCTCTCTCTAAGTTTCTTATAGACCAAGGTATTCCATACGAAGATGATCTAATGCAACCTGACAATACTGTTGTGTTCTCTTTTCCTATGAAGTCACCTACAAAAGCAGTACTAAGAGAAGACTTAAGTGCTGTAACACAATTAGAAAACTGGAAGAACTACCAAGAGAACTGGTGTGAACATAAACCATCAGTTACCATATCTGTAAAAGAAGACGAATGGTTTGAGGTAGGTTCTTGGGTGTACGATAACTTTAAAGATGTAGCAGGTGTTTCTTTTTTACCACACTCTGACCATACATATAAACAAGCACCCTACCAAGATATAACTAAGGAAGAATATTTAGCCTTAAGTAAGAAAATGCCAAGAAATGTTGATTGGACATTACTTTCCGATTACGAACAAGAGGACAATACCACTGGTACACAAGAGTTGGCATGTAGTGCAGGTGCTTGTGAGATTGTAGACATAACATGATAAGTTTATTAGGTTCTTTACTAGGGTTTGGTACTAGCTTTATGCCAA